>Ga0265301_10000183_pt1 | contig 101469 bp, 82 predicted proteins | sample AusTroGonzalo_MG_2_FD_193488 | JGI IMG/M metagenome (GOLD analysis project Ga0265301, IMG submission 193488) | Bovine rumen microbial communities from tropical cattle in Woodstock, Queensland, Australia - Gonzalo_04 | ecosystem: Host-associated > Mammals > Digestive system > Stomach > Rumen ... | reverse complement strand
GCGGAACTGCATCCTCACGATGTCGGCAATCTGGCTCTCGTCCAAAGGCTTGAACATGATGATGTCGTCGACACGGTTGAGGAACTCAGGCCGCATGAACTGCTTCAGCTGCTCCATCACCTCGTTGCGGGTCTTCTCGAAGACTTCCTCGTCGTTGCTGCCATTCAGCTTGGAGAAGTTCTCCTGGATGATGTTCGCACCGATGTTGGAGGTCATGATGACGATGGTGTTCTTGAAGTCCACCGTGCGGCCCTTGTTGTCGGTCAGACGACCGTCGTCAAGCACTTGCAGCAAGATGTTGAACACATCGGGGTGTGCCTTCTCGATTTCATCCAGCAGGATGACGGAATACGGCTTGCGGCGCACGGCCTCGGTCAGCTGGCCACTCTCTTCGTAGCCCACATATCCTGGAGGCGCTCCGATGAGTCGAGAGACCGTGTGACGCTCCTGATACTCCGACATATCGATACGCACCATGGCGTTCTCGTCGTCGAAGAGGAACTCAGCCAAAGCCTTCGCCAACTCGGTCTTACCTACACCCGTGGTACCCATGAAGATGAAGGAACCGATAGGACGCTTGGCATCCTGCAAGCCTGCACGGCTACGACGGATAGCGTCGCTGACGGCAGTAATGGCCTCCTCCTGACCCACCACACGCTTGTGAAGTTCGTCCTCAAGGTGCAGCAGCTTCTCGCGCTCGCTCTGCATCATCTTGTTGACCGGGATGCCCGTCCAACGCGACACAATCTCAGCCACATCGTCGGAGCCGACTTCCTCGTCCACCAGCGGATGGTCGCCTTGTGCCTGCAAGAGCTCGGCTTTGGCCTTCTCGATGGCGGCTTCAGCCTCACGTATCTTACCGTAACGCAGCTCAGCCACACGGCCATAGTCGCCGTCGCGCTCGGCCACCTCAGCTTGATGCTTGTAGGTCTCTATGTTGTTCTTTTCCTTCTGGATGAGTTCGACGTAGTTGCGTTCGGTCTCCCATTTAGCCTTGATGGCAGAACGTTTGTCGTTCAGTTCGGCCAACTCCTTCCCTATCTCCTCCACCTTCTTGGTGTCGTTCTCGCGCTTGATGGCCTCACGTTCAATCTCCAACTGGCGGATAGCACGCTCGACATCTTCAAGCTCTTCAGGCACCGAGTCGATTTGCAGCCTCAGACGCGAGGCGGCCTCGTCAATCAGGTCGATGGCCTTATCGGGCAGGAAACGGTCGCTGATGTAACGCACAGAGAGCTGAACAGCCGCGATGATGGCCTCGTCGAGGATACGGATGTGATGGTGGGTCTCGTAACGCTCCTTCAAGCCACGGAGGATGCTGATGGCCGAAGCCTCATCAGGTTCGTCGACCATGACCTTCTGGAACCTACGCTCCAAGGCCTTGTCCTTCTCGAAATACTGTTGGTATTCCTTCAAGGTAGTGGCACCGATAGCCCTCAGTTCGCCACGCGACAGAGCGGGCTTCAAGATGTTGGCTGCGTCCATTGCACCTTCGCCACCGCCTGCACCCACCAGGGTGTGAATCTCATCGATGAACAGGATGACTTCGCCATCGCTGTCGACGACTTCCTTGACGACGTTCTTCAGACGCTCCTCAAACTCGCCCTTGTACTTGGCACCAGCAAGCAAAGCACCCATATCCAAACTGAACACGGTCTTGCTCTTCAGGTTCTCAGGCACGTCGCGGTTGACGATACGCTGGGCCAGACCCTCCACGATGGCGGTCTTACCTACACCAGGCTCACCTATTAAGATAGGGTTGTTCTTGGTGCGTCGGCTCAAGATTTGCAGCACACGACGAATCTCTTCGTCACGTCCGATGACGGGGTCGAGTTTACCTTCACGAGCCAAATCATTCAGGTTCTTAGCGAAGCGGTTCAGGCTGTCGTAGTTCTGTTCGGCATCCTGCGAGTCGACCTTCTTGCCCTTGCGGAACTGCATGATGGCTTGCTCCAGTTCGTTCTTACGGATGCCCTGGTCCTTCATCAGTTGGGAGGTCATCCCGTTGCTTTCGAAGACGGCCAGCAGCAGGTGCTCAATACTGACGTACTCGTCACCCATCTTCTTGGCCAAGGTGATGGCATCGTTGAAGGTTTTGCTGACCTCCGAGGAATAATACAATTCGCTACCGCTGCTGCGCGGTTGGGAGTTGATGACCTGATCGAGGGCATCGTTGAGACGATTCAGGTTGACGCCCAACTTTTTCATCAGGTTGGGCACCAGGTAGTCGTCGCTCAATATCATACCCTTCAACAGGTGGAAGTTCTCCACCGTCTGGCTCTGATGGCTTTGCGCTATCTCTTGAGCCTTCCCGATGGCTTCCTGCGATTTAATGGTGAATTGATTGATGTTCATGGTTGTTTTCCTTTCTTTTTTTTACGGCGTTTAAGGCATCAAAATCTTCACCAAAACCCAAGAAAGGAAAATTTGTCACGATTTCTGACAAATTGACATACGGCCTTATACCTTCTTTCCTATCAGGCGCATCACAAGGCCGAGCACCGCAAAGCCGACGAGGAAAGCAGCCCACGAGGGTAACCCCAATGCCGTGGGCAAGACACCCGCCAAAAGTGCCACCAAGCCCACCGTGACGGCATAGGGCATCTGGGTGCTGACGTGCTGCAGGTGGTTGCAACCGGATCCCATAGAGCTCATAATGGTGGTGTCGGATATCGGCGAGCAGTGGTCACCCATCACAGAACCGGCCAACACCGAGGCCACCACATTGTAGAACAAAGGCATTGTGGCTTCGACCAAAAGTCCCTGTTGCTGGCACAAAAGCCACGAAGAAGGCAGTATCAGTGGATAAAGGATGGCCATCGTGCCCCACGAAGTGCCGGTGGAAAAGCCTATCATGGCGGCCAAGATGAAAGTGAGCGCAGGCACAAAGACAGGCGACAGTGACCAGCGCACCAACAGCGCCGAAACAAACTCAGCGGTGTGCATATCCTTGGTCACCAAGGCAATGGACCAAGCCATTGTAAGGATAAGAACAGCATTGAACATGGTCTTGAAACCTTCTATCGCCTCTTCCATCACCTTGGCAAAGGTCATCGTGTCGCGCAGTCGCGTCATCAAGATGGCGGCGAGTAGCGAAAACACCGACGACCACAAAAGGGCCTTGTAGGAATTGGCCGCTCCGATAGTGGCGGAGAGTTTGGAGAAGAAAGTGACGCCAGGCTGGTTCCAAATCGAGGTATCATACCCTGTGACCACCAAACCTATGACCGTCCCGAAGATGAGCACCATCAAGGGAATCACAGCATCGACAATATGGGCTGGCTTACTCGTGTGGCGCAGCGTTTCCATTCCCAAGACAGAGGATTGGCGCGCCTTGCGCTCAGCGGCCAGCATGGGGCCAAAGTCGCGTCCGCTGAGGATAATCATCAGCACGAAACTGAGCGTAAAGAAGGGATAGAAGCTATAAGCCAAAGAATGGAAGAAAACAGTATAGGCTGAGGCGTCGAGCCCGATGGCTCGGATGCCATCCTGTATGTAACTCAACTCGGCTCCAATCCAAGTGGTGACAAAGGCCACTGCCACCACAGGCGCGGAGGTGGAGTCGACGATATAAGCGAGCTTCTCACGCGAGACTTTCAGTTTGTCAGCGATAGGACGCATGGTGTTGCCCACTACAAGAGTATTGCTATAGTCGTCGAAGAAGATGCAAAGATCCATAAAAAAGGTCATTAGCTGCCCCGAACGCGGCCCCTTGGCCCTTCGCGACAACCAGTCGACCACGCCCTGCATCCCGCCATTGACGGTAACAACACGCACCATGCCGCCAATGATGAGGGTAAAGACGATAATCATCACGTGGTCAGCATCATAAAGCGAGCCCACAACGTAGGTATCGACCACGCGGAGCAGGCCTCCTCCTAACGCATTCAACGGGGTAGAGCCCCCATAATAAGCCATCAGGAAGGTACCTGTCAAGATGCCGACAAAGAGTGATGAAATGACCTCTTTGACTATAAGCGCCATCACAATGGCTACCAATGGCGGCAATATCGACATCCACAGAGGCATAGGCGAGGCGACTGGTCCCTTCAGGTACAACCAGACGAAGAGTGCCGCCAAGGTGAACAGCAGCGTCAGTACCGGCCATTTCTTCTTCATAAGCACTTAAGTTAGCGCATCACTAGCGCGATAAGAAAGCCCAAAAATACGGCTTTTTAGGAAACAACCAACAAAAAAAAGACGAACGACTTTAGTCATCCGTCTGTTGGTAGCGGGGGGAGGATTCGAACCTCCGACCTCCGGGTTATGAGCCCGACGAGCTGCCTCTGCTCTACCCCGCATCGTGCAAAACTTCGGGAAAACGAAAATTTTCGTGCCCGAAATCCGCTGCAAAGATAATAATTTTGTTTCTTTGCAAGGTAAAAAACGGAAAAAATTTTTCTCTATGGCACATAAAGCAGGCTATGTCAACATTATAGGCCGCCCCAACGTGGGCAAGTCAACCCTTATGAATCAGCTCGTTGGAGAGAAAATCTCCATCATCACCTCAAAAGCGCAAACCACGCGCCACCGCATTTTGGGCATTGTCAATGGCGACGACTTCCAGATTGTCTACAGCGATACACCTGGCATTATCAAAGACCCCGCCTATAAGATGCACGAAGTGATGAACCAGTTTGTCAACGTGGCTCTCATCGACGCTGACCTTATCTTGTTTGTCGTCGACATCACGGACAAGAAAATTGAGGAGAAAACCGTCGAGAGGCTGAAAACCACCTCGACACCCGTCTTCGTGCTTATCAACAAAATCGACCTCTCGACGCAGGAAACCGTTGAACAAGCGGTGGAACAATGGCGGCAGTTGCTTCCCAACGCCACCGTGTTCCCCCTGTCGGCACAATACAACGCCAACGTGGAGTTCATCTTCCAGAAAATCCTGGAACGGTTGCCCGAGTGCCCGCCCTATTTCCCCAAGGACGAACTGACCGACCGCTCGATGCGTTTCTTCATCACCGAAATTATCCGCGAGAAGATACTGCTGAACTATCAACAGGAGATACCCTACTCCGTGCAGGTTGAGGTGGAGAGCTACGAGGAGACCGAGCATCACATCCGCATTCGCTCCGTCATCTACGTGGCCCGCGAGTCGCAGAAAGCCATCATCATCGGAAGAGGCGGCAGCGCGATAAAGAAGCTCGGAATGCAGGCACGTACTGATATTGAAGAGTTTACAGGAAAGAAAATCTTCCTTGAACTCTACGTCAAAGTCGACAAAGACTGGCGCGATAACGAAGCAGAGTTAAAGCGGTTTGGCTACGAAGCCTAATTTTTCGTATCTTTGCAGCCGTTTTCAAATTCAAAGCATTATGTCAAACATTGTAGCAATAGTGGGGCGACCCAACGTGGGAAAATCGACATTCTTCAACCGACTGCTGAAGCAGCGTATGGCCATCGTAGAGGAGACCAGCGGCGTGACGCGCGATAGGCACTACGGCAAGAGTGACTGGAACGGAAAAGAATTCACCGTTATCGACACCGGTGGTTATGTGGTGGGTTCGGACGACATCTTTGAAGAAGAAATCCGCAAGCAGGTAGACCTGGCCATCGAGGAAGCCGACGTCATCGTCTTCCTTGTCGATGGTCGCGAAGGCCTGCACATCCTTGACGAGGAAGTGGGTAACATACTGCGCCAGCAGAAGAAACCCGTCGTGCTGGCCGTCAACAAAATAGACGAGCCCAACAAAGAAACCCTAACGTCAGAGTTCTACGCCCTGGGCTTGGACGAGCCCTTCCCCATCTCAGCGATGACGGGCACAGGTACAGGTGAACTGTTGGACAGGGTATGCGAACTGCTGCCCTCCAACAAGACCGACTTCGACACCGACCTGCCCAAGTTCACCGTGGTGGGTCGACCCAACGTGGGCAAGTCCTCTTTAATCAATGCTTTCCTCGGCACCGACCGTCATATCGTCACCGACATCGCAGGCACCACTCGTGACGCCAACTACACGCGCTACAAGGCCTTCGGAATGGACTTCATGCTGGTCGATACCGCCGGTCTGCGCAAGAAGAGCAAGGTGGAGGAAGACATCGAGTTCTACAGCGTGCTGCGCTCAGTACGCGCCATCGAGGACTGCGACGTGGCCATCCTTATGCTTGATGCCACACAGGGATTCGAGGCACAGGACATGAACATTCTGCACCTCATCGAGAAAAACAAGAAAGGGTTAGTGATGGTGGTCAATAAATGGGACCTCGTGGAAAAAGATTCCAACACGCACAAGGAATATGAAGAATTGATACGCTATCGCACAGCACCCTTCACCGACTACCCCATCATCTTCACCTCAGCCATCAACAAACAACGTATATATAAGGTGTTGGAGACAGCTCACAAGGTGTATGAGAACCGCGAACGCCGCATCCCCGTGCGTGAGCTGAACGACAAGATGCATGAAATCATCAACTCCGTGCCGCTGCCAACAGCATCGCGTGGACGTTTTCTGCGCATCAAGTATATCACCCAACTGAAGGGACGTACACCTCAGTTCGTCTTCTTCTGCAACCTGCCCAGAGACGTAAAGGACTCGTACAAGCGCTTCTTGGAGAACAAACTCCGTGAGACTTGGGATTTCAACGGTGTACCGATTCAACTCATCTTCAAAGAGAAGTAATGGCCGAAGAAGACAACATCGTCCGAATGGACAAATGGCTATGGGCGGCGCGATTGTTCAAAACACGCAGCCTGGCTGCCGATGCCATTAAGGGAGGCAAGGTGAAGGTAGACGACAACCCCGTCAAGCCCTCACGCGAGGTGAAAGTGGGTGATGTTATCCATGTGCAAATCGGACAGCTTCATAAAGTAGTTGAAGTAAAGACCGTAGCCAAAAATCGTGTCTCTCCAAAGCAAGTACCAGAGGTTTACAACGACCTCACCCCAAAAGAGGAATACGAGCGCATCGAGTTCATGAACGCATACAAAGCCGAATGGCGCGACAGAGGCGCCGGACGCCCCACGAAAAAGGAACGACGGATGATTGAACGGATGAAAGACGAAATGTGACAACACACAAAAGGCGACCCCAAACAGAGTCGCCTTTTTTTTGATGTGTCTTCAGAAGGCTTACACCATCAGAGCGCCGACGAGGCCCAAGATAGCGTAGAACTCGGGAAGAGCTGCATAGATCAAGGTGTTGGTGAACACATCGTGTCCCTGGCTCACGCCGACGATACCGTTGGCGCAAACCTGACCTTGACGCATGGCGGAAATCATGCAGACCAAACCCACGCAAAGACCCACGCCAAAGATGACAAGACCATTTTCAGGATTGGCCTGCATCTTGCTCAGCAGCATGAAGAATGCCACGAAGCCGTAGATACCCTGTGTGGCCGGCAAAGCCGACAGCACCATGAAATTACCCGATGCCTCGGGACGTTTCTTGAGGCCGCCCTCGGCAGCATTGCCCGCTGTCGAAGTGCCGATTGAACTTCCGATACCTGCCAAGGCCAACACGAGGCCTAAACCGAGATAACCTAAGATTGTTGCTAACATAGTATTAAGTGTTTAATTGTTGATTGTTTATCGTTTAATTGTTGATGTTTTCTGAAAGGGGATTGTATTTGCGGCCTGTTCCCTCATATCCTGAGTTCTTGAAGAACTCGAGGAAGTTGAGTCGCAAGGGGTGTACGAAAGCACCGAGGACGCACATCGCGACGTTGAGCGTATGGCCAACCAGCACGATGACGATGAAGGCAATCCAGCCGGCACCACCGTCACCACGAGCTTGCAAACCAATGGCGTTGAAAGCCTCACCGAGTTTGGCACCTGCCAAACCCAAGGCATACAAACGCAGGTAACTCAACACGTCGCCAAGCAAACCTGTAGCGGTATTATAGGTCTCCCATAAACCCGAGCCCACGTTGAGCAAGGGATTACGATGCAGGTCGTTGAGGAAGAAGATGCCCAAAGCCGATAGGCAGCCGATGACGATGATGACCCATTTGGTTACCGCTTTGTCCATCACGCCCATCAAGGCGAGACCGCCTACGATGACGCCGCCTACAATGAGCAAGGTCCAGCCCCAAGTGCCTAAGGAATTGGCGAAGCCATTCACCTTGGTAGTTTGGTAGGTCTTCACAATCATGGCGAGGCAGAGGTGAACGATACCGACGAGAAGCGCCAGCACCATTGTGCCGTCATAGCCCGCAATGGTGGAAGGCAGCATGAACTTCTTCACCGCATCGGGCAAACAGGTCCAAGTGAGCATGTCCGTCGAAAAGAACGTGTGGAAAAAGAGTCCCACTATCGTTGTGGCAATGCCTAAAATAATGCCCAAGGGCGCAATATTCGGCAGCTTCTTCTTCAACATAAAGCCTCCAAAGATGAGCACGAGGCCGTAGCCCGCGTCGCCCATACAGAAGGCGAAGAAGAGCATGAAGAAAATGGAGATGAACACCGTGGGGTCAAACTCATTGTATTTGGGTCTGCCATACATATCAGTCAACAGCTCAAACCTCGTGACGAACTTGTTGTTCTTCAGCTTGATGGGCGGATTGTCGTCCACCTTGGCCTTGTCTTCCAGATAAAAGACGTTCTCTTTGTCTAAAAGCTCGTGCAAAGCAGGTTCAGTCTCAGCGGGAGCGAAGCCCTCAAAGACGGTGATATAATCTTCTGCCGCCTTTTCGCCCGAGGCATGAGCCAGATGCAGGTCAAGTTTCGAGAGAATCTTGTCGAGTGCCTTCTTGATATCATCCTCGTGACATTTCAGCTCAGACAACCGTTTGTCTTTCTGCTCGATCTCATACTCCAAGGCGGAGATTTCCTTTTGTATGGCTTTCGAGTCCCTTGTAGGAGCAGGCAGCTCTTTCAAGGGGAAGTCGTAATCATCGCTATCGGACACCACCACGAAGTAAGTAGAGTTGCCATCGTTGGAGATTTCACTCAAGGCGTACTGTTCCTGCCAAGCTGGGTCGACGGCTTTCGCCTTATAGAAGTGGAGCTTCAGGCCCTGCTCTGCGAGCCGTTGGATGCCATCGATATCAAAGCTGCCCCAAGGCTCGCTTTCTTCCAACTCTTTGTAAAGCTGGTTCAACTGGCTTTCGGCTTGTTCCTTCTCTTTGACGGTATCCAACACATTCACGGCGAGGTCGCCATAGGTTTTCTCTGCGAACTCGGCAGGCTGCACCTGCTTGAGGTCGGCGAGGGCCTTACGGTAGAGTTCGGCTCTAATCGACATCTTCTCCGACTGTTCGTCAACAGGCTTTTGGGAGCGGGTGATGTCCATCACTCCTACCCCTTGCAGCTTCTTGAGGAAAGCATCGGCGTCGCCACTCATGAGGATGAAATCATATTTCGTCATTTCAGTTACCATGTTCTGCCTCCTCTTCTTCCATGTGTTTGTTTTTCACGATTTTCTGTGATGCTTTGTCCAGGTTCTCAGCATCTTCCATATATCGCTTAATCTTACGTATGGCTTCGTTATAGCCAGGAATCTGTACCTTCTCGTAAAGATTGACCTTCTGGGTGGTCTTCTTGCGCTGGTAGTCGAGGATGCGGCTCACCTCAGTATATACCTCCGACTCGATGCCGAGTTGGGCGAGGTTCTTGAGGATTTGCACGCCGTCGGCATACCACATCGGCTTGGTAAAGAGGTTGATGTCCTTCACGTCGAAAAGCACCTCATCCAAAGCCGGTGTCGGCACACCCGCAATCTTCACGGTCTTCAGCTTGACATCGGTCACCGAAATCAGTCCTGGCTCAAATTCATTCCAAAGCCGGGCCATGTACTCATACGACTTGAGTTCGGCCTCTAACTGTGCGACAAGGCTCTCCGAGTGTTGCTTGGCTTTCTTCACCTCAAGGCGCAGCGCACTCTCCTTGCTCTTCAGCGTGGGCAGAGCACGGGTTCGCGTCTTGAGCTGCTTGTTCAGCTCGTTCAGCGAGGTCTTGTTATATTGAAATTTGATGGCCATTGAATTGATTTAAAGATTTATAATTAAAGATTCAAAAATCAAAACTCACTTCGCAGGCTCTTTCCAGTATTTCTCAATGAGTTTCTCCTTCAAACCCGTCTCGGCCTTGGTGAAGTACTTACCAAACAACTCCCAAGCGGTGTCGAGCATCTCGGTAATCGAAATGTTGACATCGATGGCCAGCAGTCTCGTAGCATATTCCTTGGCGTATTCGAGGCAGCGCAGGTCGTAGTCGCTCAGGTCGAAGCCGTTTTCCAGTTTGGTCTTAGCATTGGAGGCATCGGCATAGAGGCGCACCGAGGTGTTCATCACCGCGCTGTGGTCCTCACGGGTCTTCTTGTTCTGAACATGCTGTTTCAGACGCGACAGCGAGCGGAACGGGTCCACGATGACCTTACCCGAGTCAGGGTCGGCACGGAGGAACAACTGTCCTTCGGTGATGTATCCCGTATTATCAGGGATGGCGTGGGTGATGTCACCATCATTCAGTGTCGTCACAGCGATGATGGTGATGGAACCGCCCGAGGGAAGTTGCACGGCTTTCTCGTAAATCTTGGCCAAGTCGGAGTAAAGCGAGCCAGGCATGGAGTCCTTGGAAGGAATCTGGTCCATACGGTTCGAAACGATACTCAAGGCATCCGCGTACAAGGTCATGTCAGTGAGCAGCACCAGCACCTTCTCGTTCTTGTCAACAGCGAAGTATTCTGCCGCAGTCAGGGCCATATCGGGAACCAACAGACGCTCAACAGGTGGTTGGTCGGTGGTATTCACGAAACTGACAATCTTATGCAAGGCACCTGCACTCTCAAACTCGTTCTTGAAAAACAGGTAGTCGTCGTTGGTCAAGCCCATGCCGCCAAGGATAATCTTATCCACATCGGCGCGGAGGGCCACCATGCTCATCACCTGGTTATAAGGTTGGTCAGGGTCGGCGAAGAAAGGAATCTTCTGGCCCGAGACCAAAGTATTGTTCAAGTCGATGCCAGCAATACCTGTTGGAATCAGCTCTGAAGGCATACGACGTTTGTAGGGGTTCACAGAAGGACCGCCGATTTGGCGTTTCTCGCCCTCCACAGCCGGACCGCCGTCGATAGGTTCGCCATAGGCGTTGAAGAAACGTCCGGCAAGGTCGTCGCTCACATTCAAAGTGGGCGGTTCGCCGAAGAAGGTCACTTCAGCATTGGTCGGGATGTTTTCTGTACCACCAAACACCTGCAGGGTGACAGCGTTATCCTTGATTTTCACCACCTGAGCCAAACGGCCTGCCACAAAGGCCAGTTCATCGTTGGTCACGCCTTGTGCCTCAAGGGTCACAGTGGCTTTAGTGATGGCAGTCAGCTTCGTATAGATGCGTTGAAAAGCTTTCTCACTCATGTTTCAGTTCCTCCTTAAGCTGGTTCAAATATTTGTTGAATTGTTCCGACTCGTATTCCGAGTAGTTCATCTGACGGCAGATGTTAATCATACCCTTGAAATAGGTCATGCACTCCTCGAAGTTGTCGAACTTAAAGCTGCGGTCACATATCTCAAGCATCAAGTCAAGCATGAACTTCTGACGTTCAAGCGGAGAACAACCGTCAATATTGTCAAAAGCGTCTTGCTGGAGTATCACATAGTCGATGAGTTCCGACTTCCAGTACTGCTCATGATAAGACATCGGCACGCCGTCGTCGCCCAAGATGTTGATTTGCTCGTAGGCATCCTTACCTTTTCTAATAATATATTTCGTCTTGGTGACCTTGTCGACCCAACCTTTTTCAATCTTCTGGTCTAAATACTCAATGATTTCAGGATATTCGAGGTATTTCGAATAGGAGTCTACGGGGTCGACGGCAGGGTAACGCTTCTTGTCGGCACGGTTCTGCGATAGACCATAGAAGCAACGTGCGGCTTTCTTTGTACTCTCAGTAACAGGTTCCTTCAGGTTACCACCTGCAGGCGACACCGTTCCGATAAAGGTGATGGAGCCTGACTGTCCGTTGTTGAGTTTCACATAACCTGCACGTGCGTAGAAATTGGAGATGATAGCGGAGAGGTCCATGGGGAAACCATCCTGACCAGGCAATTCCTCCAAACGGTTACTCATCTCACGCAATGCCTGTGCCCAACGCGAAGTAGAGTCTGCCAGCAGCAACACCTTCATGCCCATAGCGCGATAGTATTCGCCGAGAGTCATAGCCGTGTAGACGGAAGCCTCACGGGCGGCCACCGGCATGTTGGAGGTGTTGCAGATGATGATGGTACGTTCCATCAGGCTGCGACCCGTGTGTTTGTCCTTCAGTTCGGGGAATTCGGTAAAGATTTCCACCACCTCATTGGCACGCTCACCGCAGGCTGCCATAATGATGATGTCAGCATCAGCTTGCTCAGCGAGGGCGTGTTGCAGCACGGTCTTACCACAGCCGAAAGGTCCCGGGATGAAACCAGTACCGCCTTCAGCAATGGGATTCAATGTGTCGATGGTACGCACACCCGTTTCCATCACTTTGAAGGGACGTGGTTTTTCAACATAGCCGCCCACAGCCACCTTCACAGGCCATTTCTGTGTCATCGTCACCTTCACCTCCTCGCCTTCGGCATTAGTCAGCGTGGCGATAGTGTCGGTGATCTTGTATTTTCCAGCGGCAGCCACATTCTTCACAGTGTATGTCCCTTTGAAGTTGAACGGTACCATGATTTTGTGAGGCAGCCAGCCTTCCTTGACTTCGCCTAACCAGTCAGCAGCAACAACTTGTTGTCCTGCTTTGGCAATCGGCGTGAAGTCCCATTGTTTCTCTTCGTCCAGGGCCTTGGTGTATTCACCTCTTTTCAGAAACACGCCTTCCATAGTGGCGAGGTTGTTCTGCAGACCGTCGAAGTTGCTCGAAAGCAAACCAGGTCCCAAGGTCACCTCAAGCATGTAGCCTTGGAATTCCACCTTGTCGCCAATCTGAAGGCCGCGGGTGCTCTCAAACACCTGCACGGAGGCCTTGTTCCCGTTCACCTTGATGACCTCAGCCATCAACTTGACGCCAGCCAAGTCGATAAAGCAGATTTCATTCTGTGCCACAGGGCCGTCCACCTCCACGGTGACCAAGTTGGAAATGATTCCTGTAACTTTTCCTGTTGTTTTCATTTATTTCAAATTTTCTAATTTCTAATTTCAAGATTTGTTTCCTCCGCTCAGATCCAGGTTGGCACTGGTGCCTCGTATCTCCTGAACGAGTTTTTTGAACATTTCCTGTCCCTTGTCAGGATCAAGCTCAACCCAACGCTGTACGGTTTTGGCTTTCACCAAAAAAGCCAGGATGGCATTCATGTTGAAATAGTCCATGCGGGCAATATCGGAGGCTTTCTCCCATTTCAACTCGTCCATTTTCTGCTCACGCTCCACGAAGTCGGCGTCGGCGAAGATATCTTGAATCTGCTTGGCTTCCTCGAAATCGGCCTCAGGCAACTCCACAAGATATCCATCGCCCTGTTTGCCGAGACGACGGGCCAAATACTGTACCTTCAGATTACGCAGGCGTCCGTCGAAGTCAAAGTATTCGCGAATAAAGCGGTTCTTGCACTCAACAGCTTTCGTGTAAAAATCGGCACCGAGGCTCTCTTCATTAAATCCCTCCTCCAAAAGTTCCACTAATTGCTGGTCCTTCTCTGAGAGCAGTTCCATGATGCTTTCTTTGACAGTAGCATAGTTGAAGCCTGAGTTCTCAAAGCCCGACGTCAGTTCCGGCAAACCGGCCACGATATAGACGTAGTTATCCATCAGCCGAAGAGGATTTTCTTAGTGGCAGGACGTAAGTAGTTGGCGATGAGTTGGGTGAACTCCTCGTCGGTGAACTGGAGCATGTATCCGCCTTCCTTAGGCGAAATCTTGAAGCCGCCGTTCATCTTCTTGGAATAGTCCACCTTCACCTCGCCCTTGAACTGGTTGGTGATTTCGTTCTTCACAAATGGCTCCAGCTCAGCCTTCAGCGACTCGGGCAGGATGAGACTCAAGTCGACGGGCGACGCATTCTGAGGATTAAAGGCTTTCACCACACTGAGAATCAGTTCTTTCACAAAGGAAGCATTTTCCATGTTGGCTTTCACACCTGCGGCAGCAGCCTTGGTCACCACCATCTTCTCAATCTCCTGTTTCGTCACGGCGATGCTCTGTGTGGCGGCCATCTTCACGTCGGCAGTCACCTTAGTCTTCAGTTCTTCGGCTTCTTTGTTGGCTTGGGCGACGATGCGCTCTGCCTCGGCCTTAGCTTGAGCGATAATGCCATCGGCCTCAATCTTTGCTTTCTGCAGCAGTTCCTCGCCGTCTTGTTTTCCTTTCGACAGCCCTTCATTGTAGAGTCTGTCGGTCAATGCTTGAAGTTTATCTTGCATATATCTACTATTTTGTTGTTTCAAACCTAATTTGGGTGCAAAATTAGGTATTTCCTTATTCTAAACCAAAAGAAACGGGAAATATTTTTCCAGTTCTAGTTGAAAGTTTGGTGCCGCCAAACTGAGAGTTCGGTACCGCCAAACTGGGAGTTCGGTACCGCCAAACTCAAACTACCAATTATGATGGGATTTTTTTGCTATAGACCCTGGCTCGTTTGGTAAGCTTATGCTCCAGATAATGCCAAAGGTTTTGCACGCTGGTATTGTCTTCCAACTCCCGTGTCGACTCAATGTATTTGATTCCGTTTTTGGTGATGCCTTGGGCAAACTTGTCGAAAATCATAGCATTGACACCCTTGCCTTGATAGTCAGGACGTATGGCAATAAGCAGCAGGTCAAGCGTATCGTTGTGCTTCAATGCTTTAACAACGGGGTACCAGCCCAAAGGGAACAAACTGCCCTTGGCTTTCTGAAGAGCCTTTGCCAGTGAAGGCATCCCTATACCAAAGGCCACCACTTTCTCGTCGGCATCGAGAATGATGGAGAGGTAGTCAACGCTGACGTTACCCAGAAACTGCTTCTTCAGGTCGTCGCATTGTCCCTTAGTGAGTTGGGAAAATCCATGAAGCGGTGCATATGCGTCGTTCATGCAGCTGAACAGGTCGTCGAGATAGGGTTCTATCTCGCTGTGCCTCGTGAGCGGAGCCTGATGGAGCCCGTTTTTCACCGATACCAACTGTGCCATACGGGCATAACGTTCGGGAATCACTTCCGGCACCTTAATCAGATACTCCACAAAATCGACTTCCTTCGCATAGTCGAGAGCAGCAAAATGGGAATCGTAATATGGGGCATTATATTTACCGTAGGCCGTAGGCAATTGGTCAAAACCGTCGACAAGGACACCCGATGCGTCAAACTCGAGAAAACCCAAAGGACCACTGACGGTGTCCATTCCCTTCTCACGCGCATATTGCTCAACAGTATCCATCAAGGCCTTTGAAACCTCTTTGTCGTCAACAAAGTCGACCCATCCGAAGCGACAGATCCTCTCACCTGTTTTCTCGTTGTACTTGCGGTTGATAATACCTGCCACGCGACCCGTCACTTCTCCTCTATCGTTATAAGCCAACCAATACTTGGCCTCACAAACCTCGAAGGCGTGGTTCTTCTTGGGTGACAGTGTGTCGCGTTCCATGGACTCAATCTGAGGAACATAGTAAGGATTGTCCTTGTACAGTTTGTTGGGAAAATGCACAAACGTCTTCAGTTCCTGATAGTTTGTAACCTCTCTTACATAGATGGGCATTGTCAAAATTATAAATAGGGTGCAAAAATAAACCATAAAAAGCAGTTTTGCAAACATTTTTTGCCACAATGCAACTTTTTAAAAAAAAAGGAACTACCTACAACTTTTTTTGATATATTTGCGGCTTTGTAACTGATTTGACAATAAGAAACAACAAAGCTACAATATGTCAAAAGGAACTATCACTCAGATTATTGGCCCCGTGGTTGACGTCTATTTTGAGGGCGGTGAAACCAACCTCCCTAAAATCCACGATGCTTTAGAGGTAGTCCGTCCCAACGGCAAGCGCGTGGTGCTGGAATGTCAGCAACACATCGGTGAAGACTCAGTGCGCACCATTGCCATGGACGCGACCGAAGGCCTCATGCGCGGCATGGAAGTCAACCTCTTGGGCAAGCCCATCTCCATTCCCATCGGCGGACAGATCAAAGGCCGCTTGCTCAACGTGACAGGCGATGCCATCGACGGCATCGGTCCTCTCGACCGCACCACGGAATACCCCATCCACCGCGAACCGCCCAAGTTTGAAGACCTGGCCACCTCGAAAGAAGTGCTCTTCACCGGCATCAAGGTCATCGACCTGCTGGAACCTTATTTAAAAGGTGGTAAGATAGGCCTCTTCGGTGGCGCCGGCGTGGGCAAGACCGTGCTTATTATGGAACTCATCAACAACATTGCCAAGGGATACAACGGTTACTCGGTGTTCACCGGTGTAGGCGAGCGTACCCGTGAAGGCAACGACCTGCTGAGAGAAATGATTGAGTCAGGCATCATCAAATATGGCGATGAGTTCACCAAGGCCATGGAAGAAGGCGACTGGGACCTCTCGAAAATCGACAAAAAGGCTTTAGCCACCTCGCAGGCCACCTTAGTGTTTGGCCAAATGAACGAACCGCCTGGAGCACGTGTGAGCGTGGCCCTTTCAGGTCTGACGGTAGCCGAATCGTTCCGTGACAAGTTGGACGATGGCGTGAGCGACATTCTGCTCTTCATCGACAACATCTTCCGTTTCACCCAAGCCGGTTCGGAAGTGTCAGCCTTGCTGGGCCGTATGCCTTCCGCCGTGGGTTATCAGCCCACCTTGGCTACCGAGATGGGTCAGATGCAAGAACGCATCACCTCCACCAAAAACGGCAGCATCACCTCGGTGCAGGCCATCTATGTCCCTGCCGACGACTTGACCGACCCCGCACCTGCCACCACCTTCTCGCATTTGGACGCCACCACCGTGCTGAGTCGTAAGATTGCCGAGTTGGGCATCTACCCTGCCGTCGACCCCCTCGACTCCACCTCACGCATCCTCGACCCCACCATCATCGGCGAAAAGCACTACAACACCGCCCAGCGCGTCATCCAGTTGCTGCAACGCAACAAGGAGCTACAGGACATCATTGCCATCCTCGGCATGGAGGAACTCTCGGAAGAAGACAAGACCGTTGTCCATCGCGCCCGTCGTGTGCAACGCTTCCTCTCGCAACCTTTCCATGTGGCCGAGCAATTCACTGGCATGAAGGGCGTGATGGTACCGATTGAGGAGACCATCAAGGGCTTCAACATGATCATGGATGGCGAAGTTGACCAGTACCCCGAGGCTGCTTTCAACCTTGTTGGCACCATCGACGACGCCATCGCCAAGGGTGAGGAACTGCTGAAAAACGCCAACGCTAATTAATATATAAGGTGAGATGAAAGTAGAAATCATATCACCGAGCGAGACGCTATACGAAGGCGAAGCTACAGCCATCACCGTGCCGAGCACGATGGGGCCTTTCACCCTATTAGAACATCACGCTGCCATCGTGGCCATCCTGGAAGCCGGTAAAGTGACCTTCACCGACGATAAGGGCGAGCATCGCGAACTTGGCATCAAGGGTGGCTTCGTCGAGAATCACAACAACCATCTGACCGTTTGCGTAGAGCTATGAATAAAGACGTGTTGACAAAATATCTGGCTGTTTTCCTGCTGCTCTGCCTCGTTTTGGACGGCGTGTTGCTCTGCTTCTTTGCCGACAAACCTTGGTGGAACAATTGGATGATTATGAGTCCCAACCTCTATATGATCTTGGGTGCATTCTATTGTCACCTGATGCAGAAGAATGTGGAAGACCATCCCAACAAGCTGACGTGGCTTTTCGTCTACAAAGGCATCAAGCTCTTGTTGACTGTGGCCATACTTGTCCTCTACATCCTCTTTGTCAAGGAAAGCAGCAAGGCTTTTGTCCTCATCACCGCCTCGACCTACCTCATTGCGTTGGTAGCAGAGACCTGCGTCTACAATCATTATATCAAGAACTTGAACAAATCAAGCAAAGCATGAGAAATGTTTTGAAACATAGTGTCCTTTTCCTCCTCTTCATGTGGATGGCCTTCGCTCCGATACAGAGCATGGCACAGGACAATGAACAGGAGCCCAAAAAGGAGAAATTTGATGCCAAGTCGTTTATCTTTGGACATACAGGCGACAGCTACTGTTACCACATCACGGAAATCAAAGGCGATCCTGTATGCGTGTGGCTACCTGTCATTGTGAAATGCAAAGACGGCGGCAGCTGGCATTGCTTTTCGTCGAAACACGTCTGCGAACTGAAAGGCGACGAGACCTTTGAACACAACGGAGCTCATTTCCGTATTGAGCCCATCAATGCCGGCAAATACCCAGGTAAGCTGGTGGAAGTGAAAGCCGAAGGCAGCCTCTCGCGCCCCTTCGACATCTCGTTCACCAAAAATGCCTTCGGCATCTTTTTGGTCTGCGTTTTCCTGCTGGCATTCTTCCTGCCTGCCGCAAAGATGTATAAAAAGAACCCGATGGGGCAACCCACAAAGTATCAAGGTCTGGTGGAATGGCTGACCTATACCGTATTGGACGGTATCATTCGCCCAAATGTCCCTGATAAACAGGTGAAGAGATTCGCACCTTATTTATTAACGGTGTTCTTCTTCATCTTTTTTGCCAACCTGTTTGGCCTCATCCCCATTTTCCCATTCAGCGCGAATGTGACGGGCAACCTCAGCGTCACCGTGGTACTTGCACTGTTGACTTATTTCTTCGTGAATGTCTTCGGCAACAAGCACTATTGGAAGGACATCCTTTGGCCTGATGTGCCCATTTTCCTGAAAGCTTTCCCGCTGATGCCCATCATCGAACTCATCTCTACCATCACCAAGCCTTTCGCCTTGATGGTCCGTCTATTTGCCAACATTCTGGCCGGACATATCGTCATCATGGTGTTGATGGCCCTCATCTTCATCATCGGTGGCATGTATGGTGCTGGTATGGGTGGTGTAATGAGTATCGTCTCCATCTTCATGACCATCTTTATGACGGCCTTGGAGCTACTGGTCGCTTACATCCAAGCCTACGTATTCACTATATTGTCATCCCTGTTTATAGGAATGGCTCAACACGAACCTGAACACGAATAATCAATCAAACAAATAACCAACAATTCTAAATTCAATCGTTATGTTATTATCAACCATCCTTGAAGCTGTATCGTACGTGCCTGGTCTGGCCGCCATTGCAGCTGCCGTCGCAGTCATCGGAGCCGCTATCGGCATTGGTAGAATCGGTCAGTCGGCCATGGAAGCTATGGCCCGTCAGCCCGAAGCCGCCGGTCGTATCCAATCCGGCATGATCATTGCCGGCGCTCTCGTCGAAGGTGCAACGCTGTTCGCCATCGTCGTCTGCGTGTTGGCCGTACTCGGCTAAAGTTTTTCTTCTGTGGGCTTGGTGTTGCCAAGCCCACAGGATTAACCATCAAAAACACAACAAAATGGAATTATTTCTTCCCGAAAGTGGATTAGTGATATGGATGCTCATCGCCTTCCTCATTGTCTTTGCCATCCTTGCCAAGGCGGGTTGGCCAATGATTATGGGTGCCGTCGAGCAACGCAATGCCCACATCTCCGACTCGCTGCTGGCAGCTGAAGAGGCCAACAATGCCCTGGCCGGTATCGAGCAGAAACGGCAGGAAACGATGGCTGCGGCACAGGCTGAGCAAATCAAAATCATGAAGGAGAGCCAAGACTTGAAGACCCAGCTCATTGAAGAGGCAAAAACACAAGCCCGACTGGAAGCTGAGAAAATTGTAGCCGACGCTCGCCTGAAGATTGAAAAAGAGCAGGCCGAGGCTATGGCACAAATCAAGAACGAGGTCATCGCCCTCAGCGTCGACATTGCCGAGAAACTGTTGCAACGCGAACTGGGCAACAAGCAAGCTCAGACCGACTACATCGAGCAACTCCTCAAGAACAACCAACCCCGCATTGAAGCCTAAGCTATGGACAACGGAAGAATATCGGTGAGATACGCGCGAGCGCTGTTTCAGATAGCTCAGGAGCAAGGTTGCGAAGAGGTCGTCTACGGAGGTCTGATGGACTTTGCCCACAACTACCTGTTGGCTATTGCACAGTTCAACGAGGTGCTGGCCGACCCCGTCGTGCTCAAGGAGGAAAAGGTGAAGTTGATAGAGACGGCCATGGGCGAACCTCTGCATGATACGCTAAAGCAGTTTGTCACCTTCGTGATTGACCAGAAACGTGAAGACAAGATGTTCTTCATTGCCATGAAATACATGGAGATGTACCGCACGAAACACAGCATCCTGCACACGCACGTTACCACCGCCACCGAGCTGCCCGATACGACCTACGAGAAAATCAAGGCCTTCATCAAACAGACCTTTGACGCTGACGCTGAGATGGATGTCAGAATTGACCCCACACTTATCGGCGGTTTCATCCTCGACATCGAGAACAGCCGTTTGGACGCCAGCGTGGCTGGACAGCTGAACGCGCTGAAAAACAAATTGAAGCAATAAATAAAAAACTACATATATGGCAAACATCAAACCAAGTGAAATATCGAGCATCCTGCAGATGCAACTCCAGAACATGAACAATAAGGTTCAGTTTGAAGAGATTGGCAAGGTGCTGCAAGTGAGCGACGGTGTGGCGCACGTTTATGGGTTGGACAAGGTTCAGTCCAACGAGCTCGTCGAATTCGAGAACGGCACCATGGGCGTGGTACTCAACCTTGAAGAAGACAATGTCGGCGTGGTGCTGCTCGGTCCTACCGAGGGTATCAAAGAAGGCGAGACTGTGAAGCGCACCCAGCGCATCGCCTCCGTCCTTGCGGGCGAAGGTATGCTGGGCCGCGTAGTAGACGGCTTGGGCAATCCCATCGACGGCAAGGGTCCCATCCAAGGCAAGACCTACGAGATGCCCCTGGAGCGTAAGGCTCCTGGCGTTATCTTCCGCCAACCCGTGAATCAACCCCTGCAAACAGGTCTGAAAGCCATCGATGCCATGATCCCCATCGGACGCGGACAGCGCGAGCTCATTATCGGTGACCGTCAGACAGGCAAGACCGCTATCGCCATCGATGCCATTATCAACCAGAAAGACAACTTCAAGAATGGCGACCCCGTCTATTGCATCTATGTAGCTGTCGGTCAAAAAGGTTCAACCGTGGCCAACCTGGTGAACACCCTTGAGCAACATGGTGCCATGGACTACACCATCGTGGTGAGTGCCACCGCCTCCGACCCTGCCGCCATGCAGTTCTACGCACCATACGCTGGCGCAGCCATTGCTGAATATTTCCGCGACACGGGTCGTCATGCTTTAATCATCTACGATGACCTCTCGAAACAGGCTGTGGCCTATCGTGAAGTCTCCTTGATTTTGCGCCGTCCACCTGGACGTGAGGCCTATCCTGGCGACATCTTCTACCTCCATAGCCGTCTGCTGGAACGCGCTGCTAAAATCATCAAGAACGACGATGTGGCACGCCAGATGAACGACCTGCCCGAAAGCATCAAGGGCATTGTGAAAGGCGGCGGCAGCATCACCGCACTGCCCATCATCGAGACACAAGCAGGTGACGTTTCGGCATATATCCCAACCAACGTGATTTCCATTACCGATGGACAGATATTCTTGGAGACCAGCCTCTTCAACGCAGGTGTACGTCCTGCCATCAATGTCGGTATCTCGGTGTCGCGCGTCGGTGGTAACGCCCAAATCAAGTCAATGAAGAAAGTGGCCGGTACCCTGAAGCTCGACCAAGCCCAGTTCCGCGAGATGGAAGCCTTCTCGAAGTTCGGCGCTGAACTCGATGCTGCTACCTTGGCCATTTTGGACAAAGGCCGCAAGAACGTCGAGTTGCTGAAGCAGCCTCAATACATGCCTATGCCAGTTGAGAAACAAGTGGCCATCATCTTCTGCGGCACCAATGGCTTACTGAGCAAAGTGCCTGAAAACAAGGTGCTGGAGTTTGAGAAACAGTTCCTCGATATCATGGAAGTGAAGCACAAGGACGTGATGGAGCAGCTGAAAGCCGGCAGATTTGATGACGACATTAAAGCCGTGTTGAAAGAGGAAGCTTTGAATCTGAGTGAACACTTTAACGGTTAATTATGGCATCGCTGAAAGAAATACGGGCCCGCATCGCCTCCGTCGCCTCGACAAAGAAGATTACGAGTGCGATGAAGATGGTGTCGGCTGCCAAGCTGAAGAAGACAGAAGGCATCACAACACGCTTCCTACCCTATAAGAACAAGCTGAGCGACGCCCTCTCCAATTACCTCGGCTCTTTAGAGGGCGAAGTCAGCATACCGTTAGCCGAGCACCGTGAGGTGAAGCGAGTTGCGCTGATGGCCTTTTCATCAAGCAGCGGTTTGTGCGGTGTGTACAACACGAACGTCAACAAACTCTTTAAGCAGGTGTATGACGAATACGTAGAGAAACTAGGAGTAGAGAATGTCATCGTCTTCCTCGTCGGCAAGAAAATCAACGACTACGTCAAGAAGTATGGCATCAAGGTTGAGCAACAGTATGCGCCCTTGGCCGAAACCATGTCATATGACTTGGCGATGGAGATTAGCGACAAGATGGTAGACCTATTCCTCAGCAAGAAAGTGGACTGCGTGGAGCTGGTGTTCAACCACTTCAAGAACTCTGGCGTACAAACTCCCACCCGCGAAGTGGTGCTGCCGTTGAAAGCTGAGGCTTCAGCAGAAGGACCGAGTTTCGACTACATCGTTGAGCCTGACAAGAAAACCTTCGTCAACGAGCTCATTCCCAAGGTAGTGCGCACCAACTTCTACTCCATCATGCTTGATGCGCTGACTGCGGAACACGGAGCCCGCATGACCGCAATGCACATCGCATCAGACAACGCCGAGCAACTGTCGCAAGAGCTAAGAATCCAATACAACAAGGCACGTCAAAACGTCATCACCAACGAGCTGATAGACATCGTAGGTGGTGCAGAGGCTTTGAACGGATAAGAAACAAAACTTATTCCTGATAATACACGCGTTTCACCCTTTGTGAGACGCGTGTCATTATTTCGTAAGGTATCGTCTGACAGGCATGGGCAATATCATTGATGTCATGTTCCGCATCAAAGATCACTACGGTATCGCCCTCCTTGGCTTCCACTTCAGTCAGGTCAAGCATACACATATCCATACAGATATCACCCACAATCTTAACAGGTTTGTTGTGTACATAAAAGACACCATTTCCGTTGCCCAACAGACGCGAGAGTCCATCGGCATAGCCTATGGGCACGATGCCGATACGCATATCTTGGTTGGCTCGTCCGTGACGGTTGTAGCCTATGCTGTCGCCTGCAGGGATGTACTTGATTTGGTTAATGGTAGTTTTGAGCGATACAACAGGCTGCAGAACTCCCTTGTCAGCTTTGCATGTAGGCACACCATATAAACCGATTCCCAAACGGACCATATCAAACTGATACTTCGTAAACCGCGAGATACCTGCTGTGTTGAGGATATGGCGTAATACACGCGGGAACGCTTCTTGAATCATTCGGCTACCTTCCTCGAAGTTGTGGATTTGACTCAGCGTGAATTCATCCTCGTCGGGATTATCAGCAGTGGCCAAATGCGAGAACACACTCCTCACATGAAGCATCGGATTGGCCTGGATACGACGAATCAGCTCAGGCAGTTCGGCTTTCGAGAAGCCTAAACGATGCATTCCCGTATCAAGCTTGATGTGCACATTGAGGGGATGCGCCTCGGGCAACGCCAGGTTTTGCATCGCCTTTTCAAGAAACTCCAAGTTACGGAAGCTGAACACTTCTGGCTCCAAGTGGTATTTTATAATGTTCTCGTAACTATTCACCTCGGGGCTCATCACCATGATGGGCAGGTTGATCCCTGCACGACGCAACTCAACACCCTCGTCGGCAAATGCAACAGTTAAATAGTCAACATTATGGTATTGGAGCACATTGGACACCTCAAGGTTGCCGCTACCGTATCCGAATGCCTTCACCATCACCATAAGCTTAGTCTCAGGCTTGATGATCGAGCGGAAGTAGTTAAGATTACTGACCAAATGGTTGAAGTTAATCTCCAGCACCGTCTCGTGTGCCTTCTCCTGAAGTTCCATACCGATCTGCTCGAACTCAAAGGCACGTGCGCCTTTCAACAGGATGGTCTGGTTATTGAACTTGGAGAAAGGGAACTGGGCCAAAAACTCCGGTACGTTCTTATAGAAATAAGCTTCCATGTCGAACTTATTGGCTTGACGGGAGATAGCCTCGCCTATGCCCACCAGCATATCGACATCTTTGTTTTTCAGCAACTGTCCAATTTCGGAATATAAATCTATTTCATTTCGACCACTCTGAAGGATATCCGAGAGGACAACAGTATGGTGAAAATGTTGATGCTGCTGACGCATCACATCAAGAGCGATAGCCAATGAATTGACATCTGAATTATAGTAGTCGTTAATTAGCGTGCAGTTGTTGATACCCGATTTTATTTCAAGGCGCATCGCTATCGGAGTCAACAATTTAAGTCTTTCGGCAATTACCTCTGGACTGATACCCAGCAACAATCCGACTGCGATGCAATGGAGGGCATTCTCAACAGAAGCGTCATCAGTAAAGGGTATCACAAACGACAGTATCTCATTTTGGTATATGCACTCAACATCGGTATTATTCTCCGTTCGCACTTCAGTCTTCACATACAAGTCGACATCCACAAACTTGCGACTCCAGGTGAACAGTCGCACCCTTTCAGTAATGCTCGAACGGATTATGGCCTGCTGTATGTCAGAATAGTCCATGCAGTACACCAACTGTTCTACTTTAGTGAACAGGTTAAGCTTCTCGCCTGCCTTCTGTGAACGGTTGATAAAACTCTCGTCGTGAGCCTGACCTATATTGGTGAACACACCGATGGTAGGGCGGATGATATCCTGCAAGGGCATCATCTCCTCTGGCTCAGAGATGCCTGCCTCAAAAATACCGAGATTATAGCTCTCGTTCATCTGCCAAACCGAGAGGGGCACACCCACCTGTGAGTTATAGCTCTTGGGGCTGCGTACGATGTTGAAGTCTGCGGCAAACATCTGGCTCAACCATTCCTTCACAATAGTCTTGCCATTACTGCCCGTAATACCAATAACAGGGTAGCAGAACTGCTGGCGATGATGCGAAGCCAATGCCTGCAATGCTTTCAACGTATTGGGTACAAGGATGAATGTCGCATTGGGACAAGCATCTTCTATCAAGCGGCTCACCACAAAAGCACGAACACCTTTCTCGTATAGTTCCTCTATATATTTATGTCCATCGTTGCGACCGCTCTTCAAAGCGAAAAACAGAGCCTGATTAGGGTCTATCAAATGGCGGCTATCAATAAGGAGGTCACTTATTTTCTGTTCCGTCGCCTCGCCTTTTAGCTGTCCGCCAACAATATCGGCAATCTGGGTAAGAGAATAAAACTGATGCTGCATAGAAATGCCTTTCAAATTTTGCGCAAAGATAGGAAATATATTCCTATTTTTGCACCTTGTTTTAAATACGACACCATGTCCATCAAGCAACATATCCCCAACACCATCACCTGCGGCAACTTGGTTTCAGGTTGCGTCTCCATCCTTTTTGTTTCAATGGATATGCCTGTTAAAGCCGCCTTGATGATATTCGTTGCGGGTCTCTTCGACTTTTTGGACGGTTTTGCCGCACGTAAACTTCACGTCCACTCCTCTATCGGTGCCGATTTAGATTCCTTGTCGGATGCGGTTTCCTCTGGCGTGGCTCCAGGGTTCATCATGTATTGGCTGATGAGCCAGTATTTCATTTCACGGCTATGGCTTCATGAATGGTGGTGGTCCATTGGAGGGTTCAATCTATTGCCTTTCATAGCCTTTCTGCTTCCTGTGTTCTCGGCTATCCGTCTTGCCAAGTTCAATGTTGACGACACACAGACGACCTCATTCCGAGGTATCCCTGCACCGGGTATGGCCATCTTCATCGCCTCTTTGCCTTTGGCGCTTAGCCAAATCGGGCATCTTACTGATGGTAGTCTGAGCTATTGGACTTGCCTAGGCATCACCCTCTTCTTCTCCTTTCTGATGGTAAGTAGAATACGTTTCTTCTCCTTCAAGATGAAGTCAGCTAAATGGAAGGGCAATGAAGTCAGGTGGATTTTCCTGATGGTTGCCGTAGCCGGGTTCGTGGCTTTCAGGTTTACCGCACTACCGTTTATTATGATACTTTATATTTTACTCTCTGTTTTCTTCGCGGAGAAAATGGAGTGAATTATAACTCTTTCTTGTGCAAGATGAAATTATGCCCCAAATACACCTCACGAACATGTTCGTCTTCTGCTAAGGTTTCAGGGGTACCCGACAGCAGGACAGAACCATCAAAAAGCAGATAGGCACGATCTGTGATGCTGAGAGTCTCATGAACGTTATGGTCTGTGATAAGCACTCCAATGTTTTTGCGTTTCAGTTTGAAGATGATGCGTTGAATATCCTCCACAGCTATGGGATCCACTCCAGCGAAGGGTTCATCCAAAAGGATGAAGTTCGGGTCAACAGCCAGAGCCCTTGCTATCTCGGTACGACGACGCTCGCCTCCCGAGAGTTGTATACCCTTGCTTTTGCGTACATGCTGCAAACCAAACTCGTCAAGCAGCGACTCCAACTTCTCGCGTTGCATCTGCTTCGTCATCCCTTTCTTGAACTGCATGACAGAAGCGATGTTGTCCTCCACGCTCATTTGGCGGAAAACAGATGCCTCTTGAGCCAAATACCCTATGCCCATCTGCGCACGCTTATACATAGGCTGCACCGAGATATCCTGATCATCAAGAAAGACCTTACCCGAATAAGGTTTGATAAGTCCCACCACCATATAGAACGTTGTCGTCTTGCCCGCACCATTGGGGCCCAGCAGGCCGACAATCTCCCCTTGCTTGACGTCGACGCTGACTCCTTTTACCACCGTGCGTTGCTTATATTTCTTGACTAAATCTTGTGTCCAGAGTCTCATATCAAAAAATCCCTTCCTTTAATATATCATGCAAATGTATAATTCCCAAGTACTTCCCATCGTGTATAACAGGAAGTTGGGTAATGCTGTTTTCCCGCATCTTATGCAAGGCATCCACCACTAAAGCCTCGTCACCAATGGTTTTGGGATTGGAAGTCATGATTTGGGAGGCCTTCACCTGCTCGATGTCAGGGTATTTCATCAACATCCTGCGCAAGTCGCCATCGGTAATAATACCGAGGAGTTGTCCATTATCCGTCACCACCGTTGCTCCCAAGCGCTTACTTGTCATCTCAATAATAACTTGCGTCAAGCTGTCGTCAGGGCCAACCTCAGGGCGTTCGTTCCTGACATACAGGTCTTTGACACGCAGATAGAGTTGTTTTCCCAAGGCTCCACCTGGATGGAACTTGGCAAAGTCCTTTGATGAGAATCCACGACACCTCATTAATATAAGCGCCAACGCATCGCCCATAACAAGTTGAGCCGTAGTGCTACTCGTTGGTGCCAAACTCCCAGGAATGGCTTCCTCGTCGACAGTCACATCAAGCACCAGGTCGGCTTGCGATGCCAAAAAAGACTTGCGATTACCCACCATAGCCACGATTTTGTTTCCTCTCAGCTTTATCAGCGGCACCAGCATTTTTATCTCAGGCGTCTCGCCACTTTTCGATAAAATCACCACAATATCACCCTCACGAACGATACCCAAATCGCCATGAATGGCATCAGCAGCATGCATAAAGACCGCTGTGGTGCCTGTCGAATTCATCGTCGCAGCTATCTTTTGGGCGATAATGGCGCTCTTCCCAATACCAGAAAACACCAAATTACACTTACTTTCCAATATTAATTCAACTGTTTTCGCCAAATCATCATTCAGCCATGCTTTCAACCCTTTTATTGCATTAGCCTCATTCTCAATGATTTGATTAGCAAGTTGAATTATTTCTTCATTTTTTCTCATTTTTTCTCACTTTTTTCTTGCGCTGTATGACCGAAAAGATATAACTTTGTCTTTGCTGATTTGGGCAGCTCCCTTACGGCAATAACGCAGGAATTCAAAACAGATTGCAAAATAACGCAAAATTTCGGACAATACCAACAAGGAGGAAAACATGGCAAAAATAGCAGACCTTGAAATCCACAAGCTACTGAAGGAAGTTTTCGGTTTCGACCAGTTCAAAGGTAACCAGGAAGAAATCATCAAAAGCGTCCTTGCCGGCAACAACACCTTTGTCTTGATGCCCACCGGCGGCGGCAAATCGCTTTGCTACCAGTTGCCTGCGCTGATGTCGAAAGGCACAGCCATCGTCGTTTCGCCACTCATCGCCTTGATGAAGAACCAGGTCGACATGATTCGCAACTTTGGCACCGATTTGGGCATTGCACATGTGATGAACTCATCGCTGTCGAAAGCGGAACTTCTGGAAGTAAAAGAAGACCTGAAAAACGGTAAAACCAAGCTACTCTATGTAGCCCCCGAGTCGCTCACCAAGGAAGAGACGGTAGAGTTTTTGCGCACATTGAAAATCTCCTTTGTCGCCATCGACGAAGCGCATTGCATCTCGGAATGGGGTCATGACTTCCGTCCCGAGTATCGCCGCTTGCGCCCCATCATCAACGCCATAGGCGACAACCTGCCCGTCATTGCGCTGACAGCTACCGCTACCGTAAAGGTGCAGAACGACATCATGAAAAACCTTGAGATCATGGATGCCAAGGTGTTCAAGTCGTCGTTCGACCGTCCGAATCTTTATTACGAGGTACGTCCCAAGACAAAAGATGTCGTCAAAGACATCATCAAATACATCAAGCAGAACCCGGGCAAGTCGGGCATCGTATACTGCCTCAGCCGTAAAAAGGTGGAAGAGCTGGCCGAGACCCTCATGGTGAACGGCATCCGCGCCCTTCCCTATCACGCCGGACTAGACAGCCAGACACGTAAAGAGAACCAAGACAAGTTCCTTATGGAAGAAGCCGATGTCATCGTGGCCACTATCGCATTCGGAATGGGAATCGACAAACCCGACGTGCGCTTCGTCATCCACCACGACATCCCGAAGAGCCTTGAAGGCTACTATCAGGAAACAGGCCGAGCAGGACGCGACGGCGGTGAAGGCAACTGCATAGCTTTCTACGACTACGAGGATATCCACAAGTTAGAAAAGTTCAACAAAGGCAAAAACGTTGCCGAACAGGAGATTGCCCGTGAGCTGTTGAATGAAACTGTGACTTACGCCGAGTCGGCTGTATGCAGACACAGACTGCTGCTGCATTACTTTGGTGAGGAATATAATAAGGAAAACTGCGGATCCTGCGACAACTGCCGCTATCCCAAGGAGAAATTCGACGGCAAGGAAGACCTCAAACTCGTCCTCGAAGCCGTTGAGGAGACCAAGCAACTCTTCAAGACCAAGCATATCGCCGAGCTATTGGCGGGTAAACTTACCGGTGACATCAAAGCTGCCAAACAGGAGAATAACGAGTTCTTCGGCGCTGGCGACGAACACGACGAAAAATACTGGACTGCCGTCATCCGTCAAGCATTGGTCAACAAGCTGCTTTCGAAAGACATTGAGAACTATGGCATCCTGAAGATGACCAAAGAGGGAAAGAACTTCATCAAGAAGCCCTACACCATCATGCTCGTCAAAGACCATGACTACGAGAATTCGGATGATGATGATGCCGAAGCCCTCGCGATGGGAGCCGGCAAAGATGGCGGAGCCGACAAGACCCTCTTCTCGCTGCTGAAAGACTTACGCAAGACCATCGCCAAGCAGAACGGGCTGCCGCCTTTCGTCATTTTCCAGGACACCTCATTAGAAGATATGGCCATCCAATACCCCATCACTAAGGAAGAGATGACCCAGATTGCAGGTGTGGGATTGGGTAAAGCCGAGAAATTCGGCGAGCCTTTCATCAAGCTCATCAAGGAGTATGTGGAAGAAAACGATATCACTCGTCCCAACGATATGGTGGTGAAATCGGTGGTCAATAACTCGGCGCTGAAAATTGGCATCATCCAGAATATCGACAAGAAAATTCCGCTGGAAGACATCGCCTACGGCAAAGGGCTGGAGTTTGACGAGCTACTGTCAGAAATCGAAAGCATCGTATCCTCAGGAACCCACCTGGACATCAACTATTACATCGAGGACAACATCGATATCTACCACCAGGAGGACATCCTCGACTATTTCCATGAGGCCGAGACCGACGACATCCAAACCGCCTTGCAGGAACTGGGAGAAGACGAATACGATGAGGAGGAAGTGCGTTTGATGCGCATCAAGTTCCTCTCGGATGTGGGCAACTGATTGGCCATGAAACGAATCTTCATCATAACTTTAGTTTTGCTCTTGTTTTCCGCTTGCGAAAACAAGAGCAAAAACGTTATGCCCTCGCGTCTGCTCACTGAGGAGGAGATGATTGACATCATGACCGATGTGCAAATCATTGAGGCAGACATCAACCGTCATAAATCCAAGGGGGACAAGATTGGCAACATGCCCGAGGTGTACTACAGCCAGCTCTTTGAGCATTACGGCATTACCGACAGCATTTTCGCGGAAAATCTGCGCTATTACACGTATGATCCAGCCACAACTGAAAGAATCATGGACTCGGTGACGGCACGAATTATTCGTCAAGCCGAGTCCATTGGGGAAGACAGCCAATAGTGGCTGAAAAAGCCTCCTATTTATTTCTTTAATTCATTTGCCAACAAATCGTTCAACTTTTTGGCTGCATCAAACAGCAGACTCTCGTCCGTTGGGACGGGAACGGGATGGGTATCCAAACGGCTTAGCGTTTCAGCAGAACAAGCCTCGAGGTCACCATTAATAGTGGTATAGTCGTTCTTAAAGGAGGATTTCGCCTCAAAAGGAACTGCACCAATAAAACGTCCGTCGGGGTCGCGGTATTCCAACACCCCTGAAATTGTTGCTGTCTTGTTCTGCGAATGGTCCGTCACCACAACTGTTTTTTCGCCTTTGCTCTCCTTGAACGACACCTCGTCGAGACGAATGGGAGAAACCGATATTTCCCTAAAGTTGACGGAGACCAAGGCGGAAGACCGATTTGTACGAACTATTTCGAACGGTATTTCTCCCTCGTTGAAGTCAAATACCGCCTCTTCCACTTCCTTTGGCATCTGCACCTCGTCTGTCAACCTAAGTGTCACCTCATCAGCCGAACGTAGCATCTGCTTTTTGCGCAGATCCATCAGGTTTTTGTTCTCCCTGTTAGTTCTAGCCAGTTGCTCTATATATTGTTGTGCCTCCTCGGCATCTGTCTTCGAACCAGTACTGAGTAATTGGTTCGCTTTCGCCACCAAGAAACTCTCTGCCTTGTTGCGGGCTACCATCATGTCTTCTTCAAGGTCGAGAGGAACATAATTGATTTTCGTTTTTATCATATTGGGGAAACAAGCCAATGCCTCACAACGGCCTTTCATGCTGCAATAGCGTTGGTAGATTTCCGGCCATACGTCAGGTTGTCCCGAAGCTTTCAAAGACTGAATGCGCTCGTGGTCGGCCTGGTTGGCATTATGGTAAGATGCTGCCACTAAATTTATACGCTCTGGATCCTTGTCGCCGTTGCAAATGTCAGGCGCAAGGCTCTGAATGACCTCATCATATTCTTTGGCGTAATATAGTTTCTCGAATTTCTTAGTTGTGCTGCAAGCAGCAAGCGTTAAGCCGAGTAACAAAGCGGGAATCAGTCGGAGATATCTCATAGCATTCAGTTTTGTCGTTAAAACGGCATATTAACTACAAATTTCGCTCCAAAATTGTCCAATCGAGGAAAATAATTTACTTTTGTGCCATCAAATCGAAAGAATCAATGTTGAAAAACTGAAACTCATGGAAAAAATCAAGCAACTGCAACAGGATTTTGCCGACTTCATGTCGCACACTGACTTCAGCGGACAGCCCGCCGAACTATACGAACCCATTGCCTACACCATCCTTCAGAAGGGCAAACGCCTCCGCCCCATGCTCTGCCTCTTGGCTAACGAGATGTTTGGAGGCGACGAACAGCAAGCCCTCTGGCCCGCATTGGCTTTGGAGACTTTCCACAACTTCACCCTCATCCACGACGACATCATGGACAAGGCTCCCTTGCGCCGAGGGATGGAGACCGTGTATCAGAAGTGGAACGCCGACATCGCCATCCTCTCTGGTGACGCCATGCTGGCCAAAGCCTTCCAATTTGCCTTGAAGCCTACAAAAGGCGCTGAACTTGCCCAACAGCTTGGCAAAGTGGCTATAGAAATCTGCGAAGGACAGCAGATGGACCTCAACTTCGAGACACTCGGCAATGTCACTATCCCCGAATACTTGGAAATGATACGCCTGAAGACTGCCGTCCTCTTAGCTACCGCCTTGCAAATGGGTGCCACAGTGGCAGGCGCAAGCAAAACTGACATCCAACACCTTTATGATTTTGGTATTGCGATGGGAATGAGCTTCCAACTTCAGGACGACATCCTCGACCTCTATAGCGATGTTGAGGTGTTCGGCAAACGCCACGGAGGCGACATCGCCGACAACAAGAAGACCTACCTTTACCTTAAGGCTTTAGAGCTGGCCTCTGACAAAGACCGCAAGCGTCTCGAATACCTCTTCTCGCTCCGCATGGACCACGATGAGGAAGAAAAGATAGAGGAAGTTCAAGCTATCTACGATAGTCTGCACGTGAAAGAATCCGTTGAGCGTATCATTGCAGAATACGATCAGAAAGCCATTGAGGCCTTAGCCGCTGTCAGCCTGCCGGATGAGCGAAAGGCACACCTACGAGCCTACGCCGAGAGCCTCACAGGGCGTAAGAAATAACACGAAAAAAGCCCACCGTTAAGGCGGGCTTTTTCTTTTACATTCATTCCTTATCTTACTCAACCACAACATTCTTCACTTCCCATGTGGCTGAAGACGAAGAAGTACTGGTATACTTAAAGGCGATATACACTGTATGACCCACAAATGGATTCAGGTCGGCAGTCGAGCTGATGAATGTCCAATCGCTTCCCGATGGCCATTGGCTAAGGGCAAGCTCAGTCCAAGTGGCTAAATTGACATCACCATTGTAGTCGGTTGAAATCATCACCGACAGGGCACCTTGAGGTGATGCATAGTTGACTGCCTGTTCAAACTTCAGGGTGGCGCCGTTGACACCAGACAGGTCGATAGCAGGAGATACTAACCAGCTTTCAGTGGCGTAGGCCTGACCCACATAGGCACTCGCCTTCATGCAGGAATATGAGGGTGCATGTTGCCATACATAGGTCAACTCTGAAGGCAGTAAAACATCCTGTATGGTGAATGAGCCTTGTCCAGAGGCGAAGGTCTCCGAAAAGATACCTGTTCCAGGTGTGGGAGGCTCGGTGCCTTCCAATACAAAGTCAGCCTCGGTGCCACCGCTGTCGCGAAGACCGGCCTGACCAAAATACTTACGAAGTTTGCCATTCACGGCGAGGTGCTTGCCCAGGTTGTTGGGATTGTCCACCAGGTTCACCTGTGTACGCAGCGGCTTGCCAGCAGGCAGGTTGACGATGATGCATTGGCTAATCTCGCGGCAAGAGGCATCGTCGGCAATAACAACATTTGTAGCCAAATCGAACGGACCCGCCCAATTGACATCGTTGTTGCTACCCACCGTGCTCAAGCCTGACTTGACGGCACCCACGATAAAGCCATGCACCCAAGCATAGGGCTCCTCGCTCTGCAAGGCGATACCAGCAACCACATTGTACGGGTCATCGGCGGTACCACTACCCTCACCTTGTCCCGGAGTAGGCGGATCGGGAGGAGTGGGAGGCGTAGGTGTGCTACCTTCCTGAATGAGGATGCTCTGCACCTCGATGGTGCCGGCACGCTGTTCCGTGGAAAGGTACTTCACGGCAACGGTAACCTTTTCTCCCGCGAACTCTGAGAGGTCAATTGTGGTGGAGGCAAACTCAGTCCAGTTGCTGCCTTCAACGAGGTTGGCAGTCATACACTTCCAGGTGGCCTCTCTCGGGTCGCCAGAGGTATAGTCCTTAGAGACCTGAATGGTAACGTCGTCGTTTAAGCTGTTGAAGTAACGGGCGATATAGGACATCGTCATACTGACTTCTGTCACGTTTTCAAACGAGACCTTCTTTGAAATCAGCCAGTCCTCATTGGCGTAGTTGTTGCCACCCACATAGCCTGTCATCTTAGCCGTACTATAGTCAATCTCCCACTTCTGGGCACCCTCCACATCGTAAGTGGTATAGGTGCCAAACGAGGTGGTGAAGTCCTGATAGTAAGGCAGGTCGGCGTCACCACCGCCACCCGGCGTGTAGCCGTTAAACTCAAGCTCACGGGCCGAGCGGATGTAGAGCTGCCAAGTGGAGCCATAGACCGAAGCAATGGCTATAAGGTTGCCCGTACCCTGCGGCAACGAGTCGTAGGCGAAGTTGGCATAGTTGGAAGTACGCACGATGACGGTCTGCGAGTAGTTCGTCGGGTCAGCCAGCGTGCGATTGCCGTAGGTGGTAGGCTCGGCAAAGGTGTTCTGTTCGGTGAACTTCACGTTCTCCAAGCGCACCAGTCCAGCCAAATGACGCCCCGCATTGATATTGGCAATTGTGGTCAGCTCGGGCTGGATGGGCTTGTTGTTAGCCAGAATGATGATGTGGCCATCAGCCTCAAAGTTGCTCAGCTGGGGCAGGTTGTTGTACATCGTATAGGTGACATCCTTCAGGTAGATGCGTACCGAATCGCCGATGCGTACGCCGCTGACGGCGTTGAGATACAGCTCGATAGCGTCACCTGTGGCGCGGTCCTGCATGAAAGCGCACTTGTAGAGGTTGCCCGACTGCTCGTCGGCAGTAATGATACCATACACCGAAGCATCTTCTGTGAATACGGTGCCCGATTCCATCTGGAGAATCTCACCAATGGTATAGACCGTTCCCACAGGAAGCACCTGGATAGGCGGTTCGGCATACTCTTTCTTGCAGGCGGTGAACAACACAGCCGAAGCTGCAAGAATCATGAAGAGGTTGAATACTTTGTTTTTCATTGTATTGTGTTTTATTTGTTATTTTCTAACCGTCAAGCTGATGAAATAGTTCAGTCCATACATATAGGAATACTTATCCGGGAACATATCCGGGTTGTTGGCGTTGAAGCGCAACTGCTCGTAACCATAAAGGATGGTGCTCTTGTTGTTGAGCAGGTTGTTGACGCTCAGGTTGAAGAGGAAGTAATACCCCTTGTAGCGCCTTGAGAAACCACCATAAAAATCGAGTGTGAAGGCGGGCTTCATCGGATCTTGGCGCAGCACCTCTTCGATGCGGATGTCGCCCTGAGCATAATGCAGCATACCCTCTTCGGTGTGGTTGTAGGGGTTCACATCGAAGTACATATTGGCTAGGTAATTGCCGTTGAGGCTTACCCACCAGTATTTCGGTGAGTTGTATTTGATGCCTAACGAGGCCACCGTCTCGGGACCCGAGGCGACGTTATAACCTTTCAGGTAAGCCACACTATTCTGGATATAAGCCGTCGTGTTGTTGTCGTCGTAAACCGAGAAGATGGGATTGTTGTTATACGTATGGACTCCATTGGCGGCAGCGGCCTGCAGGGTGATGGTAGGTGTGACGTTCCACTCAGCACCCATTTCCAATCCGAGGCTCTTCTGGTTGATGTCAGTCATAATGAAATTGATAAACTCACTGGTGTAGGAGTTGGCACTGGTCGTGGTGTTAAGGAACACATTCTCACAATAGAAGCTGCGGTTCCAAATAAGGTTCTGATAAGTGTAGTAGTAACCCGTCAGGCGGAACTTGAGTTCCGGCGAGCGGTAAAGATAGCTCAGGTCAAAGGCATTGATGCGTTCGCTCTTCAGGTCGCCTTCCACAACGGTGTTACGGGTACGAGGCGAGACGTAGATGTCGCGGAACTGAGGTGCCTGATACATATAAGCGGCATTGGCCACAATGAGGTTACGTCCGTTGATGGCGTAGGTCACACCTGCTTTTGCGCTGGGGTCGAAGAAGTTGTGCATCTCGTCTTTGCCTAAAGAGTTGTCGGCAAAAGAGCCGTTCTTCCAGAGACCCTCACGCCAGATTTGCGTAAACTCGGCCTGCAAGCCTAAGTAAAGGTCGAAGTTACCGACAATCCAGTCCACTTGGTCCCAGATGCGCCCGTAGTTGCGGTTGGCGTTATAGTTGTAGCCGATAATGTCGCCTACCTTAGCCACGTGGTTAGGGTTGTTCAGGTCGGTCTGGCACTCGTCGTTTTCGAGGTTCTCGGCATACTTATTAATATCATAATAGAAGTCGCCGCCAAGCAGGTCGGCCACTCTTTCATAGTAATGCGTCCTTGAGGCATTCAAGGCAAAGCCGCCCGTCATAATGAGGTTGGGCATGAATTCATGCTTGAAATATGAGGATTCGCCCATCTGCAGTTTGTCGTAATGACGTTCAGCGAGGATGTATTTCGAAGCCTTGCCTGTGACGGTATTGCCTATGGTGCCGTTGGCGTTCTGCACAGTGAAAAGATGGTCACGGTTGGCGTTGTACAGCTTGTCCCAGTCGATTTGTGTGACCTTCGGGTCACGTTTCATCCAAGCCTCAAATTGGGCTTCAATTTCCCTCGTGCTGTGGGCATTGGTCATGTAATAGCTCGGAAAGTTCTTGTAGTAGTCAGGACGCGGGTCTTTGGCCTCACCCCATTCCAGAGCGGTTTGTCCACCAGGACCGCTGAAAAAGTAGGCCGACGTGACAAACTCCGTCTTGCGGTTGAGTTTCCAATCCCAAGTCAGTTGGGCGAATGGCTGGTGGTAGGTGCTGACGCGCGAGTTGCGGATGAACTGATTGCCGCTGAGACCATCCGTCTGGAAACCCCAGTTGGGATTGTAGTAATTGGTACCCGACAAGTCGTAGACTTCCTGCACCAAGGGCGACGAGCCACCACGCTGTGAGGGGGCACCAAAGAAGGTGAAGTTGAGGCTGTGCCTGTCGTTAATCTTCTTCTCCACCGAGAGGAAGTAGCTGTAGGCCTGATAGAAGGTGCCTTCGGTGTAACCCTTGCCAGCATAACGAGCACTGGCGCAAGCCATCAGATACCAGCCCTTGCCCATCTCGCCCGTGCCTACGGAGGCCATTGCGCGATGGTTGTATGAGCGGTTGCTGAAAGCGTAGCTTACCGAAACTTGCTTGCGGTACTGCGAGGCACGGGTGGAATAGGCCGTCAAGCCACCCAGACCGCCGAATCCGGCGTCGGTCTTACCCAAACCTTCCACAAGCACCGAGTTACGGAAAGCATCGTTCAGTCCGCCCCAGTTGCTGAAAACGGGTCTGCCCGTCTCAGGGTCGTTCATCGAGATGCCGTTAATCATCACCTCGCTATATTTCGAGTCGTTGCCACGCACACGGTAGCGCAGCGAGCCGAAGTTGTAGGCGGCAATGCTGTTGAACACGTCGCGCGACGAGTTCAGCAAAGTCGAAGCATCGTTGACAGATGTGGACGACTCCTCGAAGTCTGAATCCAACAGCAGCACTGTCGGGACTTCGTTTTGGGTGTTGAGGTCGGTGGTGTCAACCGTTTGGGCAGACAAACGTCCGACTATCAGCATCGCAGCCGTCATTAAGAATAGAAATCTCTTCATATTTAGGATGTTATGATTTTACGTTATGCTCTTTTCTTTGAAAACAATTAACGGGCAAATATAAGGAATAATTCGAATGGTGGGTGTATTTTTTTACCCATCTTTTCCTAAAAAAGTACTATTTTTGCAGCGCAATCCATCATCATCATGAACAAACGCATCGTTTTCACACTCATTCTGCTGGCTTTCAGCTTCGGCTTCACGAGCCTCAAGGCGCAGGAACAACAAGCCTACAAGGTTGGCCTCGTCGGATTCTATAATTTGGAGAACCTCTTCGACACCATCGACGACCCCAACAAAAACGATGAGGAGTTTACCCCACAGGGCGCCAACCAGTGGAACACCGAGAAATACATGGACAAGCTCCACAACATGGCCTACGCCATCTCCACCATCGGCACCGACATCAGTCCTGACGGAGTGGCCGTGCTGGGTATGTCTGAGATGGAAAACCGAAAAGTGTTGGAGGACTTGGTGGCTCAGCCCGAATTGAAAAGCCGCAATTACCAAGTGGTACACTACGACTCGCCTGATCGCAGAGGTGTGGATGTGGGACTCATCTACAATCCCAAATACTTCAAGATGACAAGCAGCAAGTCGTATCGTACCGTCGTCCCCAACCAGCCCGACTTCATCACTCGCGACCAGTTGCTGGTCAGCGGGCTTTTCGATGGTGAGATGATGCACTTTATCGTGATGCACTGGCCCTCGCGCTACGGTGGCGAAAAGCGCTCGATGCCTGGCCGCGTGGCTGCAGCAGAGCTGTGCCGTCATATCGCCGACAGCATCATGGGCGAGGACCCCAACGCCAAAATCATTATGATGGGCGACTTCAACGACTACCCCGACAACAAGAGCATCACCACACACCTGCGCGCCTCGTTCAACGTTAAGAACCTGCGCAAAGGGGATTTCTTCAATCCCATGTATGAACTTCACAAGAAAGGTTACGGCACCAATTACTATCGCGATGTGCCAGGTGTGCTCGACCAGACCATCCTGTCACCCGGCCTGCTGCCCACCGACTATTCGACCTACCAGTACAAGAACGCCAAGGTACATAACAAGGAGTTTCTGAAGCAGCACGGTGGCAAATACAACGGCTATCCCTTCCGAACCTTCGGCAACGGCGTCTGGATGGGGGGCTACAGTGACCACTTCCCCGTGTATGTGATTTTGCTGAAGAAAGCGTAAAAAGAAAAAAGCCAGCTCCTCGCTGGCTTTTTCTTTTAGTGGCAACCCGAGCAACTTTCGCAACTGCCTCCGCAGCTGTCGCTGAAGTCCTCGTCTTTGGACTCGCGCACGTCGAGAATCTCGCCTGAGAAGCAGAGCGGCACTCCTGCCAAATCGTGGTTGAAGTCCATCTTCACGTGATTGTCGCCGATTTCGAGCACCACGCCCATCATCGGGCCGTTGTAGGTCTGCATCATCAGCTGGGCACCTTCTTTCACGATAGCCATCAGTACGCCATTCTGCATGAAGATATTCTTGTCCAAATCGACAATGTTCTTATCGCTGCGCACACCATAACCCTCTTCGGGAGTCAGGTAGAAGCAGTATTTGTCGCCAGGCTCTTTGCCCATCAGGTTCTCTTCAAACTTGGGAAGCACCTGACTCATACCGCATATGAAGGTAAAGGGGTTTTCTTTGGTGGCCTCTTGGATGAGACGACCGTTTTCATCTTTCTCGCGCAAGACGTAGGTCATTGTCACGACGGTTTGATCTTGGATTTTCATTGTGTTGAATTGTTTAATTGTTATATCTGATTACTAATAACTTCCGAACATTTTTCGCAACAGCCATTCCAACGCGGCCAAACCGATGAGGATGAAGAATATCCATTTGGAATGAATCAGGTCCTCAAAGCGGCTTTCATGATGCTCCACAGAGGTGATGCGTGGGTCGTTGCGCAAATCCGCTGCAAGTTGACTTAGCTGTTGGGCTGTATAGCAGTTGCCGTTGGTCAAACGGGACAAAGCGCGCATCCTATCGATGTCGGCGGTAAGCTGTTGTTCCTCAATACCAATAGCCACTACGCTGAAGGTCCCTCCAGCACTTATCTTGCGCTCGCCCATCTGTGCCTCCATCTTGAATTGATACAAGCCCTCGGGCAACAGCCCTGCATTGAGCTGATAGTCGTGTTCGCGTTTCGAGAAGGTGTAGTCGTAGGTCTCCCCTGTCACCTTGTTCTCCATCTGTATCGTCAATTCAGGCTCGGTAACGAGTTCGTTGTTAGGGTTGCGCAACTCGGCTGTGATGATGACGGGCTCGTTGCTGTAATACGTCTCTTTGGCATAAACCGCAGAGCCGTCGTTCGACGACAGCAACAAGTATTTCAGCGACTTGGAGAACATTTCGTCAAACACATCGTGGTTCTTCGACTGATAATACTCGAAAAGTCTCCAGCGCCACACATTGGTGCCAAACAGGAAAGCCATCTTTCGTCCGTCGTTGGCGAAACTTAGCAACGGAAGCCCCGACTTCACACCCATCACTTCCTGAAGCAGCAGGTCGTCGTGCGACTTCAGCGAGTTGATTTCCATGTGTGGCAAAGCCAAAGGTGGATATTTTGCGATGAGTTGCTCAGCTTTTGAATCGAAGGTAAAGGTTGAGAAAGCCGAATTCTGATGGGCTTTGACGTCAAGCAGGGTGTTGGTTGCGCCAGGTTGCAAGTCATAGACAGTCTGCAACTTATTCAGCGCATCACGGTCGGTGGCGTTACCGAGGATGAAAAGCACAGGCAACTTTGCGTTCTTGTCCAGCTGGGCCTTCAGGTCAGCAAAATCCGTATGCACTGAAGGCACCTGATGCAGGATGACCAAATCATAGTTGCTGAACTCGGGAAGCGTCTCTTTCCCATAACAGAAGTCCACCTCGCAGTTGTCGTTGAGCACACTACGCAACGCCCCTAAGTCGGGATGAGGAGCATCGGCAACACACAAAAGTTTGTATTTCTGGTCGCGCACCTCTATGTAAATGTGCCGCACATTGTTCAGCAGTTGTTCCTCCTCGTCTATTCCGCTTAGCTCAATATCAATCGCCATCACGCCTTGCTTGGTGGCTTCAAGCATGAAGTCGATTTCCTTGGAGAATCGGTTGGAGGGGATTTCTATATCTCGGGTCTCGATGGGATTGCCGCTTTGCGAGAGTTTCAGTTGGGCTTTGCGTCCAGCCAAATCGCGAGCCGCAACGGTGACACGAATCGGGAAGGTTGCGCCGAGCGACACCACCTTATTATAATGCACATTGCGGATGGCGAGGTCAGGATAGGCCACCGTGTCGCCCAAAACCACCGTATGGATGGGGAAAGGGAACTTCTCAGCTATCAGCTCAGGCTCAAAGCCTCGGTTGTAGATACCGTCGGAGAAGAGCAGCACCGCGCCCACATTGCGTTTGTAATACCTTCTGTCCAGGGTCTTCAGCAACGAAGAGATGTCCGTCAGTTGGTCTTGGAAATCAATAGGTTCAAAATCGCGGACTTCCTCGCCGAAGAGGTATTCATCGGTTTGGAAATCAGCATTCAAATCGTCACGGAATTGCCCCAATTGAACCAGATAGTCTTTTTTATAGAACGCGGAATCCTTGCAGAGGGCTATGGATGAGGAATTGTCGTGCGCCAAGATAATCGTAGGGGTCTCCACCGAGCTGAATTTTTGCCTTATCAGCGGGTTGAAGAGCAGCAGAACCACTAGCCCCACTATCAATGTCCGCAGTGCAAACAATATGGCATTCAACGCTTTGTCGTAGTGTTGCCGCTTATTACGCACATACAGCACTGCAGCCGCCGCCAAACCAGCCAGCAGCGACAAAGCTATCATCCATATTGGGATTCCGATGGGCATTTCGAGGTCGTTAAAGGGTGCAAAGGTAAGAAAAATCTCCGAATCAGCTTTGCTTTTCCGATTTCTTCGTACATTTGTACCTTCTCGTGAGTTCAGTGCCGCTAAACTATGAGTTCGGTACAAGCAAACTATGAGTTCGGTACAAGCAAACTGGGAGTTCGGTACAAGCAAACTAGGAGTTCGGTACAAGCAAACTGGGAGTTTGGTGCCGCCAAACTGATTGCACAATTTGAGAAATGCCCTTCGGGTGCGCTAACCTAATAGGATAAACAGCTAAGCCATTGTCCTTAGATGCTCATTCAACGTTTCCTCTATCTATCTTGACCATTTCATGAATCCTACTCGCCACCTCTTCTGGATAATCCACAAGCAGCTGTCCATGATTCATCTTTGGAAAAACCACTACGTGAGCATCGGGACATAGTTTAAGCAGATGCTCGGCCTGTGGCTTAGCCACGAAAGCCTCTTTGGTACCATACCAGTAATGGATATCCGCCCCGTGAATAGATTCCAGTTTATGGGTATAGACATCCTTGTATCCGTCTCTTACCGCTTTTCCCTTCCCGTATGGCCACACTTTCTTACATTCGTCCAACAACACATCGAAATAGTGCGAATGGAATACGAATTTCCAGAAACCCGTACAATAATAACAGGTCCACACGTTGAGACTTTGGTAATATCGAATCGGATTCACACTCCATTTGGGCAAGGGCAGCAGTGGCGCTGCGTCCATGATAGCGTGGTCGATCACAATTTTGTTCCGTTCCATGATTCGGGACAATATCTTTCCACCCAAAGAAAGACCGTAGGCAACGTCCAAATGTCCATTCATGTATTCCCGAACATATTGAGCCGCTTGAACAGCTTGGTCATCGACAGAGGTAAACTGAGACTCTTGACCAAGCAGGAATCCATCAATTCCAACCGCGACAATGTAGTATTTGTCCTTCAGCAGTTCTATCAACGGCAGGAATATCTCGTGAGATACCCCTAATCCTGGAATCAGCAGCAGGCTTTTGTTTTCTTTATTTCCAAAAGTATAGAATTTCATAACTCTCCTCTACAGATTTGAATTTAGCAGTGATTTAATCTCCTTTTTGACTTTTTCCAAATCTCCACAAGAAAGAATGGGCATCAGGCTTTCAATCTCCTCAATGCTTTTATCCCACCATCTGAATTTAAGCAACAATTCAATCAAATCATCGTCAAAGCGTTTCCTAACTACGCGACAAGGATTGCCAACAGCAATCGAATATGGGGGAATGTCTTTCGCCACGACCGAGTTGGCCCCAATAATGGCTCCGTCGCCGATATGCACACCAGGCATCACTGTCACATGCTGGCCTATCCAAACATCGTTTCCAATAACCGTATCGCCTTTCAATGGCAGTTCATCTTTCACTGGAGCAATCGCCGTACCCCAGTCTCCACCCATAATGTAGAAAGGATAGGTGGTCGCGCAATCCATCCTGTGATTCGCACCGTTCATGACAAACTCCACGCCCTTGGCGATAGCACAGAACTTGCCGATAATCAGCTTGTCACCGATGAAATCATAAAAGTGGGTGACGTGTTTCTCAAACTGGTCGGCACCATCCACGTCATCATAATAGGTGTAGTCTCCAATGACGATACGCGGATTTTTGACCACGTTTTTGATGTAGCAGAGGCTCGGAATCATAGGATTTGGGAACGCCTCGTTTGGATTGGGTCTATTTGCTACGTTTTTCATAAACGAAATTCTTATTTACAGTTCTTAACGAATCAGCAAAAATAAGAAATTATCGTGATGATTGACACAAAACAGAATCACTTTACGTGCATCAAGTAGGGCGCGATATCACAGCAATAGGATAGGTCTAGGGTAAGGCTGACATAACTCCTACAAACTATCGATAAAGTCTCGGTTGAGTTTCGGTAAAGTTTCGGTTGAGTCTCGGTTGACTTTCGGTTCGAAATAGCTATTCTTTCCATTAAAAGACCTCTTACTTCATACCTCCTACCTCAAACCTCCTACCTCCCTTCCTCTCCCCTACCCCACCGAAACCAATTGAAGTATCAAGAAACCCAAATAAAAGTCCACAAAAATAAGAAAAAAAGTGCTATCTTTGCGCAAATTTTCGAGCAATGAACAGCCTTTCAGTCGTCATCATCACCTTCAACGAGGAGCAGAAGATTGGGCAATGCCTTGATTCGGTGAAGGATATTGCCGACGAGATTATCGTCGTCGACTCGCATTCCACCGATGCGACTGAGGCTATCTGTCGTCAATACGGCGCAAAGTTCTTCACGCAAGACTGGCTGGGCTACTCCGACCAGAAGAACCTCGCCGACGACCTCGCCACCTGCGACCTCATCTTCAGCATCGATGCTGACGAAGCACTTTCAGATGAACTGAAGCAATCCATCGCCGAACTCAAAGAAAAGAACATCGCCGACAACGAAGTGTTCGCGATGAACCGCTTGAACAACTATTGCGGCCGATGGATCAAAGGCTGCGGACTCTATCCCGAGACCAAAGTCCGCATCTGGCGACGCCGCTTCGCCCAATGGGAGGGCATCATCCACGAGTGGCTGAACTACAAGAGCGAGCCGAAGAAAACGCTGCTGCGCGGCGACCTGCTGCATTACTCGTGGGATACGCCCGAGGCTTTCCGCAAACAGCAGTTCCATTTCGCTGAATTGGGCGCACAGTCGTACTACGAGCGCGGCAAGAAGACGGGCCTACTGCCCTATCTGTTCAGTCCGAGCATCAACTTCATCCGCACCTATATTATAAAAGGTGGATTCCTCTACGGCAAGACAGGATTCAGCATCTGCCACACGATGACGCAAGCCAACCGACATAAATACAACCTATTAAGAGAAAAAGTCAAGCAAAATGGATAAACTGTTTGAAGAAGAAGTGGAACGTACCGTTGCGGTGCTGAAAGCCGGAAAGACTATCCTCTATCCTACCGACACCATTTGGGGCGTGGGTTGCGACGCCACCAACAGTCGCGCCTGTGACCGCGTCTACGAGGTGAAGAAACGTCCCGCCAACAAGAGTCTCATCATCCTGGTGGATTCGGCTGACAGGTTGAAAGACTACGTGGTGGATGTGCCGCCCATAGCCTACGACCTTATTGCACACGCCGTCAATCCTTTAAGCATCGTCTTCGCCCAAAGCAAGAACCTTGCGAAGAACATCTCTTCTGACAAGTCGGTGTGCATCCGCGTGGTGGACAACGAGTTCTGCAAGGAAGTCATCCGTCGTTTGGGCAAGCCCATCACCTCCACTTCGGCCAACCTCTCAGGCCAGCCTTCGGCAATGACCTTCGGCGACATCAGCGAGGAGCTGAAAAACTCCGTCGATTATGTGGTGCAGCTTTACCACGACAGCTTCGCCAAACCGAAGTGCTCCACCATCATCAAGCTCAACGACGACAACACTTTTGACATTTTAAGGCAATAAACTGAAGTTTTTTCAGTATCTTTGCGCCCCCATAAAAGCATCACATATCCATGAAATCATTGAAATTGTTTTTCTTGGCTGTCGGTTGCATGATGGCAATGACAGCTACCGCCCAAAACCAACCGCCTCAGTCGAAGGCGCAGATGAACGCTCAGAAGTTCGCCACGACGCTATACCTTATTGATAATTTCTACGTTGACACCACCAACAGCGAGAAAATCGTGGAAGACGCCATCATCGCGGCACTGAAGGAACTCGACCCCCACTCGGCCTACATCTCGAAGAAGGATGTGGAGAAAGCCAATGAGCCACTCGTGGGCAGTTTCGACGGTATCGGCGTGACCTTTCAACTTATCCGCGACACCATCACCGTCATCAGCCCCGTGGCAGGCGGCCCTTCTGAGAAGGTGGGTATCATGGCTGGCGACCAGTTCATCAAGATTGACGGCGAGGAATCCTTCGGCAAGAAAATCGACAACGAATACGTGCAGAAACACCTTCGCGGCAAGAAAGGCACCAAAGTCACCGTCAGCGTGAAACGCGGCAACGACCCCGACCTCATCGACTTTGAAATCACACGCGACAAGATACCGCTGAACAGCATCAACGCGGCTTATATGCTCGACAACCACGTGGGCTACATCAAGCTCGACCGCTTCGCCCAAGAGTCGACGCAGGAGTTCAAGGAAGCCTTCGCCAAACTGCAAGCCCAAGGGATGGAATCGCTCATCTTCGACTTGCGTGGCAACACTGGAGGCTACCTCAACACCGCTATTGAACTGGTGGACCAGTTTATCGACGAAAACAAGCTCATCGTTTTCACCGAGGGCATCCACTCGCCCCGTCAAGAATGGCGAAGCAGCAAGGATGGGCTGTACACCACCGGCAAGTTGGTGGTCCTCATCGACGAAGGCTCGGCTTCGGCCAGCGAGATTCTCTCGGGTGCCATCCAGGATCACGACAGAGGCGTGGTGATAGGTCGCCGTTCCTTCGGCAAGGGATTGGTGCAAAGGCCTTTCAACCTGCCTGACGGCGCACAGATACGTCTGACCACCTCGCGCTATCATACCCCTTCGGGCCGTTGCATCCAGCGTCCCTACGAGAACGGCGTTGAGGACTACGCCAAAGAGATGACCAAGCGCCTTGAACACGGCGAATACTTCCACGCCGACAGCATCCACTTCCCTGACTCGCTGAAATTCAAGACCGATGGCGGCCGCACCGTCTACGGTGGAGGCGGCATCATGCCCGACTTGTTTATCCCTGTCGACACCGCCTACAACAGCAAGCTCTACACCAACCTTGTCCGCAAAGGCGCTTTGAACCGTTTCACCACCGACTATGGCCTGAAACACCGCGAAGCCCTCAAAGCCGAATATGGCGACTTCGACAACTTCAACAAGACCTTCACCGTGGGCGATGACCTCGTTGAAGGTCTCAAGAAAGCCGCCGAGGAAGCCAAGGTGGAATGGGATGACGAGCAGTTTGCCCACTCAGAGAAGTTCCTCCTCCTTCAGGTGAAAGCCTTGATAGCCCGTAATGTATGGGAGACTCAGCAGTATTATCAGGTAATGTCTTCCGTCGACCCGGGTATACAAAAAGCATTGGAAGTGCTCGGAAGCGAAAGGCAATACAAAAATGTGCTCAAAAAGAAATAGTTTTTCTAGGAATCACAACCTTCATTACAGGATTTTTTCCTATTTTTGCAGTTTGGATTTTATAGGATTCAGAGAACAACAGATTCATCAATAAACAACTACTAATTATCAACAAATGAAGAGATTAAACATCATCACCGCAATGTTCCTTTTGATGGGAATGTTGTTTGGTACCCAAGCGATGGCCCAAGGCCGCATCGACTTGAACGGTGCCAAGTCGGCGCAAAAGTGCGCCAACGTGACTGAGGATGGCTTCACCGCCACCTTCTCCTTCAGCGGCATCCAAGCCAATGAGGTTTCCACTGAAAAAGGTGTGTTCTCCACCCTCACGATGGACGACACCTACACCATCGGCAACGTCGGCGAGCCTATGCTGCCTGTCGTCAACAAGCTGATTGCTGTGCCTTTCGGCGCCAAGATTGAGTCTTTGGAAGTGAAGAGCTACACGACGACCACCTACGACCTGGCCGACTACGGCATCAACAAGGTCACTCCTATGCAGCCCGCCCTCCGCAAGGACCAGAAGCCCGAGGAAGTGCCTTTTGCTTACAGCGAGAAGGCCTATGCCACCAAGGGCTTTGCCCAGCGTCCCATCGCCTTGGCCGAGATTCAAGGCACGATGCGTGGCATCCAAATCGGTGCTCTGACCGTCAACCCCGTGCAGTATGATGCCGCCAGCAACCGCATCCGCGTGTATAACGACATCGTTGTTGAAGTACGCTACAGCCAATACGACAAGACTGCTGCCTACAACGAGTTTGCCACCACCTTCAGCCCCTACTTCGCCAACATCTACCGCCAGATGTTCAACTGGCGCGACGATGTGTATGACGAGCACCCTGACCTGTGGCAGAACCCCGTCCACATGCTGGTCATCACCGACCGTATGTTTGAAGAGTGCATCCAGGATTGGTTGGCTTGGAAGACCAAGAAGGGCTTCTATATCACCGTGGACTACACCGACGAAATCGGCAACTCTGCTTCCGCCATCCGTGCCAAAATCCAGGAAGAATATGGCAAGGACCACCCCACCTTCCTGATGATTATGGGCGACAAGAACCAAGTTCCCGCCAGTGCCACCGGTAGCGAGACCAGCTGCGTCACCGACCTCCAGTATTCGAGCGTCGACGGTGACCAGTATCCCGATATGTACCACAGCCGTTTCCCTGCTGAGAACGTTGCCCAGATGACCGCTATGCTCAACAAGGCCTTGGAGTATGAGCAATACACGATGCCCGACCCGAGCTACCTGAACAACGTGCTCCTCATCGCTGGTGAAGACAGCGGCTGGGGTGTCACCGTGGGTCGTCCCACCATTTGGTACGCCTCCAACTACTACTACAACGAAGAGCACGGCTACGCCAACGTGTATGAGTACAGCCACGGCACCTACACGGGCTGCTACACCCACCTGAACACGGGCGTCGGCTTTGCCAACTACACTGCTCACGGCTCGAACACCAGCTGGGCTGGCCCGAGCTTCACCGTCAGCGACGTCAACAACCTGACCAACGAGCATAAGTACTTCCTCGCCATGGGTAACTGCTGCGAGGCTGCCGACTGGGGCATCAACGGTACCTGCTTCGGTGAGGCCATGGTTCGTGCCGAAAACAAGGCTGCTTACGCCTACATCGGCTCCTGCCCTTCCACCTACTGGCTGAACGACTACTACTTCGGCGTGGGTGCCACTGCTCGTGCCGACGGTACGATGCCTTCCTACGAAGAAACCACGATGGGCTTCTACGATGCCATGTGGACTGACGATGCCTACAACACCGTCACCTCGATGATGTTTATTGGTAACTTGGCCGGCAATGCCGCTCAGGCCCTTGGTTACACCCTACACATCAGCACGCTCTACTGCTGGCAAGCCTACCACACCTTAGGCGACGGCTCCGTCTTGCCTTTCCGCATCCAGCCCACTGAAAACAGCATCAGCCACATGCCCACTGTGCCGATTGGTATGGACTATTTCACTGTCAATGCCAACCCGGGTTCCTATGTGGGTATCAGCAAGGACGGCATCCTCCACGGTGCCGGTATGATTGGTGAAAGCGGCACTGCCGACATCCCGATTGTGCCTATCACCAGTGGTGGCGACGTCACCATCTGCGTGACCCACCCGCAATACGTTCCTTACGTCAACGAAATTCCTGCCGCCGCTCTGGATGGCGCTTATATCGCCTTCAACAACGTCGAGTGCGAACAGTCACTCATCACGGGTGCATTTGTCACTCCTACGGTTTCGCTGAAGAACGTCGGTATCCAAACCGCCAACAACATCGATGTTGTGATGACCACCGAGTCGGAATACATCGAGCTCCTTGCCAACACCGCCACCGTTCCTGCCATCGGTCCCGATGAGGTCTACTCGATTGCCAATGCTTTCGCTTTCAATGTGGGCGTTGACATCCCCAACGGTACTGCTGTGCGCTTCTTCCTGACCTGCACCTCGGGCGACGACGTCTGGGAAAGCAGATTCGACCTCACCTTCGGTGCTCCCGATTTTGAGGTGACCAGCATCACCAACACCGACCTCACGCCTGGTGGCAACGGCACCGTCACCTTCAACATCTTCAACGATGGCGGCGCAAATGCCGAAAACTGCGTCTTCGAGGTGTACTCAAGCTCTGACGACCTTGTCTTCGAAAGCAACACCTTTGAAATCGATGCCATCGGCATGGACGTGAACGTCTCGCTGCCTGTTAACCTCACTGTGGGCAACAACGTACAGCTTGGTGCAACCTACGAGATTTCCTACATCCTGACCAGTGGTCACTATTCAGTGTCTGGCTCTCATGTCATCACTGTGGGCAACATCGTGGAAAGCTTTGAGACCGGCGACTTCAGCATGTACGACTGGCAATTTGGCGGCAGCGCCAACTGGACCATCGTTAGCGACGAATCCAACTCTGGCACCTACAGCGCCAAGTCCGGCTTCATCATCGACCAGCAGTCAACCGACCTCATCCTCACCACAGACATCCTCGCCAACGGCGAAGTCAGCTTCTACAGAAAAGTCTCTTCCGAGAACGGCTACGACAAACTCTACTTCTACATCGACAACCAAGAGAAGGGCAACTGGTCAGGTGAGCAAGCCTGGGGTCAAGTGTCTTATCCTGTGACTGCCGGTACCCACACCTTTAAGTGGACCTATCAGAAGGACTACAGCGTGAGCAACGGCGGCGACTGCGCCTGGGTTGATGACATCCAGTTCCCGCCCACCAGCGTCACCCTCGCCCTCGATCCCATCACGAACCTGCAAGCCACTGTTGACGCCAGCAAGGTCGTCCTCACGTGGACTGCTGCCGCAGGTGCCACTAACTATATCATCCGCCGCAACGGCGAAGAAGTGGCCAACCAATCCAGCACCACTTTCGAGGAGATTGTGGCTGACGGCATCTACACCTACAGCATCATCGCCACCGATGGCAACGGACTGTATTCAACACCTGAGTACGTCTCTGTCAGCGTCGGCACCGTTGATATTGAAGAAATGGACGTGAACGAATACGCCATCTACCCCAACCCCGTCAACAACACCTTGTATATCAATGGCGGTAACACCGAGTACAGCTACGAAATGTACAACGGCATGGGTCAGAACGTGGCCAACGGCAATGCCACTGGCAACACGCAAATCAGCATCAATGGTATGGCTGAAGGTATTTACTTCCTGCGCATCACCACTGGCACACAAGTCAGAATTGAGAAGATTGTTGTGAAGTAAGAAAACCCTTTGAAACGAAAAAAGGCAGCCGCTTGGCTGCCTTTTTTTTGTTTACATCCCTCGTTGTTTCTTGATGGTTTCGTAAGCCGCATTGATTTCCTGGAACTTTTTCTCAGCAGCCTGTCGTACCTCATCGCCGAGGTTACTCACCAAGTCTGGATGGTTCTTTTTGGCCATCTCGCGATAAGCTTTCTTCACTTCCTCGTCGGAAGCATTGGAGTCAACACCTAGAATCTTGTATGCGCTGTCGGTTTCGCGGATGAACATCGCCTTTACCGAAGCAAAGTCACTATTGTTGATGCCCATATAGTCGGAAATCAGATTGATGACGTTCAGTTCCTCCTGCGAGATGATGCCGTCGGCATTGGCGATGCCAAACATATAGTGAAGCAGTTGCAGGCGCGAGGAGTATTCCATATAGTGCCCCACCTGCTGGCTCACCTCACGAAGATTATAGTCCTTTTGCAGAATCTCGCGCAGCATCTTGATATAGCTCTCGGCGCGTTCCTGTCCGAAGTTCTGCAGGAAGAAGCGTTTCACGTAGTCGAGTTCTGACTTTCTCACATTGCCGTCGGCCTTCATCACAGCTGCCGTAAGCACCAGCAGTGTTACGTTGAAGTCGCGCTTTTCCTCAGTATTTCCAAAGGTATCCGTCACTCCGGAACGAATCTCCCTAATCTTGAAATTTGAGAAAAAGCTTCCTATGGCATAACCGATTATGCCTCCCAAAGGGCCGCCAAATGACCAACCCAAACCCATCAATACCAATCTAATGAAAAATCCCATTGTCTTTTTTTTCTATTTTTTCAAATCGACGGCAAAAGTAAACAAATTCTTCGTATTTTTGCCATCCTTAATACGAGCAATCTAAATCATTTAATTAACTAAATCAACAAACATGAAAAAAACCGTCTTATCCCTATTGTTTGTGGCCTTGTCAGCAATGGCTTTTGCCCAACAATGGACAAGTATCGGCAAGAGTGTTCCTGCCGGCCCTGAGGTCACGTTGGTTTCGAGCAGCGAGAATCAAGTCGTCGTCGACTTCTCGCTGGGCGGCTACTACCTGACCAGAGTGGAGACCCCGAACGGCATCCAGCAAGTCGTTTCTGTCCCTGAGATGGCTTCTATGCTCCAAGCGGGCGCTCCCGATCTTCCTCACTTCCCTGTGCCAGCCATCATTGGTGACCGTGCCGAAATGGAAGTAATTGTTACTAAGAGTGAGTTTACGGATTATCAGAACGTTGAAGTTGCTCCTTCGAAAGGCAACTTCAGCCGTCAGATTGACCCTGAGACCGTACCTTACACTTATGGTGCAATGTACAGCCAAAACGCTTTCTATCCCGAAGCTCAGGCTCTGCTTGAAACTCCTTACATCATCCGCGACTTCCGTGGTCAAAACATCATGGTGATGCCCTTTGCCTACAACCCTGTGACAAAGACTCTGCGCGTTTATCACCACATGACCATCGAAATGCGTAAGGTAAGCGACAATGGCGTTAATCAAAAAGTGGCCCGCAAAGCCAACTCCAAGATTACCCCTGAAATGGCAGCCAGCTACAATCACCGTTTCATCAACTACAAGGAACAATCTTCCAGGTACACCTTTATCCAAGGTCGTGGCGAGATGGTTGTCATCTGCCCTGACCAGTACATGGATGCCATGCAACCTTATGTTGATTGGAAAAACCAATCTGGCCGTCCCACCACAATGGTGAGCCTGTCAGAAGTGGGTGGCAACAACGAATCCCAAATCAAGAATTACATCAACGGAATCTACACCGATCCCGAACGTAACCTTGCCTACATTCTGCTTGTTGGCGACTATGCCGACATTACTCCCCACTCCATGAGCGGTGGACGTTCCGACAACTGGTTCGGCCAATTGGAAGGCAACGACTACTACCTTGAGGTTCTCACAGGCCGTTTCTCGGTGCAAAGCGTACAAGACGTGCAAACCCATGTCGAGAAGGTTCTCTACTATGAGCGCGACATGCCGGAAGGCCTTACCTGGCTCAACCAAGGCATCGGCATCGGTGCCAATGAAGGTGCCGGTCAAGGACACAATGGTGGTGAAGCCGACTATGTTCACATCAACTACATCCGCGACACCCTGATGCACTATACCTATGAAAATGTCACGCAACAATACAGCGGCGTGGGTAGCGGTACTAATGCCACCGCCATCAGCGCTGACTTCAATGAAGGAAAGAGCATCTGCAACTACTGCAACCACGGTTCCCAAACCAGCTGGGCTGTGGCCAACTACAGCAACAGCCATGTAAACGCCTTGGTCAACGACGATAAATGGCCCTACATCTGGTCAGTGGCTTGCAACAACGGTGAGTTTAACGGCAACTGCTTTGGTGAAGCTTGGCTGAGAGCTACGAACAATGCCACAGGTCGTCCTACTGGTGCCGTCGGCGGTATGTTCAGCTGGATCTCACAGCCTTGGGTGCCTCCAATGACGGGTCAGGACGAAATGGTCAACATTCTCACGGAATGGAAATACACTGACCAATTCGACCACACCTTTGGTAGCGCATCACTGAACGGCAGCATGTACATTCTTGATATGCATCCTAGCGATCAAGGTGCTACTTACAACACCTGGATCCTCTTCGGCGACCCGAGCCTGCTGGTTCGCACCGACAACCCCGTCAGCATGAATGTGAACTGCAGCCCCGCAGTGCTGATGCTCGGCATGAGCAGCCTCGAAGTCACTGCTGAGGACACCCCATTTGGCATCGCCACCCTGATGATGGACGGCGAAGTGATTAGCACCGCTTACATCCAAGAGGGCACCGCCAACCTCGAGTTCTCCCCCATGTCAAACGTCGGCAACGCCACCCTCACCGTTATCGGTTATAATAAGGTGACTGAAGTCATGAATATCGAAGTCCTTCCCGCCGAAGGTCCCTATATCTCCGTCAGCGGCTACGAGCCCAACTTCGCTGCCGTCAACATGGAGACCAACCTCAGCATGAGCTTCAAGAACGTCGGTGTCGATCCCACTAGCGGCACCACCACTGTCACTTTGACCTCCGCCGATGAACGTCTGTCATTCATCAACGGTACTGCTGAATTTGATGTGCTTCCTGCCGATGAAACTGTCACCTTAAACAACGCTTTCAGCTTTATCGTTGCCGAAGGAGTTGCTGACGGCGAGCGCTTCCAAGTTGACGTCACTATGAACTGTGGTGATAACACCTGGATTGGCAGAGCCTTCATCACTGCTGGACAAGCTATTCTCGACTACACGGGAACCGACTGGGCTGGCGGCTTCGTGCCTGGTGAGACCTTACTCCTTGTGCCCAACTTCCAAAACATCGGACACTATATGGCCACCAACGCCATCGCTACCATCAGTTGCGATAGCCCCTATGTCACCATCCTGAACGAGACCTTCGAGATGGGTACCATCGATCCTGAAGGCATCGCTTCATGCCCCTTCCAAATCACCATCGCTCCCGAATGCCCCGAAACTGTGCAGATTCCTGTCAGATTCACGATGGAAGCCGACGGTGGTCTGTTAGCCGAAGGTCTCATCACGCTGAAGAACAACTGCGTTATTGTCTTCAATCTGACCGATAGCTACGGTGATGGCTGGAACAACGCTAGATTGAATGTTAGCTTCGATGACGGTACGCCTTCTGTCGACCTCACTTTCTCGTCTGGTTTCTCGCACACTGAGACTATGGAAGTTGGAAACGGTGTCCATATCACCCTTACCTGGATTCGCGGCAGCTTTGACAGCGAATGCTCGTTTGTTGTCAAGTACCAAGACACCGAAGAAGTGATCTTCCAAGCCACCAATCCCAGCCCGGGCGTTCTTCACCAGTTTGACGTCAACTGCGGAGGTAGTGCTTCTCCCTCCATCGTTGAACCCGTCAACGACCTGACCGGCACAGTGGAAGGATTCCACGTCACTCTGTATTGGAACACTGCATTCCTCCGCGAAGGCACCTTATACCATGTCTACCGCAACGGCATAGAGATTGGCCAAACCGAAGGAAACTCCTACACTGACGAAGTACACGTCGAAATGGTCTATACCTATTGCGTCATAGCCGAAGTGGACGGCAACTTCTCTGCTCCTTCCTGCATCCAAATCACCTTTGTGGATGGCATCGAAGAAGCTGAAGCCGAGTTCAGTGTCTATCCCAACCCTGTCAACAACACATTGAACATCAACAGTGGCAATGCCGAGTTCAGTTTCGAGCTGTACAACGGCATGGGTCAGACTGTGGCTAAGGGCAATGCCCAAGGCAACGGACAGATTAACGTCAGCAACTTGGAGAAGGGTATCTACTTCCTCCGCCTCACTACCGGCACGCAAGTGCGCATCGAAAAGGTTGTGGTGGAATAATAGTTACTGGCCATAAATGAAAAAAAGCCGCTTTCGAGCGGCTTTTTTCTTTTCTATTCAATCTCTATTTCATCCACAAACAACCAAGCAGGATTTCCATATCCGCTATGGTCTTCGGGTAAGTCCCGTCCCTCAATCACAACTTCAACGTAACGTGTTGTAAGAGGTTCAAGTTCTAATTCATAAGCAAATATGCCGTCTCTATCGGCCCAAGTTGAAATCGGGAATTCCTTTCCACCCACTTCACGGAAGTTTTCTCCGTCATCAGAAACCAGCACTTTGACTTGACTCGGGTTGTAAATCCAAGCGCCTTTATTGGTAAGCGCATGGAAACGCACGCGTTTCATTTCAACAGCTTGTTCCAGGTCGACAACTGCATCCAAAGCGTAACCACAAAAGCCTAACCACCGTCCCGAGTTATATGCACCTCGTCCCAGAGCACCATCAACAAGTTGCGCTGCTCCCTCATAGGCATATTTCTCAACTGGTTGTTGGCGCAAAGTGATAGGCTTGTGAGTGGCCAGATTGGGTGCAACCGTATCCGCCCAAACCTGAGGATTGAAGATATGCGTGGCATAGTTGTAATGATAAAGGTCATATAGCTGCGCCATCTTGCGGCAACGTTCCACAAACGTTTCGAAATCACGTTCTTGAGGATTATTCCATTGCAATTCCGTCAAAGCATCCATACGTGGCATGGCCATATACTGTACGTGACGGAATGAGGCGATATACTCCGTCCAGATGTTGGCCTGCACACCGATAATGTGCTTTTGCTGTTCAGGAGTCAACTCTTGAGGCAGAGGCTGAAACTCATATACACGCTCTACTGGCAGATAGCCACCAATGCATTCAGGCTCGCTGGCGATATCCTCGCTCTGGTAGTAGTCGAAATAAAGATGTGATGATGGCGCCATGATGACATCATGCCCCTTACGTGCTGCCTCAATGCCACCCTCAGTACCTCTCCAACTCATGATGATAGCGGTTTCTGAGACATTGCCTTCCAATATCTCGTCCCAACCGATGACACGCCGTCCACGAGCCTCTACCACTTTCGCCATACGATTCATCACATAGCTTTGCAGATAGTCCTCTTTCGAGAAACGCTCATCACCTTGAATGCCCAATTCCTTAATCTTAGCTTGGCATTTAGGACATTGCTCCCAGCGCACCTTGGGGCACTCGTCACCACCGATGTGGATATAAGGAGAAGGAAACACGTCCATCACCTCGTTGAGTACATCTTCAACGAATTGCATGGCTTCCTCGTTGCCTGCACACAGCACGTCCTCCGAAACGCCCCAACGCCGCCACACTTCGTATGGGCCACCCGTACAGCCCAATTGCGGATAACAAGCCAAAGCCGCTTGCATGTGGCCCGGAAGATCGATTTCGGGGATGATATTGATATGGCGTTCTGCAGCATATTGAATCAAGTCTTTGAGCTCTTCCTGGGTGTAGAAACCTCCATGACGGATCGTATCGTAAAGATTGCCATTGTGGCCAATAACCGTACCGTTACGATACGCTCCAATCTCTGTCAGCTCAGGGAATTTCTTGATTTCAATGCGCCAGCCTTGATCCTCGCTAAGATGAAAGTGGAACTGATTCATATTGTGCAAGGCCATCATGTCCAAGTATATCTTCACCGAGTCCAAATCCATAAAATGACGACAAGGGTCGAGATGCATACCGCGATAGCCGAAGTTGGGCCAGTCTCGGATTGTACCGCAAGGCATGGCGACAGGTCCCTCCTCTATCGGCAAACTTTTGCGTAAAGTTTGTATGCCATAAAAGACACCTGCTGCATCAGAGCCTTGAACAATCACTTGCTTCGGGGTGATGCTGATTTCGTAGGTTTCAGCCCGATCGAAATACTCTGGGGCGAGTTTTAGTACGATGCCTTTACTCTCGCCTTTGTATTCTTCACATGCTAAGTCAACATGCCGAATATCATTCACGTATTCCTTGAGAAACTGAGCCTCTCGCGCCAACTCTTTCTCATAATAGATCATTGTTCTGGAACTTAATTCAAAGGCACCATTATCATCCAGTTGTACCTCTTTGGGTTGGGGAATGATGTCGTAGGAGGCTTGAGGAAGTTGTTGCGTGCAGGCGGAAAACAACGCTGCGAAGCAAAGGATAAGGAAAGTCTTTTTCATAGTAGAATCGTTTTGAAAAGACAAAAATAAAAAAAGGATGGCTTTCACCATCCTTTTTTTATTGATTTTGTGCAAATCAGGCTTATTCGCCTAACTTGATACGCACAAAGTTCTTCACCGTGGCGTCCTTGTCGGCAGCCATGATGTACTCGGCAACCGTCTTAGGATCGGCAACCAGAGAGACCTGGTTGAGCAGGCAGCTCTCCTTGAAGAACTTGTTCAGACGACCCTTGGCAATGTTCTGAATCATGCCTTCGTTGAGTTGCACGGTACCAGGGACGTTGGCGCGAATCTCGCGAGCAGTAGCAGCCTGTTCCTCAGTGAGGTAACCCTTAGTGACGTTCGACGAAATATGGTCGTCGCTGTCAGCGTGGTTGGGATTGATGCCAGCCTTGCGGAGAGCCTTCTCCACTTCCTTGGCAATCTGCTCTTCTTTGGTCTTGTCAACGGCAACGGCAAACTCGCGATCCTTCACCTCTTGCGGGATGGAGGCTTCGCTCACCGACAGAGGATTCATAGCAGCGACGTGCATGCACACCTCGTGGCTCACTTCCTCAACACCGTCGAACGACTTGTTCATCTCGACGATAGTGGCGAGACGGTTGCCAGGGTGATTGTAGTTGGCAACGTATTCACCTTCGAGGACTTTGAAAGCACCAAGTTCGGTCTTCTCACCTGTGACAGCGCTCTGGTTGGCAACAAGGGCCTCAACGGTCTGGCCATCAAGCACCATAGCTTTCAAGGCTTCGATGTCCTTCACGCGATTGGCAACTGCCATGTCAAGAACGTCTTTCGTAAACTTCACGAAGTCGGCGTTATTGGCGACGAAGTCGGTCTCGCAGTTCACCATGATAATGGCAGCATACTTGTGGTCTTCAGTAGCCTTCGAGAGCACGCAGCCTTCGCTGGCGGTGCGGTCAGCACGCTTGGCAGCCTTAGCCATACCCTTCTTGCGAAGGATGTCGATGGCGGCCTGGATGTCGCCGTCGGTCTCGACGAGGGCCTTCTTGCAGTCCATCATGCCAGCGCCCGTCATCTGTCTCAGTTCGTTAACTTGAGAAGCGGTAATATTCATTGTATTTTCCTTTCTTGTTTAATTAGTTCTTGGCGACGGGTTTGCGGGGGCGGCGGTTGCGCGGACGGCGCTCTTCCTTCTCTTCCTCCACCACTTCGTCCTTCATCTCTTCAATCTCTTCCTCGTTGTCCTCGGGGAGCAGATCCTTATTGTTCTTGCGCTCAGTGATGCCTTCCTCAATGGCGTCAACCATCTTGCCAACGATGAGGGCGATGCTCTTCGAAGCGTCGTCATTAGCCGGGATGGGGAAGTCGATGAGGTTGGGGTTGGTGTTCGTGTCAACGATGGCGAAGGTGGGGATGTTGAGCTTGCGGGCTTCGGCCACAGCAATGTGCTCCTTCATGATGTCGACAACAAACAGAGCGGCGGGCAGACGGCTGAGGTCGGCGATGGAGCCGAGGTTCTTCTCAAGCTTTTCGCGCTCACGCTCGATTTGCAGCTTCTCGCGCTTCGAGAGGCTCTTGTAGGCTTCGCTGTTCATCATCTTGTCGATGCCGGTCATCTTCTTGACGGCCTTGCGGATGGTGGCGAAGTTGGTCAGCATACCACCAGGCCAACGCTCGGTCACGTAAGGCATGTTGACGCGTTTGGCAAGGTCAGCAACCACTTCCTTGGCCTGCTTCTTGGTGGCCACGAAGAGGATACGCTTGCCCGACTTGGCCAGCTGGCAGAGGGCATTGGAGGCCTCGTCCATCTTGGCTTGGGTCTTATAAAGGTCGATGATGTGGATACCATTGCGCTCCATGAAGATATAGGGAGCCATATTCGGATTCCATTTTCTCTTGAGGTGACCGAAATGACAACCGGCATCCAGTAATTCTTCAAATGTTACTTGTGTCATGAGTTTTTCTTTTTAATGTTTACTTTCGCTAAATACAATCGCCAAGTAGTCTTACCAAGAATCTCAGCGATTTGGATACTAAACAAAATCGCTCGGCTTCTGAGGGCTTAACGTTTGCTGAATTGGAACTTCTTACGTGCACCAGGCTGACCGGGTTTCTTACGCTCGACCATACGCGGGTCGCGGCGCATCAAACCTTTAGCCTTCAGGGTGGGACGATACTCGGGGTTGATTTCGCAGAGGGCGCGGCTGATGGCGAGACGCAAAGCCTCGGCCTGACCATTGATGCCACCACCGTCGAGGTTGACCTTGATATCATACTGGCCGAGGGTCTCGGTCAGCATCATAGGCTGCTCAACCACATAGTGGAGGATGCTCGTCGGGAAGTACTCCTTGTAATCGCGCTTGTTCACCGTAATGTTGCCACTGCCTGCCTTCATGTAAATACGGGCTACGGCAGTCTTTCTTCTACCTAAAGCGTTGATAACTTCCATGATGATTACTTATTCTTAATAGTGTTGATTTTCAATTCGATGGGCTGCTGACCCTCTTGCTTGTGCTGAGGTCCTTCATAGACATAGAGGTTTCTGAAGAGCTCCGAGCCGAGTCTCGTCTTGGGCAGCATACCTTTGACGGCGTGCTCGATGACGAAGGTGGGCTTGCGTTTCAGCATATCGCTGACGGTACGCACGCGCTGACCACCCGGATAACCCGTGTGATGCACATAGTACTTCTGCGACATCTTGTTACCGGTCAGGATGACCTTTTCTGCATTGATGATGATGACATTATCGCCACAATCGCTGTGGGGAGTGTAGCATGCCTTCTTTTTGCCACGCAGAATCATGGCAACCTCGGCGGCCAAGCGGCCAAGGATTTGTCCCTCAGCATCAATAATATACCACTTCTTGTTGGCATTTTCCTTGCTGACGCTGACTGTTTTGTAACTTAAGTAGTTCATTTCGTTTTTTGTATGTTTTTATCCAATTCTATAATCAATAATTTTCCCCTCCTTACTCTCCAACTTGGTGTGCATCGACTCATTTTCGCCCATAAATCAATGCGTTGGACAGCTCAGAAGGCTTTGATGGGCTGGATTAACGAGGCCGCAAAAGTACAGTTTTTTTCAATACCAACAACAATTTGCGCGAAATTTTCTAATTTTGCAGCCCCAAACGACAGAAAATGCGCATCGAAATCAACCATATCACCAAGCAATACGGCGAGCAGCTCGCTCTGAACGACGTCACCTTATCGATAGGCAAAGGCATCACCGGCCTGCTCGGCCCCAACGGCGCAGGTAAGTCGACATTGATGAAAATCATCACCTGCTTCATCCCTCCTACCTCGGGTACGGCTAGCGTCGACGGGCATGATGTCACCGACGAGCCTATGGCTGTGAAACGCATCGTGGGCTACCTCCCAGAGCACAACCCTTTGTATCTCGACATGTACGTGCGCGAGTACCTTGAGTTCATCGCCGGCGTGCATCAACTGAAAGGCGAAGCGGCTCACAAACGTATCAAGGCGATGATTGAGGAGACAGGACTCGGTCTTGAGGCCCACAAGAAGATCGGTGCCCTATCCAAGGGCTACCGTCAACGCGTAGGATTGGCTCAGGCCATAATGCATGACCCGCAGGTGCTTATCTTAGACGAGCCCACCACCGGACTCGACCCCAACCAACTGCTTGAAATAAGAAGCCTCATCTCCCGTCTCGGTAAAGAGAAAACCGTGTTGCTCTCCACCCACATCATGCAAGAGGTGGAAGCCATCTGTGAACGTGCTATTATTATTAATAAAGGTGTAGTGGTGGCTGACGACAAGATTGAGAACCTGAAGAAGGACAATGCCGCTGTGAACGTCATCATTGTAGAGTTTGAAAGCGAGGTGGATGCAGACTTACTCCGCAGCATCCCGCAGGTCAGCCAAGTACAACGCGTGAAGGGCAACCACTGGATCATCGAGCCACAGGGCGACACCGACATCCGCGCTAATCTGATGAAGTGGTCCGTCGAGCGTAACCTCATCATCAAGACCCTCCAAAAAGAAGACCTGAGCATCGAAGAAGCATTCCAGAAGCTGACGAAGTAATGACACGAACCATGAAGGCGTGGATTGATAAAGTATTGAAAGCCCCGACTGGAAATCTTTTCATCCAGCTCATTCGGTATGGGTTTGTCGGCGGAGTGGCTTTTTTGGTAGACTACAGCACCCTGATCTTGTTCACCGAGGTGTTTGGACTTCACTATTTGCTTTCAGCAACCATAGCTTTTACACTTGGTCTTATTACCAACTACCTTTTAAGTGTTTCTTGGGTCTTCAACAAGCGCACCGTCTCTGATTGGCGAACTGAATTTCTCATTTTTACTATCATCGGCATCATTGGATTAGGATTAAACAACTTAATCATGTTTCTATGCACCGATAAGGCACTGATTCATTACTCGGTTTCAAAAATCATCGCCACAGTCATCGTCTTTTTTTGGAACTTCCTAGCAAGAAAAGCCATTCTATTCAAAGAACACAGCAAATGAAAAAAGCCATTATCATAGGAGGAGGACCAGCAGGACTGACCGCAGCATACGAATTGATTAAGCAGACCGATGTGCATCCCATTGTCTATGAAATGGACAGTGACGTTGGAGGCATCTCGAAAACGATCAATTACAAAGGTAACCGAATGGATATCGGTGGCCACCGTTTTTTCTCGAAGAGCAACACCGTTATGGAATGGTGGAATGAGGTTATGCCGCTACAAGCATATCCTTCGTTTGACGACACACTCCTTCACAAAACCAAAACTTTTGCCGAACAGGGTCCAAACCCCGAGACCGACGACAGGGTGATGCTGGTACGCGAAAGAGTCTCCCGCATCTTTTTCTTGCATAAATTCTTCGATTACCCCATCTCACTTAAGATGCGCACTTTTACCAATATGGGGCTTTGGCGCACCATCAAGTCGGGATTCGGTTATCTATACTCCTCGGTCTTCAAGCGAAAAGAAAAATCCTTAGAAGACTTTTATATCAACAGGTTTGGACGTCCGCTCTATAGCATGTTTTTTGAAGATTACACAGAAAAAGTATGGGGCGTCCATCCTTCAAAACTCGGTGCTGACTGGGGAGCCCAGCGTGTAAAGGGATTATCCGTGTTTAAAGTTATCAAGCACATGATAACTAACATCATACCAACCACGCACGCCAAAAATGAATCCTCGACGGCAAACATATCGCAACAAGGAGTTGAGACCTCTTTAATCGAACGGTTTATATACCCCAAATATGGTCCAGGGCAACTATGGACAACTGTGGCATCCGACATTCAAACAATGTCAGGTGAAATACATACCGACAGCGAGGTCGTCGCAATTTACGTTGAAGGCAACCGAGTAACCTCTGTCGGCATACGCAGCAATGGCACTACTGAAAAACACCCCTGTGACTACTTGCTTTCATCAATGCCTCTGAAAGACCTCATAGCCATTTTGCATGGCATTGACATCCCAAAAGAAGTGGCCGAAATCGCCAACAACTTACCTTACCGCGACTTTATTACCGTCGGTCTTTTAGTAAAAAAACTGAAGCTCAAAAACGAAACCAAAATATCAACCTACGATCACCGTATTCCCGACACTTGGGTCTATATCCAGGATCGGGACGTGAAGTTAGGACGGCTTCAAATCTTCAACAACTGGTCGCCCTATATGGTGAAAGACTACAAAAACACCATGTTTGTCGGATTGGAGTACTTCTGTACTGAAGGCGACTCGTTATGGACAATGAGCGATAAGGATTTCATCCAAATGGCTATTGGCGAAATGGTCGAAACCGGCATTCTTGACAAAGACGATGTGCTTGATGCAACTCGAGTCAAAATAAAGAAAGCCTATCCCGCTTACTATGGATCGTACTATCAACTCGACAAAGTAAAGGATTTCCTCAACAGTATAGAAAACCTATTCTGTATAGGGCGAAACGGTCAACATCATTATAATAATATGGATCATTCCATGCTTACAGCTATGGAAGCAGTGTCCAACATTAAGACAAACACAGGCGATAAAACCAACATCTGGACTATCAACACCGATGACGAATACCATGAAACGAAGTAACAATAATCGCAAAACGAACAAAAAGGAGTCAAACTCTGTTTTAGGGAATAAACCCAAGCTTAATTTCTGGGAATTCTTCGAAACGCTTTCCAAAAAAACCTATGTCATTGGCATCTTTTTAATCGTGGTGAGTTATGTATTCAACACCAACTATTCCAAGGTATACGATAGAAAGTTGGACCTCGGAGGCGACAACATCGTTTACTATTCGTTAGGTCAAGCTTTAAGCCACGGAGAAGGGTATTCCACCATCTACTCTCTCGAAAAGAAGCCACACACCCACTTCCCTCCTGGATACCCCTATTTTATCTCAAAACTCATTAAAATCTTTCCTGAAAACATCTATACAGTAAAAAAAGCCAATGGTTTTTTACTCTATTGCAGCGTATTGGTACTGTTTTTCATCATTCTTGTCACAACACGCAATTCTATCCTTGCCTTTTGCGCATGCATATTGGTCTCCATGCATAAAGAACTGTTGCGATATGCTACCATTATGATGAGCGAGCCCCTGTTTATTTTCCTCTCACTCACGGCTATCTTGATTGCATTACTCTTGGCCTCACCACCATCCGAGAAGAAACGTACTTGGCTGTGGTGGATTGGTGCAGTTACCTATGGTACACTTGTCGCCTCAAGTTATATGGTTCGCACTATGGGTCTCTCTTTGGTGTTTGCTTTGATAGGTTGGCTGATTATTCTCACCATTTCTTCTTTGATTAAAAAAAGAAAGACGCAAAGCATCAGGTGCCTACTCCTTTGCCTAATCACAATCATTGCGGTAGGTTCCGCCAAACTATCATGGGACACACGAAACCGCAACTTGGGAGTGACTACGGGCAGTGAATATAAAAACACCTTCTTAAAGAAGACCAATAACGAAGATATGGAAGGAACCGAAGACTGGAAAGTTCGTATCAAGAGCAACACTTCCAATTTCATCACTCGTTGGATTCCTGAAGTCACCTACATGAAAGAACAAGTTGATACGACCCCAGACAACACCGTTTCTATCTCCAAAAAAGAGTGGATTGTGGGCATTCTTATGCTTGCATTATTGATTTCAGGATGCCTATACCTGAAGTCAGGTCGAGTGCTTATGCTTTTCTACATAGGACTTACTGTAGGGGTACTCATCTTATACCCAGAACAATTTGGAGGCACACGTTATATTACTCCTATCATTCCACTGCTCGTCTTCCTTATGTTGAACGGACTATCCGCCATGGCGGCTGGTATCCAAAGACTGTTCACGAAAACACACTCCCCGCTTCTCTTTCAATCTGTAATCATCATTCTTGTCACTTTCCTATTCCTCAAACCAAAATACGCCGAAGCGCAAAAACCCTATCAAGACACAGCCTCTCTAAAATCGTGGCTCAACGTCTCACTCGACAACCCTACAAACATCAACATGCGGAACTACCTGTTGGCTGCACGTTATTGTGGCGACAGTCTGCCTGACAACGCAAGAATCCTCTGCCGTAAACCAGAAATCTACTATATGTACTCCAATTATCACCACGCCAACAAATTTCCAAATTACGCAGAGCCTGACACCCTTTATAACCTATTGTGCCGCGACAGCATCAATTATCTCATCGTAGACAATTGGTATCGCCATGCCCGAGTCACTCTAGTGCCTTGTATTCAAAAATATGACGAAAAATTCCAAATCGTCAAGCAAATAGGTGAAGTCGACACGATAAACCACATCTACCCTACCTATGTCATCTATTTCAACGATTATTGGGGCTATCATGGAGAGTTGAAAGACGGCATACGCGAAGGTGAAGGCGTATTGAACCAGCAGAACGGGAACACTTATGTCGGCACTTTCGCCAACGGTCTTCCGAATGGGCAAGGCACTTATTATGACTCCACTGGAAACATTATAGCCACGGGAATATGGCATGACGGTTCGATTATTATCCCAATGAGATAGGAAAAGGCATCAAGTTCGGCGGTACCAAACTCCGAGTTTGGCAGTACCGAACTACTAGTTTGGCGGTACCAAACTCACAAGGTGCTAAGATGTCTGATTTTGGAGTTGTTTTACAACCACTTTTTTTCATTCCACGTCCAGTATTCAAAACTATTTCGTACCTTTGCAGCCGCTTACGTGGAAAGATTTGATTTGATTGCAACCACAAGAAAAAATGCTAAAACAATGCGTTTTCCTTCCCTTTCAGTCAACACTTCCCACACAAATGTATTATTAACTAACTAATAAACAATTTGTTATGGGTTACTATTTTACTTCAGAATCCGTCTCGGAAGGCCATCCCGACAAGGTGTGTGACCAGATTTCGGATGCCGTTTTGGACGAGATTCTACGTTACGATCCCACCTCTAAGGTGGCCTGTGAGACTTTAGCTACCACCGGCCTGGTCGTCGTGGCTGGCGAGATACGCACTAATGCCTACGTCGAGATCCAGGACATTACGCGGCGAGTTATCGACCGTATTGGCTACAACAAGTCAGAGTATCAGTTCGATGCGCAATCGTGCGGTGTTCTTTCGGCGCTTCACGGCCAATCGAACGACATCTTCATGGGAGTAGGCCGCAAGGATCCTGAAAACCAAGGTGCTGGCGACCAAGGCATGATGTTCGGTTTCGCCTGCAAGGAGACCGAGAATTATATGCCTCTTACTATCGATCTGGCCCACCTTCTGCTTCAGGAACTGGCTAACATACGCCACCAAGGCAAACAAATGAAATACCTCCGCCCTGATGCCAAGTCACAGGTGACTGTGGAATACAATGAAGGATGGAAGCCACTCCGTATCGACACCATCGTCATCAGCACACAACACGACGAGTTTGCCGACGACGAAACCATGCAAAAGAAAATCGAGGCCGATGTGCGCAACATCCTTATCCCAAGGGTGAAAAAGCTCCTCCCCGCCCGAGTGAAGAAACTTTTCGGCAACGACATGAAACTCTATGTGAATCCAACCGGTAAGTTCGTCATCGGAGGTCCTCACGGCGACACCGGCTTGACGGGCCGCAAAATTATCGTCGACACCTATGGTGGACGTGGTGCTCATGGTGGAGGTGCTTTCTCCGGAAAGGACAGCTCAAAAGTAGACCGTTCGGCAGCATACGCCGCACGTCACATTGCCAAGAACCTTGTGGCTGCAGGCATTTGCGACCAAGCCTTAGTGCAAATCGCCTATGCTATTGGTAAAGCCGAGCCTGTAGGCTTCTATATCAACACAGAAGGAACATCGCACGTAAAAATGAGTGACGCTGAAATCGCCCTCAAAGTAAAGGAGTTGGTTGACCTGCGTCCTTATTTCATCGTTAAACGTTTCGGGCTTACTAATCCTATCTTTGAAGAGACAGCATCTTACGGACACTTCGGCCGTAAAGCCGAGACCCGCAAAGTGGAAGTTTACTATGAAGACAGCGACACCTTCCGCGAAGGGGACCACATCTTCAAAAACGTGGAGTTTTTCAGTTGGGAAAAACTCGACCTGGTAGACAAGTTGAAAGAAGCTTTTGGCTGCTAAACTAAAAAAGCCTGCGAGAGTTTCTCCCGCAGGCTTTTTTCTATACAGTGACTATTACTATTCCCACTGCCCTTCCACCACCTCCATCTGCGACATCATGATTCGTGAGAAAATCTCTTCTGGTGTCAGGCCGAGATACTCGATGGATTTCTCCGCATCGTCAACAAGGTCAGATTGCGGATAGTCATCTATAATTCTCTGAAACGCCACGTGAGCCTGGGCGGTGTCGTTAAGCAGGTCGTTATAGACATACGAGCCTAAAAGGAAAAGACTCATAGGTGCCCATTCGGATTCGGGGTACTGCGAAACCAACTGGTTACCAATCTCGACACTTTTATCTGTATTTTTCAAAAACACATTGATTTCCAATGCACTGTACAGATAACTTGCTGCTGCAGAGTCGTTGGGATTCTGCTTGACGTATTGGCAGTACATTTCTGCAATTTCAGGTGCTTTGGCCTCATTCACCGACTGGTCATCGTTAAACAAAGTGGCTTCAGCCGCTTTGAGGTCTTCCGTGGTGACTTTCTTCTCGCCACAAGCCGTCATTCCGAAGGCTATGGAGGCGAAAAACATAATGACGAGTAACTTCTTCATATCAAATTGGTTTATCTGTGTTTCTTTTTATGCGGGAAAACCATGCGGTAGTCCACATCACACTTGCCTTCCGTGATAGCACGCAACTTGCCTTGCAACAAAGTCTTACGCAGCGGAGCGATACGGTCGACGTGAACATAACCTTCAAGATGGTCGTATTCGTGCTGAATGATGCGTGAGCGAATGCCCTCGAAAACCTCCTCATGTTCCTGGAAATTCTCGTCAAGATAGCGAATGCGTATCTTGTCGGGACGTACCACCTCTTCGTAGATATTAGGCAGACTGAGGCAACCTTCCTTGAAAGGCACCTCGTCGCCAAAAGCTTCAAGAAGTTGGGCGTTGATGAAAACCTGCTTAAAGTCCTTGCCCTCAGGATAGTCGGGATAGAAAGGATTACCATCGACGATGAAAAGGCGGATAGATTTGTTGACTTGTGGAGCGGCCAGACCTACACCCTCGGAATGGGCAAGAGTCTCCCACATATCCTTCAGCAGGGTATCTAATTCGGGATAATCAGGCGTGATGGGCTGAGCAATTGCCTTCAGCGTAGGGTGACCGTATGCTACAATTGGTAATATCATATTTTTGATAGTTGATAGTTTACAGTTTTTGCTTCGTACCGTCAGCTCTTCGATTTAGGAGGAACGAAGTTGTCCAAGTTTTAGTGATTCCATATATGATTGGAGAATAATGGTTGCGGCAATGGTGTCGACCAGTTCCTTGTCCTGACGTCTCGACTTTTTCAAGCCAGCATCAATCATGGTCTGATGCGCTAGAACTGAAGTGAAACGTTCATCATAACGTACGATGTCCATGTTGGGCAACAACTTCTTCAGGCGGTTGACGATGGGCTCAATATATTTGGAGCAGTCGGAAGGGTTATTCTTCATGTCCTTCGGCTCGCCAATGACAATGCATTCAACCGATTCGTGCTTTATGTAGTCGAGCACGAAGTCAACAAGCTTGTGAGACTCCACAGTGGTCAGCCCGTTTGCGATAATCTGCAACGGGTCGGTGACAGCGATGCCACTGCGTTTCCTCCCAAGATCTATTGCCATTATCCTTGCCATTTCTTCTTCGTATTGGGCTGCAAAAGTACTCATTTTTTACGACATAGACAAAAAAAGAGGTTCTCACGAACCTCTCCTTGCTTCGGGGTGGGAGATGGGATTCGAACCCACGACCCTCGGAACCACAATCCGGTACTCTAACCAGCTGAGCTACACCCACCATCGGTTTTGCGGCTGCAAAAGTACTACTTTTTTCCGAACCCTCAACGTTTTTGGAGCATTTTTTTCAATTTTTCTTTTTCCAGTCATATAATCAAGACGAAATCACTACCTTTGACGACTCAAAAGTCGCGCCCAAAATGGACAAGGAAGCAGCACATACTCAATCACCCAAAGCATTGGCCTTGAAGCGGTTCCGCAGCAACAAGCTCGGAATGCTGTCGTGCTTTTATGTCATAATTTGGACGCTACTCGCCATGTTTGCCTACCTCATCATCCCTGACACAACACCCAATGCCAACCGCCAACTACTTGAAATCAGCACACAAAAGCCCGGTTTCGAGGTGGATATGCTGATGATTCCCAAGGAGACTCTCCCACAAAAGACAAATTGGTTCCAGTTCTTGCTGAAAGGTCGTCCAGACAATTGCAGCTATCTCCCTTTCGACAGTCTCCATATTAATAAGGTATCAACGACGGTTTATCTATTTCAGGCAGAAAGCGGCAGTACTCCAAGGACAGAGGTGATCGAAAACAGAGAGTTCATAAAGACTGGCTCTTCTACAGACTCGCAAACTCTGGTATTCAATTCAGCGGAGGAGGCTGACGCCTATATCAGAACCCATTGCGTGAAGCACCGGAAGTTCCTCTTAGGCACCGACCAATTCGGTCGAGACTTCCTCAGCCGCCTTGTGTTGGGCAGCCGCATCAGTCTTACTGTAGGATTCATCGCTGTACTGCTGAGTCTGCTCATCGGCATCATCATCGGCAGTTTGGGAGGTTTCTTCCGAGGCAAGGTTGACGATGCAGTGGTATGGTTCATCAATGTGGTGTGGTCCATCCCTACTCTATTGCTGGTCATCGCAATCACCTTTGCTTTAGGGAAAGGCATTGCTCAGGTGTTTATTGCTGTAGGCTTGACAATGTGGGTTGAAGTGGCACGCATCGTGCGTGGACAGATTCTCAGCATCCGTGAGACCACCTTCGTTGAAGCGGGTCGTGCCTTAGGTTTCAAAGACTTGCGCATCATCTTCAAGCACATCTTACCCAACATACTCAATCCCATCATCGTGGTGTCGGCTGCCAACTTCGCCTCAGCCATCCTTCTTGAAGCGGGACTAAGTTTCTTAGGCATAGGTGTGCAGCCCCCCATGCCTTCTTGGGGTAGCATGATTAAAGAAAACTACGCCTTTATCATCCTTGACGCAGCCTACCTCGCCATCCTACCAGGAATCGCCATCATGCTCCTCGTACTGGCCTTTATGTTGATTGGAAATGCCCTGCGTGAGGCTTTGGAAGTGAAAAACTAACTTTTACAACTTTATTAAGCGGAAAAGTTGTATCTTTGCGCCCTCAAAAACTGCGCACGATGCGGGTGTGGCGGAATTGGTAGACGCGCCAGACTTAGGATCTGGTTTCTCACGAAGTAAGGGTTCGAGTCCCTTCATCCGCACAAAACAAATATAATCAATAAGATAGCAATGAATATCACACAATCAAACAAAGGAGAAAACCTGATCTCCATCAAAATCAGCGTCGAAAAGGCTGACTATCAAGAAAACGTTGAAAAAACCCTGAGACAGATGAGACAACGCGCCAACGTACCTGGTTTCCGTGCAGGTATGGTGCCCATGGGTATGATCAAGAAAATGTATGGCACCAGTGCCAAGCTGGAAGTGCTGAACAACCTTGTTTCCGACAGTCTCAACAAATATATCGTTGACAATAAGCTTAATGTTATTGGCTACCCACTGAGCGATACCGAGAACCAACAGCCCAACGACCTTGAGAACCAGGATAACATGGATTTCTTCTTTGAAGCCGCTATTCGCCCCGAAATCAATATTGACTATACCAACACGATGGTCGAATTCTACCATATCGTTCCGGACGAAGAAGATATCCAGCGTGCCGTTGACGACATCGTGACCCGCAACCCCAACACCTCGCATCCCGAGACTGTGGGTGCCGACGACCGCCTCGAAGTGAAAATCCGCGAAGCCAAAGACGGCAAAGAAGTGGAAGGTGGATACGAGAAAGACGGTTTCTATTTCCACATGGACCAGATTAAAGACGAAGAGTGCCGCAACCAACTGATTGGAAAAGAAGTGGGTGCAGAATTTATCTTCAACTTTGCCAAAGCCCTGGGCTCGGAAGAAGCTGCTGCCAAGATGCTAGGTGAAGGGGCTCCTGCCGCCTGCGATTTCAACATGATTATTGACGACGCCATTCGCAACGAGAAGCCCGAACTCAACGAAGAGTTCTTTGAGAAGGTCTTCCCCAAGCAGGAAGTGAAAGACATCGACACCTTCAAGGCCAAGGTGAAAAACGAAATGGAAAAACAGTTTGAAGCTGAGACCGACCCCATCCTCTTTAACAAGATGATTGACGAGTTGGAGGCCGCCGTCCACTTTGACTTACCTGACGAGTTCCTGAAACGTTGGATTGTGGCTAACAGCCAAGGTAAGATTACCGACGAAGACGTTGAGAAGAACTACGAGAAGGACTACGTGAAAGGTCTCCGTTGGCAACTTATTGAGGACAGCATTGCATCGGTCAACACCGAACTTATTGTCACCGACGAGGAATTGAAGCAGTTCGTGATGAAACAAATCTTCCCCGGTATCGACTTAGCCACCCTCGACGACAGTCTGAAGGCCAACCTTGATAAGATTGCCGCCAACTACCTCAAGGATCCACAACAGGTCGAACATCTGAAGAACCAGCTGGCTGACATCAAGATGACTGCTTTCCTGAAGGGCAAGATGAACATTAACTACACGGAGACCACTTACAAGGATTTCCTTAAGAAGCTGGAAGAGGAAAGAAAACCCAAAGAATAACACTTAAGATGAACAACGAATTCTTCAAATATGCCACCCGTCACCTCGGCATGAACACCTTGGGGCTGGAGCAATACATATCCAAAATCAACAACACAAGCTACATCTCTCCCACTGTCATTGAAGAGCGTCAGCTCAACGTGGCACAGATGGATGTGTTCAGCCGCCTGATGATGGACCGTATCATTTTCCTTGGTACAGCCATCGACGACTATGTGGCCAATGTCATCCAAGCCCAGATGCTCTTCCTCGAGTCGACTGACGCCAAGCGCGACATCCAGGTTTACCTCAACTCTCCTGGAGGCAGCGTATACGCCGGACTGGGTATCTACGACACCATGCAATTCATCAGTCCCGATGTAGCTACCATCTGCACCGGAATGGCTGCCTCGATGGCTGCTGTTCTGATGTGCGCTGGTACTAAGGGTAAGCGTTCAGCCCTACCCCACTCTCGCATCATGATTCACCAACCCATGGGCGGAGTGGAAGGTCAAGCCACTGAGATTGAAATCACTGCCCGCGAGATTCAGAAGCTGAAGAAGGAGCTTTATGAAATCATCGCCAAGCACTCGGGACAGGATTACGATAAAGTGTGGGCCGATAGCGATCGTGATTACTGGATGACTGCAACTGAGGCCAAGGAGTATGGCATGATTGACGAAGTGCTCATCAAGAATCAAAAGGCCAAATAATATGGCAAAGAAAAGGGAAGTTTGTGCGTTTTGCGGCAAAACGTCTGAACAAGTTCGGTTGTTGATACAAGGTATCGACGCCGATATCTGCGACAGCTGTGCCGAACAGGCGGCACTGATTGTCAAAGAACATCTTTCCGGCTCGGCTCACAACAATGATTTCGACCGGAAAAGCAACACGTTGATGAAGCCTGCTGAAATAAAGTCCTTCCTTGACCAATACGTCATCGGGCAGGATGAAGCCAAACGCACTCTTGCCGTTGCCGTATACAACCACTACAAACGCATTGGCCAAAAGGTGACAAATGACGAGGTAGAGATTGAAAAATCCAACATCATCCTTGTCGGCGAGACTGGTACGGGCAAAACCCTGTTGGCCCGCACCATCGCCAAAATGCTCAACGTGCCTTTCGCCATTGCCGACGCCACCGTGCTGACTGAGGCCGGTTATGTGGGTGAAGATGTAGAAAACATTCTTGTACGCCTGCTTCAAGCCGCAGACTACGATGTACCTGCCACCGAACGCGGCATCGTCTTCATTGACGAAATCGACAAGATAGCCCGCAAGAGCGACAACCCCAGTATCACTCGTGACGTATCAGGAGAGGGTGTTCAGCAAGCATTGTTGAAGCTACTCGAAGGTGCAGTCGTCAATGTGCCGCCCAAGGGTGGACGCAAGCATCCTGAGCAGTCTATGATAGCCGTCAACACGAAAGACATACTCTTTATTGCTGGAGGCGCCTTCGATGGTATAGAACGTTTGATAGCCGCACGCAAACGCACCAATGTCATTGGCTATGGGAACGGAGGCAACGATGCATTAGACAGAAACAACATGTTGCAATACATCTCGGCTGCCGACCTTAAGAAGTTTGGACTCATCCCTGAAATCGTGGGGCGCCTACCCGTTATCACCTACCTCAACCCCTTGGATAAAACCGCTTTGAAGAGCATCCTTACCGAGCCGAAGAACGCTTTAGTAAAACAATTCCAGAAGCTCTTTGCGATGGACCACATCAATCTAGTCATCCAAGATGATGCTCTTGACTTTATGGTGGAAAAAGCCATCGAGCTTAAAGTAGGAGCACGTGGTCTGCGTTCCATCATGGAAGCCATCCTCAACGATGCCATGTTTGAATTGCCTTCCGACATCACCGTATCAGAACTGATTATCGATCGAGCCTATGCGGAGGCCAAGTTAGAAAAGTCGGGGCTTTATAAAAAGCATGTGGGCGACTGATTGAATCATTTTGGCACAATACTTGCTATGTTAGAAGCGTTAAACCCATAAACGCTCAACACAATGAAAAAGTTCGCATTGACTGTTCTGATGACTCTGATTGCACTTTCAGGGTTCTCACAAGTGCTTGCCAAAAACGAAAGCGCCAAGAAAGCTATAGTCATCAAAAAAGTCGAAGCCCCCAAACCCGTTTCGGCTAAGGTGAACTTCTCAATACCGGAGCAATGTGAAGCCAACGTCGTCTACGGACGCATCGACGAGAACGGTGACACGCTCCTCATGGTTATGCTCCCCGACCTAGACATCGACCTGATGCAGCGTTACCTGCAAATCACCGACACTCAGAAAGGCAAGCGCCTAGCGAGAAACGTAAAGAAAGTATACCCCTACGCCAAACTTGCTGGTGCCAAGATGATTGAATACGACTCTTTATTGGCAAGCCTTCCCTCCGAAGCTGAGCGCCGAAAGGCCATGAAACAGGCTGAAGAGGAAATATTGGCACAATACACCAAAGACGCTAAAGAGATGACCTTTTCACAAGGCGCCATCCTTATCCGCCTCATTGACCGCGAGACGAGCCACACGTCCTATCAGGTGGTACAAGAGTTCAGGGGTAAGTTTCGCGCGTTCTTCTATCAAGGGTTCGCTCGTCTGTGGGGCTACAACCTGAAGACTGAGTATGATCCGCACAACAATCCAGAGGATGACGACATCGAAACCATCATGATTCTACTGGAACGCGGAGTCATCTGAGAAAAGAAAGAGGCGCGAAGTTCGCGCCTCTTCTTATTTCCCTCTGCCCTGAATGACAATCAGTACAGTGTAGATAAGTATCTTGATGTCCAAGGCGAGATTGACATTCTCGATGTATAGAACATCGTATTTCAATCGCTCCACCATTTCATCCACATTCTCCGCGTAGCCATATTTCACCTCACCCCAACTGGTTATTCCTGGCTTCACCATCAATAGCAGGCGGTAGTATGGAGCCCGCTCCTCAATCTTCTCAATGAAATACTGCCGCTCGGGACGATAACCCACCAAGGACATATCGCCCTTCAGCACCGTCCAAAACTGCGGAATCTCGTCTAAACGCACCTTGCGCATAAACTTTCCGAAACGGGTAATGCGTGGGTCGTCATCGCTCGAAAGCTGAGGTGTACCATTCGATTCAGCATCCACCCTCATACTGCGGAACTTGGCCATCTTAAACGGTTTACCACCCTTGCCAATACGTTCCTGCACATAGAACACTGGGCCAGGTGAGGTGGCTTTCACAATAATGGCGCAAATCAAGAACACGGGGGAAAGAATCACGAGAGCCAAAAAAGATGCAACGATGTCGAAAGCGCGTTTCACCACCCTCTGCCACACAGGCATCAACTCAGGAGTGACCTGCACCAAAGGTGCCTGCCAAATAGCCGATTGTTTGATGGTACCAAACACCAGGTCCTGCATCGCAGGGATGATTTTCACATTGGTTTGGTCGGCTACCGAAAGCAGGACATTCATCGCTTGCGTCTCCGAACGCTCGATGGCAATCACCACTTCCTCAACATCATTGTCCTCAACAATTTTCGCAATATCCCGATAATTGCCGAGATGCGGCAGATACTCAACCAACTTGTATTTGTTTTGATCATACACATTGACAAAGCCTATCATCCGACGCCCCGAAGGCTTCACTTCATCTTCTATCTCCTTGTAAATCGCAAGTGCGTTGTCATTGCTGCCCACAATGAGCGTATTAAACCAAATTTTCTTGTGGCGTATGCGTTGGATGACCGTAGTAGTAATGATAACTCTCGGTATATAAGTCAAAGCAAACTGGAAGGTAAACAACGCAATAAACGACTGGTAATAAGACTTGTAACTCACTACCTCATCATCAAGAATCACCACAAAGAACAGAATCACCACACCCAAAAGGGTTATGAAAAACGTCTGTCCGAGCTCCTTTAGACGCGACTTCATATACACCTTTTCATAGGCTCCTGTGACAGCATGAAGAACAAGCCAACAAAGCGGGATAATGATGACTCCCAGCCAAAAACTGGGTGTAACGAATGAATGCGTAATGCGATCCCAGTAGTTGATATAAAGATCCTCGTGCGCCTTGCGGAAAAAGTAGAAAAGTGTCCACGCAAGGACGGAAGCAAGCCAATCGGCAAGGAAGTAAATACGAGTCAGTTTCTTCTTGTTCATCGCGGACGGTAAAGCACTTTCAGGTTGTCAAAATAATAATATCTCGGCTCACTGGCAGGGTGATAGGGAGTCTGTCCCAATGATTCCGAAACCGTTAAATCTGAGGTGAGGTACAGTTTAAAATAGCTGGCGCTGGTATGCTCATTCATTAATGGTCCCAAATTGATATATATCTTCTTCCACAAATCAGGGCAGTCATGCTTCTTGTCGGTGGGCAGCACCTTCACCAATGGATGATAATAAAGTGTATAATTCTCAAGATAGCTCAATCCAACAAAAAAGGTGTCGTTACAATTGTAATCCATTTCAAGGAGACAGTATTCCACATAATCCTTATAAAAGACAAATTCGTCAGCGGAAGCAACACAAAAATCAAGCGAGTCGGGCGGCAGTTGGACTCTCCCAGAATGGAAGGAGTACGGCTGGTGATACCAGATGTGGCTGTCTTCGGGTCCCACTTGAACTACTTCAGCATCACTAAACGACATGGGCAACAGTTTGTTGCTTTCCTCAAAGTCCTCCATCCATCCTATCTGTACACCTTCGTTTATGGGATAATAAACTACCGAAGGGTTGTAGTGCACAATACTGTCTTTGAATAGTGTGAGCGTATCAGTAACGGGTTTCACCAAAGTATAATAGGAACGTGCATCGCCGATTCCATTGACGCAGATACCGGCTCGCACCGTGACCTTTTGACGTCCTTCGGCAAGAACAGGAATCACGGCAGGCAACTCATATGTACCTATGAACCTGTCATCGATGTATACCCAAGCATCGGTGAAATTATCAGTATTCGCGCCGTAGACGTAATAGTCACATTCAAGACCTATCGAGTCGATGCGGATATAAGAAGGCACAGATGGCCCTGGAAACTTATAGCACGAGGACAACAACGAAGAAAAAACCAACACCAAAGTCCAAGTGAAAAACGTAGAAATCTTATTCATAATGATGATTTTGTAATGGTAACGGAGGATAAGCTAAATTATTGTCGGATGATTGTGTTATTTCTTTACCTTGGCAGTCGAGTTCTCCACAGCAGCCAGAATTTGGTAAGCCAGTTTCAACACGTTAATTCCGTCATTGATGGTGACAGCTGGCTGTGTGTTGTGCATAATGGCGTTGCTAAAACTCTCCAACTCGGTTTTGATGGCGTTAATGGGATGTATCTCTGGCATTTGGAAGGTAATCTGCCGTTCGCTTCCGTCCGCCAGGTTGATGGTGGCCGACAAGGGATTGCTTTCGTCAACGGTGTCGTTGATACGGAATATTTCAGTTTTTTTGTCCAAAAAATCCACAGTGATGTAGGCATCACGCTGGAAGATACGGGTCTTCCGCATATTCTTTAATGAGAGACGCGATGCGGTGAGATTGGCCACAGCCCCATTCTCAAACTCAATACGGGCATTGGCGATGTCAGCTGTGGAGCTGACGATGCTGACGCCGCTTGCGCTAATGTGGCTTACTGGCGATTTCACTATAGTGAGCAGGATATCAAGGTCATGTACCATCAAATCAAGCACCACTGGCACATCGGTACCTCGTGGATTGAACTGCGCCAGACGGTGCGCTTCGATAAACAAAGGCTCGCCAATAAACGGCTCTGCGGCAATAAAAGCCGGATTGAAACGCTCCACATGTCCCACTTGCACCTTCACCCCTGCCTCGTCAGCAATCTTATTCAAAGCATTCGCCTCATCAGGAGTAGCCACAATGGGTTTCTCTATGAAAACATGTTTGCGCTTCTGCAAAGCCTTTGATGCACATTCAAAGTGCCTAATCGTAGGTGTAACGATATCAACCACGTCGACAGCATCAATTAGTGCATCTAAACTGTCCAAGCAACGTATACCCGTCTCGGCTTCCACCTGAAGGGCAGTCTCGCTCACCGGATCATAGAAGCCTACCAAGTCGTATTTATCTATTTGTCTGATGCAGTTGAGGTGTATCTTCCCCAAATGTCCTGCACCCAAAACACCAATTTTCAACATTTAAAAAGAAATTTTCGCAAAAATAGTCATTTTTGTCTTAAGATATTACTTTGCAAGCAAAGTTTGCCGTAATTTCGCGCCGTAAAATGAATTTATGGACAAAGCAGAAGATACCTACCGCGCCAAGGGCTTGCGCAAACAGCTCGTCGACCTACTCCGCAGCAAGGGCATCAGTGACGAAGCCGTACTGGCAGCCATCGGCGAGGTACCTCGCCACGTATTTCTTGACTCTTCCTTCGTTGAAATTGCCTATCAGGACCAAGCTTTCCCCATCGGCTCTGGACAAACCATTTCGCAACCCCATACGGTAGCTTTTCAAACGCAGCTCCTTCAAGTTGATAAAGGCATGAAGGTGCTTGAGGTGGGCACCGGTTCGGGCTATCAGGCCTGTGTATTAGCAGCAATGGGTGCCAAAGTTTTCAGCATCGAGAGGCAACGCAACCTCTATTTCAAAACCAGGGACATATTGGAGCAACTCCCTTTCAGAGTGAAGACCTTTTTAGGCGACGGTTTCGAAGGACTTCCTACCTATGCCCCATTCGACCGTATCATTATCACAGCAGGTGCGCCCTTCATCCCTGAAAAACTCATAGCTCAGATGAAAACCGAAGCCATTATGGTCATCCCAATGGACAACCCAGACGGCTCAAGTCAAACAATGTTGAGAATAACAAAGCTGGAAGACGGTAGCTTGAAGAAAGAGTCGTTTGGCGATTTCCGATTCGTGCCGATGCTAAAGGACATAGGAAAAGATTAAAAGACTCATAGAAAGGACCCGAAACCCTTATTTTTTAAAGATTCCGCCCAAAATCGATCGCACTATGGTTCGCCCCAAACTGCGACCTATAGTGGTAGCAGTGGTGTTAATGGTTTTCTCTATGGCCTTCTGGCCTGTCGATTTCTTCTTCCTTGTTGTAGTCGACCTTGAAGAAGTGCTTCTCGTTGAAGTGTTTCTCGAGCTTCTGGCGCGTTCCTTCTCTTTAGCTTCTTTGGCTCTGCGTTTCTCCTCTTCTTCAGCCTCTTTCTGTAGACGTTTCTCTTCCTGTTTCTGCTGTGCAACAAGCATCTCGTATGCACTTTCGCGGTCGAAACTCTTGTCGTAGACGCCATATAGACGCGATTTGCGAATCAGATCACAACGTTGGTCATCGCTGATGGCTCCTATCTGGCTCAAGGGAAACAGAATCTTAGCACGTTCCACAACACATGGAGCTCCCTTTTCATCCAGCAACGAAACCAAAGCTTCTCCCGTTCCAAGTTCCAAAATGGCCGACTCGGTGTTGAACGACGGGTTGGTGCGGAAAGTTTGTGCGGCTGCCTTCACTGCTTTCTGTTCCTTGGGAGTATAAGCCCGGAGTCCGTGCAAGATACGATTGCCCAATTGGCCAGCAATAGCGTCAGGAATGTCATCGGGACTCTGGGTGACAAAGTACACACCCACACCCTTCGAACGTACTAATCGTATCACCTGCTCAATTTTGTCGACCAATGCCTTTGAGGTGTCTTTAAACAGCATGTGTGCCTCATCGAAGAAAAAGATCAACTTAGGCATCGGCAGGTCGCCCACCTCGGGCAACTGGGTATATAACTCACTGAGCAACCACAACAAGAATGTGCTATAGAGCTTTGGGTTAAGCATCAGTTTATCAGCAGCCAGAACGTTCATCACGCCTCGTCCACCCTCAGTCTGAAGGAAATCGAACACGTTAAAGGCAGGCTCACCAAAAAAGATATCACCGCCCTCAGCTTCCAATGCTAGCAGCGCACGCTGTATGGCACCAACGCTGACCGACGAGACGGTACCATATGTGGTAGTGAACTCTTTAGCGTTTTTCGCCACATAATCGAGCATCATGCGTAGGTCCTTCATGTCAATGAGAAGCAATCCTCGGTCGTCGGCAATCTTGAAGACAATGTTGAGAATGCCCGTCTGAGTCTCGTTGAGGTTAAGTAAACGAGCCAACAACTGCGGACCCATATCCGACACAGTGGCCCTCAAGGGGTGTCCTTGTTCACCGAAGACATCAAAGAATCTTGTGGGGCAGCCACTGAATAGTTGCGCGTTAAAAGTTGACGTTTCTGTTCCGTTTTCATCGTTTGTCACTGGAAAAAACTCAGGCAAACGTTTCTCGATGAAACCACTCATCTTTCCAGCCTGGCTAATGCCAGAAAGGTCACCTTTCATGTCAGCCATAAAGCAGGGAACGCCTGCCTGACTGAACGATTCGGCCAGTACCTGCAAGGTAACGGTCTTTCCCGTACCCGTAGCTCCCGCTATCAGTCCGTGACGATTGGCCATTTTGCCCACCATATAGAGCGGACCGTTGTCGCAATGCGCAATATAGAGTTGTTTGTCTTCCGTGTACATATTCCGTTGATTTTAAATTTAGCAATCCAATGAATTAAGCTCCAGCATTAATCCTAAAACGAATATATTTGATAGTAAGCCCTTGATTGAGCCACATTTGTTCGTAGAAGGTGCGAATACTCTTTACCTCAAATTCGTCAGTGTTGGCATAGAGGTCGTCTGTAGCATATAACAATGGTAATCCTTGTTTCTCCACCACTTCATGAAGCGTAAACTCATACATAATAGGGCTATCGGTCTTCAGGTTGAGTATGCCATCGTTACGGACAATTTTTCGGTAACGGTCGAGGAACTCGGGCGATGTCAGACGATGTCGGGCATTACGTTCCCCCTCTCCAGGATGAGGATCGGGGAAAGTGACCCATATCTCGGCCACTTCGTCACGTGAAAAGAAGTGTTCTATCTGATCGATACGGGCACGCAAAAAGGCCACATTATCCAATCCTTCTTCGTTCGACTGCTTCAATCCCCTCCAAATACGGGCGCCCTTAATGTCGACACCTATATAATTGATATTGCGGTGGGCACGCGCCAAACCTACGGTATATTCTCCCTTACCACACCCCAATTCCAGAACGATTGGATTGTCGTTGTGGAAAAAGTCGCTGTGCCACTTCCCTTGCAGTGGGAAGCCTTCGTCCATGATACGCTCGTAGCTGTACTCAAACAGGTTGGGGAAAGTCTTGTTCTCCGCGAATTTCTGTAGTTTGTTCTTCTTTGACATAGCACTTATTTTTCTTGCGGCACCTGTATCCAGGCCTGATAACTAGTGTTGGTCCTGATGTTCATTAAGGCTTCAAGGGCTTCGTCATAGGTAGCATACGGCGCGAAAACCACGAACCATCGTTCACCTTGTTTCTCATAGAAGCTCTCCTTGAATCCCACTCCATACAATATGTTGGCGAACCACACTGCGTTCTCCTCCCTGTCGTAACAGCCACCCACAACACGATACTGCGAAACTGGAACATTGCGAGTCAACGTTGGAGAAGCCACACGGATAGTATCCATATTATGATGCATCTCAACGAGGCTGTCTTGTGAATACAATAATGACTCTGTTGAGTTTTCAGTAGGAGTTTCTGGGAGAGTCACAGCCGGCGTCACATTCTGTTCTTGTACCTGTATCTGCTCCGATGGATTCTCTGCAACAACAGGTTCCGTCGTCTCCTTATTGAAGAAACCAAACTGCCGCAGTCCGAAAAAGACCCCAATCAGTACGCAAGCGGCTAATACGGGCCAATACCAACGCAACTTTTGGTTATCATGCTCACCCTCCTCAACCACCTTTTCCTCTTCAATGGCAGGGTTGTCCTTCATACTTTGCTCCTCTTCTATCTCAGCCTTGACTTCCTCTTTCGTCTGGTGGTGCATTACAAACGGCACAGTGAAAGCAGTCAGTCCGAAAGCATCGCTATTGTAGTTGGCCGAGCCATCCTGCTTTAATCTGATGTTCCCATCGGCATCGTATGACAATTCGCCCAAACCTAACAGAGCGATAGATTTTCCGTTCTTCAAGGCATTGAAACTGTCAGCCACGAACGAGGCTATATTCTTTCCAGCTTCATCAGCCGTCATCCCATCCTTCTCGCGAAGGTATCTTGCCACCAGATCGTTCTCTTCTCGCAACGAAGAGTCAAATTCCACCACACACGACGGAGGAGCGAACCTGTTGGATTCCAAATCCACAACAGCAGACTGGGGCTTCTTCACAAAAGCTCCTAAGCCCGGCACCACGACGGTTTCGTGCACAAACAGAAGGTCGGATATGGCTTCAGCTATAGTCATCATTTTGTAGTTGTTTTCATTCTATTCTCAGCGAATCGCTCCGCTCTCTCAACGTCTTCGGGCAAATCTATAGAAACGTTCTCCGTCTCGGTAATGCCCATACGGATAGACAATCCGTTCTCCAACCATCGCAGCTGTTCCAAAGATTCGGCGGTCTCCAACGTTGTTGGGGTCATTGTGGCAATCTGACGCAGCGTATTTGCCCTATAGGCATATATGCCGACATGTTTATAATACGTTCCACGAACCATCCACTCTTTCGTGTCGACCCCTCGCATGAACGGGATAAGGTTGCGGCTGAAATACAAAGCCTTCCCCTGCTGATCCATAACCACCTTCACCGTGTTGGGACTAAACAGTTCATCCACCTCCTCAATCCGTTTAGCCAAGGAAGCTATCCAAGTATCATCTCTGAGAATCAGTTCGATGAGTTGGTTGATTTGGGCAGGGTCGATAAAAGGCTCGTCACCTTGTATGTTGACCACCGCATCATATTGTTCTCCAAACAAATCCATCGCCTCGCGACACCGTTCGGTACCACTGCGGTGGTTGGGGCTAGTTATCACGCAACATCCTCCGAAACCCCTCACAGTATCGGCAATGCGTTGGTCATCGGTAGCCACCACCAGAGCGTCCAAATGTGACTGCTGAGCCTGCTCATAAACGCGCTGTATCATCGGCTTTCCCATAATAAGCGCGAGAGGTTTGCCAGGAAAACGCGTCGATGCATAACGAGCTGGTATAATCCCTACCACTTTCATTGCTCAGAACAGTCCATTTATCGAGGCTTCGATACGGTCGACTACCGTGCTCAAGTCCTCTGGGTTCTCTAATTCCAGATTGTCAGTGTCGATGATGAGCAATTTACCATCGTGATAGTTGTTGATCCACTCCTCATAACGTTCGTTGAGGTTGGTCAAATAACTGATGCTGATGCTTTGCTCAAACTCACGGTTACGCTTAGCGATATGGCGTATCAAAGTGGGCACCGAAGCGCGGAGGTAGATGAGCAGGTCGGGCGGCTGAAGAAACTTGGTCATCAGGTCAAAGAGTGCCTTGTAGTTTTCAAAGTCTCGTGTTTCCATCAACCCCATCGAGTATAGGTTGGCCGCAAAAATATGGGCATCCTCATAAATAGTGCGGTCTTGTATGACATCTTTGCCGCTATTGCGGATTTCCATCACCTGACGGAAACGACTGTTGAGGAAAAAAATCTGGATGTTGAACGACCAGCGTTGCATATCCTCATAGAAACTGTCCAAATAGGGATTGTGCTCAACTTCTTCATAATGAGGCTCCCAGTTAAAGTGTTTAGCTAGTAGACCTGTTAGTGTGGTCTTGCCTGATCCGATATTGCCTGCTATAGCGATGTGCATAATGACGGGTTGTTTTTACGTTGTGTTAGAAACGGCTAAAATAAGGAAAAGTAAACAATCTATGCCAAAAATTTTGTGTGAAAAACGCAAAATATTGATTTAAAAAGGCTTATTTTGGCGCTTTAGCTAAAAGATACGCCCCAAGTCCGGCAAATATGAAGTTGGGAATCCACACAGCCATAAATGGCGAAAGATCACCACTAATGGCATACGACTTGGAAATCTGCATGAAGAGAATATAGGTAAAGGCAATAGAAATGCCAATGCCGAGATGAACACCAATGCCTCCCCTTACCTTGCGGCTCGACAGGGCGGCACCAATTAGCGTCAGTATAAGAATAGCTGCAGGAGCGGCCATGCGGCGGTGCATCTCCACCTCATATTCTTTCACGCCTTCCGAACCTTTCTCGCGCATTCCTCGTATATGGTCTCGCAGTTCGTAATAATCCATCTCTTCAAAGTCTTCCTTCATCTTGTATAGATCGGTGGGTAGCAAGTTTATCAGTGCGTGATAGTTGCGTCCCATCTCAAGCGTCTCGGTGGTACCATCGATGGTACGGATAGCGTAGGGGTCAGCATTCCAGCTATTGTCGGCCACCGTGTCGTGATACAGCACATCCGACATAACCTTGCGCTTCAACTCGCTGCCTTCAAACTGCTCCCATGCGAACTTGAAGCCGTACTGCTTAGCGATATTGAAACTCTCCACATAGACAAACTCATCTTTACCGACTTGAACATGTACATTACGTCCTGCGCTCTCTGTCAGCCGTTCAACGTACTGATCCTTAAACTTACGCCTCACCTCGTTGGTACGTGGCACCAGGAAATTGCCGAAATAAAGCGCCATAAGGCCCAAAGTCAGTGCCGCCAACACATAAGGATATAAGAAACGCCAGAAGCTAATACCACTACTCAAAATGGCGACAATCTCGGTGCGCGAGGCCATCTTAGAAGTGAAAAACACCACTGAGATGAAGGCGAACAGATGAATGAATAGATTAATATAATAAGGTATAGAAAGGAGACAATAGTCTACAGCAACACGCTGCCAAGGGGCGTTGTTTCTCAGTAGGTTGTCCATATTTTCCGAAAGATCGAAAACTATGACAATCACCACCAGCATCGCAATGGCGAAGAAAAAGGTACCGATGAATTTTTTGTATATGTAGAGGTCTAATTTCTTCATTTATAGTCTTCTTGTAACTTTTGGCAGCATCATGTCCCTCCAACTGGTGAAGTCGCCTAAGATGATATGTCTGCGGGACTCGCGCACCAGCCAAAGATAGAAGCCCAGATTGTGCAAACTGGCAATCATGGGACCAAGACTTTCGCCCGCCACAAACAAATGACGAAGATACGCCCTCGAATATTGTTTGTCCACAAAAGTTTCGCCATTGCTATCCACAGGGGAGAAATCGTTCTTCCACTTTTCATTGCGCATATTCATGATACCTTCCGAAGTGAAAATCATTCCGTTGCGTCCATTGCGGGTAGGCATCACGCAATCAAACATATCGACGCCACGCGAGATACTCTCCAATAGGTTAGCCGGTGTACCAACACCCATCAGATAACGTGGGCGGTCTTTGGGCAGTATGGTATTCACCAACTCTATCATCTCATACATTTTTTCAGTAGGCTCACCCACAGCCAACCCACCTATGGCGTTGCCCTCAGCGTTTTTGGAGGCAATGTATTCCGCCGACCTCTCCCGTAGGTCGCGATAGACGCAGCCCTGTACGATGGGAAACAGCATCTGGCGGTAACCGTATTTGGGTTCGGTCTGCCCAAACCTGTCTATGCAACGGTCCAGCCAACGGTGGGTACGCTCCATAGACAGCTTGGCGTATTGATAGTCAGCGGTGCCAGGTGTACATTCATCAAACGCCATCATGATATCGGCACCTATGCTACGCTCGATGTCCATCACCCTCTCAGGGGTAAACAGGTGGCGCGAACCGTCGATATGCGACTGAAAGGTAACCCCCTCTTCCTTCATCTTTCGTATACCCGTCAAAGAAAACACTTGGAAGCCGCCACTGTCGGTCAGTATGGGACGATCCCAACCATTGAACTGATGGAGCCCACCCGCCGCCTCCAGTATTTCCAAACCTGGACGGAGATAAAGGTGATAGGTGTTTCCGAGGATGATTTGAGCCTTTACCTCGTCGCGCACATCACGCAAATGACAGGCTTTCACCGTGCCCACCGTACCCACCGGCATAAAAATAGGAGTCTCTATCTCTCCATGATCTGTGGTGAGCACTCCCGCACGGGCCTGACTTTTAGGGTCGTTGCTGACTACTTTAAAACTCATTATTTAAATTTTGTGCAAAAGTACAACTTTTTTTCGACAAAATCTCTACCTTTGCGCACCAAAATAATCCGATAGTCGTGGAATTCACTTTTTTATACAACAGCTTAAGTTTCATTGTTTTAATCATTTTCGCAGTCTGTCTTCTCATCCAGCTGCTATATCATTGGATTCCGTTTTCACGGGTGGCTTTTTATAAGAACCGCCGTCCGCCTCGTTACGACAGCGAGCTTGAACCCGTCTCTATTGTTTTATGTGCCCGCGACGCATACGAATATCTCGTCGAGATAGTGCCGGCTCTTTTGGAGCAAAACTACCCAGACTTCGAGGTAGTCATCGTCAACGACTGCTCCGATGACGAAACCGAGGAATACTTGAAAGACCTTGCGCGCCGCGAACCACGCGTACGTCCTGTGCAACTCAAGCAGCACCTCAACTTTTTCAACGGCAAGAAATTTCCACTTTCGGTGGGCATCAAAGCAGCACAAAACGACCTCATCGTGCTGACTGACTGCGACTGCATACCATCCACGAAGGAATGGCTACGCAGCGTGGTAAACTGTTACGGGCGCGACACAGAGATGGTCATTGGCTACAGCCCCTACAAGCGCCACAAAGGCTTCTTCAACGCCCTCATCCGCTTTGACGCCTTGCAGAACGCTCTGCTCTACCTCTCGGCCGTCCTTATGGGCCATCCTTACATGGGCATCGGCAAGAACCTCTCGTACCGCAAGGAACTGTTCTACCGCAACAAGGGTTTCATCTCACACTACACCACACCTGTAGGCGATGACGATCTCTTTGTCAGTCAAGCTGCAACTCGCCATAACACCGAGGCGCTCATCAACGCAGAAGACACCATCTACACCACACCCCCATCGGCCTTTGCCCTTTGGTGGCGTCAGCGTTGCGCACGTCATTCCACCGTACGCCGTTACAATATAGCTTCTCGGCTACGTCTGAGCCTCTTCTACAGTTCGCAAATGCTGTTCTACGTCAGCTTCATTGCACTACTCATTTTGAGTCCTGCTTTCGTCATCACTGGAGGTGAAGTGTTTTATATCCCTATCCTCATCATCTTTTTCCTGCTGCGCTACGGAAGCCAACTGATTGTCTACCGCAAAGCCTCCAAGCGTCTCGGTGAGAAAGGGTTACTGCCTGTCCTCTTCCTCTGCGACATCCTGTTCGCTTTCCTTACGCCCCTGCAACGTCTGATGGGACGCATGAAGGTGTGGACGGATTGAACAGTCTCCCCTGCCAGGTATTCCGTTCTTCCATCCGCTGCTCAATGCGGCGCAGTACTTCGTCGTACCGCAGTTTCATCCAAGGCTCCGAGAGTAAAAAACGAGGCGGAACCTCACCCGCAAATCGTTCAATCACTATATGGGGATTGAGTCGTTCGGCAAAATCAATGACGAAATCGATATAGTCCTCCAAATTGAACAGGTGGAAGTACTCGGGGTGCTCAACAAACTCCTCAGCCATTCTCGTGTTTTTGAAGATTTGCAACTGGTGCAGTTTCAACGTAGTAAGTGGCAGTTGTGAGATGACCTCTACGGCATCAAGCATCATTTTGCGTGTCTCGCCTGGGAGCCCAAGAATAAAATGGGCTCCACAAGCGATGCCGTATTGTGCCGTCAAACAGATGGCCTTTTCGGCAGTAGCGAAGTCGTGTCCACGATTGACACGCTGCAGCGTCTCATCGTACACGCTCTCCACGCCGTATTCCAGAGTAACGTGACAAGTCTTTTGTAGTTCGGACAGGTATTGCAAGAGGGCTTCGTCCACTAGGTCGGGGCGAGTACCGATGACAATGCCCGTCACCTCAGGCAACTCCAAAGCTTGAGCATATAGGTCTTTTAGCTCGTCTAGAGGTTTGTAAGTGTTCGAGTAAGGCTGGAAATAGGCCCAATACTGACGTACACGACGGTAGCGTCTTTTATGAAACGCTATGCCCTCTTCAATTTGTTGCTGTATGCTCTTTTCAGGTCGACAATATGAAGGATTGAAGGCCGCATTGCTGCAAAATGAGCAACCGCCAGTTCCTATAGTTCCATCTCGGTTGGGGCAGTTGAAACCCGCATCCACGCTTATCTTCTGCACCCTGCCTCCTAGCGTTTTAGTGAGGTATGCGCTATAGCTGTTAAAGCGTCTGTCGTCGCCCCAAGGATAAGTCATGATATATGTATCCGTCTACAACGAGCCTCCTAATTATCGGACGACTTTAGTGAAAACAGGGGCTTCGCCATCTGTCACTGTCACGTACACCGTAATCTCACCCGCAGGTGGCATATCAGCATTTTCCTCGCGCGGCAGATCCATGGCGATAAACAAGTACTCTGTTCCGTTGGGGATGCTACGTTGTGCGACGCTCTTTGCTTGCGCATGAAGCATGGGATAGCCATCCACTGCAGCATTGAAGATAGCGGTTTCCTCCTCGCTAACGGGGTGCTGTTCGGCAAAGTCTTCCAACTTTTCGTATTCCCCTTCGATGAAGCCGTTGGCTTTTAGGAAGTAGTCTACCTCGGCGGGCACAGCGGCAAGTCGTGCGGCGCGAACTCCATAGCCTTCCATGATGTCAGCATCAGGCTGAGTTTCGGCCAGGTCCTTTACGCTCGATTCCAGTCCACCACTACCGAAGGTGCAAAAAGGCACCACTTTCTTACCGCTCAAATCGACAGTTTTCAGCCAAGCGGTAACAGGCGGAGCATAAGTGCCAAACCAAACGGGGTAGCCGATGAAGACTACATCATAGTTGGCAAGATTGGCTTTCATAGGTTGCACTTCAGGTAATAAGCCCTGTTCCCGTTCTTTCACGCAGCGTTCAATTGTCGCCTTGAAGTCGCCGTCGTAGGGTTGTAGGGCCACGATTTCCTCCATGTCAGCATTGAGGCGTTTGGCGATTTCCTCGGCCACCATCTTGGTGTTCGAGGTCTGTGAGTAATAGATTACCAGCATTTTAGGTGTTACTTTTTGAGGTTCTGCTTTTTCGTTGGTCTTTTTCGGCCCGCAAGCCACTGCAACCAGTGCCATTGCTATGACAAGCGTCATTAGTTTCAGTAAGTGTTTGTTCATCATTATAACATAAATTAGGGTTAAACTTGAGTGCAAAGATAGAGTTTTTTCCTTGTGATGTTTTCAAATAAACCGTAAAACCTCATTCACCGCAACCAAATGGCTTGTCCAGCCTGAAGCTGCGCATCTGACTCGAGGCCGTTCTTACGAGCCAATTTGTTCAGACGTACGGCATAGCGCAAGGCCACATCACGCAATGTCTCTCCTTCTTCCACAATATGCTCTTTGGCCCGCCAATTGCCACCACGCAACTTGGCGAGATAGACCACGTCACCACTATGGAACACCATCTCATCAGGACGTCTCAACAGGTTGTACTCGCAGAAACGTTTGTAGTCCACACCCATCTCGGCAGCCAAACTCTCGGGGGTCTCGCCCTCTTTAGCAAAGACGAAGCGTACACGGTTGTTCTCATAGACGAAACGCTTGTTAGCTGTCATATCAACTAACTCAAACATCGAGCGGTCGGTGGGCGAATAGGCCAGCTCTATCAGTTCGTCTTCCGGTGCCACCACTGGCAACTGATTATCGTCACCCTCTAGGCCCAAGACGATGCGGTCGTATTTAGCCAGGTCGTATAACTCGATGCGGTCAATCAGCAACTGAGCGTACTTGGGGTTCGTGGCATAACCTGCTGCCTTCAGGCCTTTTGCCCAGCCTTCGTAATCGGTGATTTCAAGCTTAAACAAGGCTGCATAACGACTACGGGTGGCGAGAAACTCGGAGTGGTCTCGAAACGAGTCTTCAGCGTTTTTGTACTTGCGAAAGCACTCGTTCTTAGCATCGTCGTCCATAATGTAGGTCTTCCCCTCCCACCCTTTGTGGCACTTGATACCAAAATGGTTGTTGGCCTCACGGGCCAATGCGCTATTGCCCGCCCCCGATTCAAGCAATCCCTGGGCTAAAGTGATGGACGCAGGAATGCGATACTCACGCATTTCGCGCATAGCGATGTCCTTGTAATTCAAGATATACTCCTCTGGGGTGATACGCTGGGCAAGAAGACCCATGGGGATTAGTAATAATATCAGTAAAGGAAGTCTATTCATATTATCTGAAGTTTTAGGCTATTGGCTTATAACTCAGTTCTTATAACCTATAGCAAATGGCAAGTTGGCTACAGGCTTCGGGCAACAAAAATACGTAAAAACGCCCAAAAACGTATAAAACAAAAATAAAATTGCCCCAACTCGGAAAAAATCCCTATTTTTGAAGCCTATTTTGAAAACGCCTATGGACACTAACGCCCTATTCAAATACTTTCCTGAGCTGACCGAGAGACAACGGGAACAATACAACCAGTTGCGAGCCCTCTATGAGGAATGGAACAGCAAAATCAATGTGATTTCGCGCAAAGACATGGAGCATTTCTACGAGCACCATGTATTGCATTCGCTAGCTATAGCCAAGTATTTTGAGCTACTGCCTGGAATGAAAGTGATGGACTTAGGCACAGGCGGCGGATTCCCTGGAATTCCCTTGGCCATCATGTTTCCACAGACCGAGTTCTACCTTATCGACGGTACGGGAAAGAAAATCAAAGTTGTACAATCCGTGAAGGAAGCCATAGGGTTGGAAAACGTAGTGGCAGAGCAGAAACGTGCTGAGGAGGTAAAAGAAAAGTTTGACGTGGTGACAGGACGCGCTGTGATGACCCTGCCTGAGATGGCCAACCTGGCAGGCAACCGGCTGCATATACGCGGCGATGCGGAAGCGGGCGGCATTATTTACCTGAAGGGCGGAGACCTGAAGGAGGAATACAAAGCTCTGGGTCGCTATTGGAAGCATAGGCAAACAGCCATTAGCAAATGGTTTAATGAAGAATACTTTATTGAGAAATTTGTAGTACATTTATATTAAACTCAAAAATGAAAAAACTAACTCTAACACTCATCGCGACGCTAATGCTGAGTGCAACAATACTTGCCCAGCAGGTGCCCTTCGACCCCAACGTCAGGCGCGGTAAACTGGAGAACGGACTAACCTATTACATCCGTCACAACGAAAAACCTGCCCAACGAGCCAACTTCTACATCGCCCAAAAGGTGGGTTCAATCCTTGAAGAGGACGACCAGCAGGGTCTGGCTCACTTCTTGGAGCACATGGCCTTCAACGGCACGCTCAACTTCCCAGGCAAGGAACTCCTTAATTATATGGAGCGTAATGGCGTGAAATTTGGCGAAAACGTCAACGCATGGACCAGCATCGAGCAAACCGTCTATATGCTTACCAACGTACCCACTACCAATATGGGTCTCGTCGACTCGTGCCTCCTTATACTTCACGACTGGTCAAGCTTCATTTCGTTGGAAAGCGAGGAAATCGATAAAGAACGCGGTGTCATCCTTGAGGAGATGCGTCAAGGTCAAAGTGCCCAAATGCGTATCTACCAGAAGATGCTGCCTGAAATCTATCCTAACAGTCCGTACGGACACCGTCTGCCCATAGGCACGGAGGAAGTGGTGGCCAATTTCGACCATGATGCCCTGCGCGCCTACTACCATAAGTGGTACCGTCCCGACCTTCAAGGCATTATCATCATTGGCGACATCGACGTGAACGAAGTGGAGAAGCACTTGAAGATTATCTTTGAAGATATTCCAGCACCCATCAACCCTGCTGAGCGCACCCGTTTTGAGGTAGCCGACAATACCGAACCCATCGTTAGCATTGCCACTGACCCAGAAGAGACTCACTACTGTGTATACGTGTTCTACAAACACGATGTGATACCTAACGAGGCCAAAAACGACATTGCATATTGGCTGAAAGGCTACGTTGATGAACTGGTCAGCACCATGTATAACAACCGCATGGCCGAGTTGACCCAAAAAGCCGAGCCACCCTTTATCATGAGCTACGGATATAATGGCACCTTCTTCGTCAGCGACACCAAAGACGCTTGGACAACGTTAGCTTACGCCAAAGATTTCAACGGCATTGACGAGGCTATGAACGCCATTGTGGCCGAAAACAAACGTATGCAATACTACGGTTTCACCGCTTCGGAGCTCGAACGCGCCAAAGCCGATTTGATGAAACACATCGAGAACCAATATGACGAACGCGAGAAGAAAGAGACTGCCAGCTACTTCCGTCCCATCCTCAGCCACTTCCTTACCAACGAGCCACTGATGGGTATTGAGGACGAATATATGTTGCTCAGTCAAGTTCTGCCCAACCTAGCAGTAGAACAAATCAACGCCTACGCCAAAGAACTCATCCGCGACGACAACATCGTTATTACCCTGACCGCTCCAGAGAAGGAAGGCGAACGTTTGCCCTCGAAAGAAGAGTTGGCCAACATGTTCAAAGCTGCCAACACGGTTGAGGTGCAGCCTTATGAAGAGACCGTCAGCGACGAGCCGCTCATTGCTGTGCTGCCTCCAAGAGGTGCCATCGAGAGCAAGAAAACCGACGAAACTTTTGGTGCCACCGAACTCACTTTAAAGAACGGTGTGAAGGTAATCTACAAACCCACCGCCTTCAAAGACGACGAAGTGATGATGACCGCATTCAGTTTCGGAGGCTACAGTGCCATGGATCAAAGCAACCCATACACATTGCAGGAAATCAATACACTAGCCACCCTCGGTGGTGTGGGCAACTTCAGCGCCATCGACCTGCCCAAGGTACTAGCTGGTAAGAAGGCCAATGTGCGACCTTATATAGCCACTTTCACCGAAGGCGTTAGTGGCAACTGCTCGGCACGTGACATCGAGACGATGATGCAACTCATCTATCTCTATTTCAATGCACCTCGGTACGATGAGGAGGCCTTCCAGTCATACCTTACCCGTACCAAAGCCGCATTGGCCAACATCGAGTCGAACCCTGACATCACCTTCCGCGACAACCTAATTAATGTATTATATGACAACCACCCGCTCTACAAGCGCATGAAGGTGGAAGACTACGATAAAGTGGACTACGAAAAGGGACTGAAGCTCTACGCCGACCGCTTCAAGGACGCTAACAACTTCGTCTTCACTTTTGTGGGCAATATCGACCCAGAAGCCTTTGAACCTATGGCGGAACTTTATCTTGGCTCCTTAAAGACCAAGAAAAACGACGAGAATTGGACTATCTTGGTGCCTACCGTTACCGATAAAGACATCAACTGCCACTACACCAAGGCTATGGAGAATCCAAAGACCACTTGCTACATCTTCTTTAATGGTCCCATCGACTACACTGGGAAAAACATAATGACCATGCGCGTGCTGAACGACATCATGAACATCGTCTACACCGAAAAGATTCGTGAAGACGAAGGCGGCACATACGGAGTGGGAGTTAATGGTGACCTTAATAACCGTCCGAAAGAGACTTTCGAGTTCGGCATTTACTTCAACACCAACAAAGAGATGTACCAGAAGTTGATGGGTATCGCCATTACCGAACTTCAAAATGTGGCTGATAACGGACCTCGTCCCGAAGACCTTTCGAAGGTAAAAGAGTTCCTCATCAAGAAACATGCTGAAGACATGGAGAAGAACGGCTACTGGATGAACTGCATACAAGCCACTCGTCGCGACGGCTACAACCCGATGGAGAACTACAACGACATCATCAACGGTATCACTTCCGAGGATGTGGCCCGTATGGCACAAAATGTGCTGAAGGGACATAAGAAGGAAGTGGTTCAAATCCCTGAATAATTCTTAATTTTAAAACTATAACACTATGACAGAAAAACTCACATTGAGAGACAATCCCACCATGAGGTGGATTGCCTTGTTGCTTTTGGCTTTGGCCATGTTCTGCGCTTACATTTTCATGGACATTTTGTCCCCCATCAAGGATCTGATGCAGACTGAGCGTGGCTGGGACAGCCTGGCCTTTGGCACTATGCAGGGCGCTGAGACCTTCCTCAACGTCTTCGTGTTCTTCCTCATCTTCGCAGGTATCATCCTCGACAAGATGGGTGTTCGCTTCACCGCTGTGCTTTCGGGTGCTGTGATGCTCGTCGGCGGCTTGATTAAGTACTATGCCATCAGCGAGTCGTTCTACGGCAGCGGTGCTGAGACTTGGTTCACCAACAACCTGAACTACATCCCTGTCTTCGATGAGTTGGGTGTTTCGCCGTTCTACAGAGGGATGCCTGCCTCCGCCAAGCTGGCTGCAGTAGGTTTCATGATTTTCGGTTGCGGTACCGAGATGGCCGGCATCACCGTGAGCCGTGGTATCGTGAAGTGGTTCAAGGGTCGTGAGACGGCGCTGGCTATGGGTTCCGAGATGGCTTTAGCCCGTTTGGGTGTAGCCACCTGCATGATTTTCTCGCCCTATTTCGCCAAGCTCGGTGGCAGCGTCAACGTGAGCCGTTCCGTGGCCTTTGGCGTGGTGCTGCTCTGCATCGCCCTCATCATGTTCGTTGTCTACTTCTTCATGGACAAGAAGCTTGACGCGCAGACCGGTGAGGCCGAAGAGAAGGACGATCCCTTCAAGGTCAGCGACATCGGCAAGATTTTGTCTAGCCTCGGCTTCTGGCTGGTTGCCCTCCTTTGCGTGCTCTATTATTCCGCCATCTTCCCCTTCCAGAAGTACGCCGTCAACATGTTGCAATGCAACCTGACGCTAACCACGCCCGAAGCAGGTTCATTCTGGGCTGGCGACACTGTCACCATCGTGCAATACATCATCATGCTTGTGGTGGCCGTCTGCTCCTTCGCTAGCAACTTCTCGAAGAAGAAAGGCCTGAAGTTCGGTCTGATGGCCGTTGCTGTCGTTGCCTTGGTGGTTTACTGCTACATGGGTTACATGCGTGGCACCGCCGAAACCATCTTCGCCGTGTTCCCGCTGTTGGCTGTGGCCATCACCCCCATCCTCGGCAGCTATGTTGACAACAAGGGCAAAGCCGCTTCCATGCTGATGATTGGCTCGTTGCTGCTCATCATCTGCCACCTCACCTTCGCGTTCATCCTGCCCATGTTCAAGGGTAATGCTGTCGGTGGTGTCGTTGTGGCTTATGTCACCATCCTGGTTTTGGGTGCTTCGTTCTCACTGGTACCTGCAGCCTTGTGGCCTTCAGTACCGAAGCTGGTGGACGAAAAGATTATCGGTTCGGCCTATGCCCTGATTTTCTGGATTCAGAACATCGGCTTGTGGCTCTTCCCGCTGCTGATTGGTAAGGTTCTTGAGAACACCAACCCAGGTGTTGACGACCCAGTGGCCCTCAACTACACTTGGCCGTTGGTCATGTTGGCCTGCTTGGGTGTCGCTGCCCTAATCATCGGCGTCATCTTGAAGCGCGTCGACGCTAAGAAGCACCTCGGACTTGAGGAGCCCAACATCAAATAAATCACAAGCCCAAAGGCTATAAACAAAGCTCCCCGCGGAAGGATAACTTCCTGCGGGGAGCTTTGTTTAATATCCTAGTGTACACTAACTCCTAGTTTGCTTGTACCAAACTCCCAGTTTGGCGGCACCGAACTCCCAGTTTGCTTGTATGGTAAAAACCCTGTGTTTTTTCAACTGCAACTGCAACAACTGCAACAGAAGTCCTCCATCCGCTTCCCTGTTCCCTCCCTGTATGATACCTGAATGCTCCCTAATTCTACCTGATTTTGCGGGAAATCCAACTCCTATGTAAGTCCTACTTAACTCCTACTTTTCGCTAACCCAAAACTGACACCAAAACGTCGTTTCCAATACAATTGTTTTTTTCGCTCTGTAAAGAAAAGATTTTTCGGAAAACCAGCCTATTATTCAGGATTTTTTCGTTTCTTTGCATCTTATTTTGAAAACATCACGCTGCTATGAATAGAACCCTGTTTACAAAAGCATTTTTCATCCTTTCGCTCCTCTTCCTTTCGGCAACAGGAGCCATCGCCCAAAACACTGGAGACAGCCACAACAACAGTATCAAAGGTTTCGTCTATGAAGAATCAACGGGCGAGCCGATGATGTTCACCAATGTTTACCTGAAAGGCACCACCTTTGGCGGTGCGACCAGCGAGAACGGCTTCTTCAATATCAACCAGATTCCTGACGGGCGTTACACCTTGCTGATTACCAGCGTGGGCTACGACACCATTGCGGAGGTCTTCAACCTGTCCAACGGGCAGACCGTGAGCCGCAAATATTACCTCAAGGAGACCAGCCAGAAACTTGAGTCGGTAACGATCACTGCCGATAAGATTGAGGCCCGCACCGAAACCAAGACTTCGGTCATTAGTGTCACGCCCAAAACCATCACTAAGATCCCGAGCGTGGGCGGTCAGGCCGACTTTGCGCAATACCTGCAAGTGGTTCCAGGTGTTATCTTCACTGGTGACCAGGGTGGTCAGCTCTACATCCGTGGCGGCTCCCCAATCCAGAACAAGGTGCTGCTCGACGGTATGGTGATTTACAACCCCTTCCATTCCATCGGTCTCTTCTCGGTGTTCGACACCGACATCATCCGCAACGCCGACGTTTACACTGGCGGCTTCGGAGCCGAATATAGCGGACGTATCTCGTCTATTATGGACATTTCAACTCGCGACGGTAACAAGAAACGCATCTCCGGCAAGATAGGCGCCAGCGTCTTCGGTGCAAAGGTGATGCTCGAAGGACCATTGAAGAAGGCTAAGAGTCCTGAGGACGCTACCCTTTCGTTCGTCTTATCGGCCAAGAACTCTTATCTTGAGTATACCAGCAAACTCCTTTATCCTTACGCTGCTGAAAACGGCCTACCATTCAACTTCCAGGACGTCTACGGCAAAGTATCGCTCAATGCGCCCAATGGCAGCAAGGTCAACTTCTTTGGCTTCTCGTTCAATGACCAAGTGAACAATTACATGTCGCTCTCCAACTTTGGATGGAACTCGTTTGGCGGCGGTGCCAACTTCCTCGTCATTCCTGGCAAAGCCCCTGTAATGATTGAGGGTACCGTAGCCGGTTCGAGTTATTCAAGCCGTATGGAAGAACAAAACAGCCAACCGCGTTCCAGCACGATTTCGGGCTTCAACGCCAATTTCGACTTCAGCTATTTCTTCGGAAAAAATACGCTGAAATTCGGCTTCGAACTGTTGGGAGGCAGTACTGAGTATAATACCTACAGCCTGTACGGAGGCACCCCTATCACAGGCGGACCGGAAAACACCACAGAGATGGGTATCTACGCGAAATACAAAGCCTCGCTCGGAAAACTGTTATTGGAGCCTAGTTTCCGTCTGCAACTTTATGGAACGTCAGCCATTTCGCCTGAACCCAGACTGGCTATCAAATACAACGTCAACGATTGGCTCCGCCTCAAAGCTGCCGGTGGAAGATACTCGCAGAATTTGGTAGCTATCACCAGCGACCGCGATGTGGTCAACCTTTTCTACGGCATCCTTTCAGACATTGAACGAAGCGCACTGCCCAGGACTTACAACGGAAACGAAATCAAATCGTCACTCCAAACCGCCTATCACGTCATTGGCGGTGTCGAATTTGACGTCACAGACAACATGACCGTGAATGTGGAAGGTTATTGGAAAGACTTTACTCAACTGACCAACATCAACCGCAACAAACTTTACACGGATACGCCCGAGAACTCTGACATCCCAGACCTGCTGAAGAAAGACTTCACCATGGAGACTGGCGACGCCTATGGTGCCGACATCTCTTTGAAATATGAGGACAAGCATTGGTATATTTGGGCCGTCTATGCCCTCGGCTTCGTGACCAGAGAATACGAGAAGGTCGTCGAGAGCCAGACCATCCTCACTCAATACCCGCCCCACTTCGACCGTCGCCACAACATCAACCTTATCCTGACTTATACCGCAGGTGCAAAACGCGAGTGGGAGTTCAGCGGACGTTGGAACTATGGCAGCGGGTTCCCATTCACCCAGATTCAAGGCTACTATGAGTACTTCTCATTCCAGAACGGCATTAACTTTGATTACACCTCCACCAATGGTGAAATCGGAGTGCTGTACGGCGAGCTCAACGCGGGCCGACTGCCCACCTACCACCGCTTGGACATCGACGTGAAACGCAAGTTCTACTTTAGCGAAAACGTCAACCTTGAAGTCGACCTTAGCGTCACTAACGTATACAACCGCAAAAACATCTTCTACGTCAACGTGATTACTAGCGAGAACGTCTACCAGCTGCCCGTCATGCCGACGTTAGGTTTCACATTCTCATTCTAACCATGATTATCTTAGAAAAACCGTATGTTTCCACCCCATTGGTGGCCTATCTGGAAGAAAGTCAGATTCCTGTTCTTCACAACGAAATGGCTGAATTGCTGAAACAGCAAGGCCGAAAACTCAATCTATTAGACGACCAACAGTTTGTCGAACGATACCAAAAAAGCAAACAACTCTATGCCGTTTCAGAAAATGCTTTGGTGTGGCTCTATGCACAACTGCCCGAGTCGGAACTGGTGAAGAAAGTAAAGATTTTAAAGGATAAAGTGGCCTTCCGCCGCATTTGCCAACAAATCTATCCTGACTTCTACTATAAAGAAGTAGAGATGAAAGCGCTTCGCAGCCTCAACCCTGACGAACTGCCGATGCCCTTGGTGTTAAAGCCTGCTGTTGGCTTCCTCAGCGTAGGTGTGTATATCGTTCGCAGCAAAGCTGAATGGCAGGCTGCATTGGACGACATCGAAAAGAATTTCGCTAAACAGTGCGCCGTGTTCCCTGACACGGTGGTGCGAAGCGAAAAATTTGTGTTGGAGCAATTCATTGAGGGTGAGGAGTATGCGGTAGATGCTTACTATGATGCCGAAGGCAAACCCAACATCATCAATATCTTCCACCACATTTTCAAGAACGAAACTGACGTCAGTGACCGTCTCTACTGCATGAGTAAACAGATCTTCGAGGCCAATTATCCCGCCTTCAACCAGTTCTGCATTGATTTGAACGGTGTCCTGGGTTTGCGCAACTTCCCTATGCACGTAGAGTTCCGAGTCGACAAAAACACGGGTCGCGCTATCCCGATTGAAGTCAACCCGCTGCGTTTTGCCGGTATGTGCCTCAACGACCTCACACGCCACACCTGCAGACTGTTGCCTGTGCGCGCTTTCTTTGAAGGCACCCGCCCCGACTACGCCACCATGTGGAACGGGATTGAGAATGACGTGTTCAGCTTTGTCGTCTTAGACAAGCCTTACGACACCAATCGCAAGCTCGACTTCGAACGCATCAAGCACCATTTCCACGGCGTATTGGAAACCCGCGACATCATGAACCCGGCAATGAGCATCTGGGGCTTCCTCTTTACACAGACCCCACCGGAGCACAAAGAAGAGTTGCACGAAATTCTGCACTCCACTTTGGAGGAGTTTATGATATAGTGGATGGGGCAACTGTTATCGACATGAAAAACACATTATTCCTACTTTTTACTATTGTTGCTTTACTGTTTTCCTCCTGTAAAGGAAAGGCAAATCAAAAGCCCTTCACCGAAAAAGAAGCCCTCGAATTCCTCTATGAATATATGCCACTTGGGGATAGTGTGGACTACAGCGAGGAGTATTACCGCGAATGCATCCAGTATGCGTTCCGTGCTAAAGAAGAGCTACCTTGGGGCGAACGCATCCCTGAGCGCGAATTCAAGCACTTCGTAGTGCCAGTACGTGTGAACAACGAGAATCTCGACAGATTCAGGGCAACCTATTATGAAGAACTAAAAGACCGAGTGAAAGACCTTTCATTATACGATGCCGTCCTCGAAGTGAACCACTGGTGCCACGAGCACGTGAACTACAAAGGTAGCGACAGCCGCACAAGTGCCCCGATGGCCACTATCAAAACCTCATGGGGTCGATGTGGTGAAGAGTCGACGCTGTTAGTGACAGCATTGCGCACCGTAGGAATTCCAGCCAGACAAGTCTATACCCCTCGCTGGGCACATTGCGATGACAACCACGCTTGGGTGGAAGCTTGGGTGGACGGCCATTGGCACTTCCTCGGTGCCTGCGAACCCGAGCCTGTATTGGATTTAGGCTGGTTCAATGAGCCTGCTTCACGCACCTTATTATTACATACGCGCGTCTTCGGCAATTACGACGGCCCGGAGGAAGTAATCAGCCGTAACAACTACTACACGGAAATCAATGTGGTGGACAACTACGGTGAAACAGCTAAAACCACCTTCACTGTGGTGGACGTGAACGGTCAACCGCAAGCCAACTTGCCTGTGGAGTTCAAGATATATAACTACGCTGAGTTCTGTACCGTCGTCACCAAAACAACAGATGAGAACGGACAGACTTGGCTTACCGCAGGATTGGGCTGCATGATGGCCTACGCATCAAAAGACAATATGTTTAGCTTCCAGGTTTTTAAATCGGGAGATCAAGACAATATCACCATCACCCTAAACCACAAAAAAGGGACGATGGAAACCTTTGAATTTGATATGGTTCCGCCAGCGCCAACCTCTGTATTGCCAGAAGTCACTCCTGAGATGCGTGCAGAGAATAACAAACGAATCGCACATGAAGACTCGCTGCGCAACACCTACATCAAAAACTGTAAAAACGCCCAAAAAGAACTTATAACCGACACGGGAAACAAATCCCTATGCCGCATCTACGAGAAGACCTGGGGCAATTTCCAAACTATCGCTGACTTCGTAAAATATGCCCAAGACAAGCATCAAGAGATCAAAGCAGTTAACCTGCTTTCCAACATCTCCGACAAAGACCTGCGCGATGTAAGTTTGGAAGTCCTAAAAGACCATTTTGATAATACCCCCGACCTTACTTCGTCCATAATCTCCATGCCTCCTGAATTATATGCACAATACATTCTCAATCCGCGAGTCAGCAACGAAATGCTTGTGCCTTATAGAAGAACCCTTTCCGAGTTCTTCCCAGAAGCAGAAAGGCAACAATACCACGACAATCCAGCCCTTCTGGTAAATTGGGTAAGGGAGAACATACATGTCAACGATGAGCTTAATCCACAGCGTTTTCCCATCTCACCTATAGGTGTCCTGAAAGCCCGTAAGGCTGATTCTCATTCACGCGACATATTTTTCGTCAGCCTAGCCCGCAGTCTATGCATCGCTGCACAAATCAATCCTGTGAATGGCAATGTGCAATACTATGACGGCGAATGGGTTAATGTAAACATTGAAGCCTCCGAGCCAACCGATAAGACTATCGGGTATTTAGACATACATTACTATCCAAGCGCCTCCGTTGCCGATCCCAAATACTACACCCATTTCAGCCTTAAGAGATTTGACGGCAAGAGTTTCCGCCTACTGGCATACGATGCCAAAGACCCTGGCATTGACGATGGCATGATGCTCTCCACTTTTGAGCATCCCACCCCATTAGACGAAGGTTATTACATTCTTACGGGAGGCACTCGATTAGAAGACGGAACTGCCCTCACACACAGCGAATTCTTCAATATTAAAGCTGGAGAGACCACACAAGTGAACCTCATTTTACGCCAGCCTGAAGACGAGCTGCACGTCATAGGCAGTTTCTATGCTGATAGTCATTTCACAAACCCCGAAACAGGGGAAGAATGCAATCCAAAGCAACTGATCAAAGACAGCTATTTCATCTTAGGATATTTGGATCAAGGTAGTGAGCCCACCACACATGCGATGCAGGACATCATTGCATTCAGAAAAGAATATGAAGAGTGTAACGTACCACTTATCTTCATCTTCAGTGACCAAGACTCCTACAACAAATTCATATTGAAAGAATTCAACGAACTGCCAGATAATATCATATATGGTATAGACAACGGCACCATTCGAGATGAATTTGTCGACGGCCTGCATATTAGCATTGAAAGTCTTCCTGTTTTCATCATCGCCAACGGAAACAGCGAAGTCGTTTTTTCAAAACAAGGCTATCACATCGGATTAGGAGAACAGATGCTTAAGACAATAGCAAAGCTGAAATAAAGCTATCAAATAGAATGAAATGCATCAATGATATGATTGATTTCAGGATTCCCATGATGATAAAGGATTGAAATCACATCAATCCTAACATCCAAATCAATCTTATGTTTGTAAATATACGAATTAGCGGCAGAAAGAATATGCATCCTTTTCGTACGGTTAACAGCTAATTCGGGCAAACCATATTCATCATTCTGACGTGTTTTCACTTCTATGAAAACAATCTCTCTATTATCAATGGCAATGATATCAATCTCCTTGTGATGAGATCTCCAATTGCGTTCAAGGATATCATATCCATTGTCAATCAGATACTGTACAGCAAGATCTTCACCAATTTTACCGAGACTGACATTATTAGACATAAACAAATTATTAGACTGCAAAGATAAGAAAAAGATAAAATGCCAACGTCATAAAACAACGAACCCCGGGCCTTGTGGGGTCCGGGGTGGGTCGTTAGGGGTGGGCGGCGCGCTACTTTCCCACGGTCTCCCGCAGTATCATCGCCGCGGCGGGGCTTAACTTCTCTGTT
>Ga0265301_10000178_pt1 | contig 102955 bp, 95 predicted proteins | sample AusTroGonzalo_MG_2_FD_193488 | JGI IMG/M metagenome (GOLD analysis project Ga0265301, IMG submission 193488) | Bovine rumen microbial communities from tropical cattle in Woodstock, Queensland, Australia - Gonzalo_04 | ecosystem: Host-associated > Mammals > Digestive system > Stomach > Rumen ... | reverse complement strand
CGGTGGTCATAGCAGAGGTGTCCCACCCGATCCCATTCCGAACTCGGCCGTTAAACCCTCTCGCGCCTATGATACTCTGTCTTAAGGCATGGGAAAGTCGGTCGCCGCCGGTTCCTCTATCTTCTATGTATCCCTACATTCCTTCCTCTTATCTCATCTTTCTTACTCCTTTCTTTATATACCCCTCCACTTCAGAGGTTTCCTTCTTCCTATCTTCCTTTTATTGTATGGCTCCAACAGCTTTACTAATCTTCTTAATAGAGTTTAACTCGATTTGGCGTACACGTTCTTTTGAAATATTATAGGTTTTGCTTAAATCATCAAGAGTTGCAGCTCGTTCAGTGAGTCTTCTTTTAAATAAAATATCCTTTTCACGTGAATTGAGAACATTAAGTGCCTCATGAAACAATTTACGTCGATATTTCATGGTTTCCATGTGAGCAAAACTTTCCTCTTGATTGGGTTTTGAATCACAAATAAAATCTATCCATTCAGCGCCACCATCAGATGAATCACTTAAGACCATATTAAGTGAACCGTCATGAGATTGTAGTCTCATATTCATATCTGTCACATCTTGTACACTCACGTCGAGAGATTTTGCAATATGCTTCAAAATATCTTGAGACATTGCGCGATCATCGCTTAAATTCAGTCGATTTTTTATTTTTCTTAAATTAAAGAAAAGTTTTTTCTGAGCAGCTGTCGTGCCAAGTTTGACAAGCGACCACGAGTTTAAAATATATTTTTGAATTGAAGCCTTAATCCACCAAAGAGCATAAGTTGAAAATCTAAAACCTTTTTCTGGCTCAAATTTTTCGATAGCAGATAGAAGACCTACATTGCCTTCTGCTATCATTTCAGAGATGGGTAAGCCATAGCCTCTATACTTCGAAACAACTTTAACAACAAGCCTTAAATGTGAAGTGACAAGCTTATAAGCAATTTTAGGATCATGCGTTTTTTGATATTGAATCGCAAGTTGATATTCTTCATCCTGTTCTAAAATCGGAAATTTACGGATACTTTGCAAGTAACGTGTCAAATTATATTCCGGCGAAAATTCAAGTCCGATTAGTCCATCCAAATCGTCCATATGCTTTCTCCTTATATTTGGCAGATAAAGCATATCATACGAAAAAAATTTTTATCCACAATATACCAAAAAGTTCTAATAAAGCAAAATCTAATATAATACATTATTTAACTTATGATGTAGTTCCTTTAAATCCGAAGGAAATTCTACTTCAAAAGAAAGTTTTTTTTGTGTTTTTGGATGAACGAATCCAAGTGTTGCAGCATGAAGAGCTTGTCTTGCAAAGGTATTAATATAAGTTTTAAGCTCTTTGGGTATTCGGATGCTTGTTTTTGAATTTGCGACATAAAGCTTGTCACCGATTAAGTGATGTCCTTTTGATGATAAATGAACTCGAATCTGATGTGTTCGCCCTGTTTCAAGTTGGCATCTAAGCATTGATGCAAAATTTTGAAAAGTCTCTTGAACCTCATAGTGGGTGATGGCTTCTTTTCCGCCTACATTTACAATAGCCATCTTCTTTCGATCAAATTTTGAGCGACCAATGTTAGCTTCGATAGTTCCCTTTAGAGGGGAAGGTACTCCATAAACAAAAGCATAGTATACACGATCAATACTATGTTCTTCAAATTGCTTTGAAAGACCTAAATGTGTTATATCATTTTTAGCGACAACCAATAATCCACTCGTTTCCTTATCAATACGATGAACAATACCGGGTCTTTTAACACCGCCGATACCAGATAAAGAATCTTTGCAGTGACTTAAAAGTGCGTTTACAAGGGTGCCGTTATAAACACCAGCTCCCGGATGAACAACCATACCCGAAGGTTTGTTAACGACAAGCAAATCATTATCTTCGTAAACAATGTCAAGTGGAATGTCTTCTGGTTTAGGTTCGGCCTCCTTGGGTTCGGGAATCTCAATTTCAAAACTTTCATTTAACTTGATTTTATAAGCACAATCGCCTACCTCTTCACCATCTGATAAAACATTACCATTTTTAATTAGACGCTGAGTTTCAGCTCTCGAAAACCCTGTTTTGAAGCTTAAAAATTTATCAAGGCGCATGTTTTTGTCAGAATTTTCAATGACATTCAAAAAAATAGTATTTTCTTTTTTCATTACACATAAAATTAAAGATATTTTTAAGAGTTTGTGCAAGAATATAATAAGATAGAAAAAAATCAAGTGCATTTTTATGAAAAATGGAGCGAGTTTCATGGCAACATCAGAAGATATTGATAAAAATATTTTAGAACAACTGGAAAATGTTGATGAAAATAGTACTACCTCCATAAGCAGTGACGAATCTGATGATGAGTTTGAAAAACTTTTGAATAGTTTTATTGCTTCAGAAACGAGTGATACGGTTGAAGAAAAAGCTCTTTCTGAAATTTCAGATATTGCAACAAAACCAAAAGCAATACCTCAATATGGCAATGATGAAGCAGAATTGATACAAGCCTATCGAAATTTTATTGATGCTGTTACAGCTATTTCTGATCAGCGTGAATTGCCAATGCCGTCTTTGATTTTTAAGCCTGAAAGTCTTATTCCAAACTATAAACCAAGTTTAGGGCGTAAAATTGTAACGGACACTTTACTTTGTTGGGATTTAATGTTTGCGGCATTTCCCGAAAAACTATCAACCTTAAATCCAAATTCAACCGATGAACAATTTTTAAATTTTGCGGAAGGCTTATCAGATCAAAATTTACAGCTTGCAATTATCTCATATGTTGAAATATTAATAGACATAGAAAATTGTGAAATTTCATACGAGGAACGACGCTTAAAAGCTCAACGTAAACGCATAGAAAAAGCCCTTTATGAAGAATATCAACGCCGCCGTGAGCGTAAAGAGCGTTTTATTCAGGCCATAGAAGAAAAACATTTTCCAATTAATGCAGAGCGTTTGATTAATAACTACTTTAAAACAGCTTCCAAAGATGCGCCAGCAGCCTACGAGATCCTAACAACGAATCCGGCTATGTATGCACCGATAGAAAATGACAAAATTAAGCCACGCCTACTAGGTCTTTTAAAAGTGACGCCGGAAGATGGAATTAGAGAAAACCATAGAATTGGCAAATATTTGAAGCATTTGAAGGCATAGGGAAAGCAATTACAAAAAAACACTAGACAAAATTAAAAAAATATGTTAGACTAAACTAACTTTTCAAAAAAATATTGGAGAAACAATATGGCAGAAGAAGTAGAAATAAGTCAGGAAGAAATGGTGAAAAACACTGAAAATAAAGAGAAAACAGATATTAAATCTCAAAGTGATGAATTGTTTGGTTTGCTTGCGAAACCTGACTTGACGGCTGAAGAAAAGGCAAAAGTTTCTGGTGTGGTTATAAAGACCCCTCATCTTCTACTTGAAAAAGAATTTATGGAAAAGTTTAAAATGCCGGATCTTTATGGAGAATATAAATCAGGTGGTGATATTAATGAGCTTATTGGGGATGCTGTTTTTGCGAATAACAAGATGAGACAAGTTTTGGATAACTTAAAAGAAATAAATCCTGAGGGGCTTGGAAAAACGGCTGCCGCCTATATGCTCGATAATGCCTATTTGCCAAACGGAGAATTAATCGGAACCCAGCTTGTCAAAAATAATCATTTTTTAGGCACGGTGAAAAAGGATAAAGACCATAAGTTCTACGAAGATGATGAAAAAAATTCCAATGTCAGAGCAGTGACGGATACCTTCCTGACGGAATCTTGTATATTTTATAAGAGCCTGTATGAAAATCCAGACGGTTATTGTGCAGACAAAGCAAGTGTAAATGCTGCCAACCAAAATGTCGACGATTTGATGAGGAAATGTCAAGAAACACCAGATACCAAAATTGAAGGTTTGGATACTCGTGAATTTATGCGTCATTCGGATATTCAAGCCGTTGAGAAAAAAAGAGACGAAATGATTGTAGAACAAAAAAGAGGGAGTCTCACAGTAGATCAAATCAGGGAAAAAGCAAATCGAGAAGGCTTAGTTGTCGGAAGTGATGAATGGAACAAATTGAAAGCCGATGAGGAGAAGAAAAAAGAAGCAGCCTTGGAGAATATGCACGATCCGCAGCCCGGTAAGCCAGAACACCAGAAGGGTGAACCGTTCAAAGAGGGCGATATCATCAAATACATGTATGAAGAGTGGTTCTTAAAGGGTATGAGCTGGCTCTTTGATAAATTAGATGAGGGGCTTGAAAATCTTGTTGATAGAGTCGTTTTTTCGCGTTATGAAGCTAAGGCCAGAAATAAAGAAGAGGCAAGAATGGCCAAAAACGAAAAACAAAAAGCTTTGTTTGAGAAAGTAGCCTTTTTTGATGGGGAAGTACTTAAAAGACAAGGAAAGTTAAAAAATAAAACAACATCACAGGTCAGTAAGTATGAAAAATCATGTGCTTTTTTGTTAGACTATGTGAAAAACCCTTCAGAGGACAAGAAAACAGCTATACAGGCTAGTTTTTCTGATCCATCGTTCATAACAGTGTTCGAAGATAGTTATAAGAAAGATCCTGAAAAAGTAACTGAGTTCTTAAAGATTTGCCCTAAGAAGATCAAACAAGTACTGAAACATCAAGAAAATCTCAGCCATATTGCAATGAGCCAGGTAGCCATTGAAATGACGGATGAAGTGATGCGTTCGACAGGGGCGTGGTGTCAAGGCAGTGGAGATTTGAAGAAAAATGCTGATCTAATGGCAGATTATGATAAACGTGTCGAGAAGCGTCAAAAAGATTTGTTTGAAGCAGTCTCGATTCTTTCCACAGATACGCGTTTGCGCACAGAAGTAGAATACAGTCAGTTAAGCGATGAAGCTAAAGGCAAGTACGTTCAAGATCATGTGTTGAAAAATTATGACCGCTTAATAGAACAAACCTCAGATGAAAAAATGCAAAAGGGATTACTTGAAGATAAAAAGCATTTTGAAGACCTTTATTATGGTCGCACAGAGGAGGGTGCTAAGCTTTCACTTTTGGCGCGTCAGGAAATGATTTTTGAAAGAATTGCTGACTTGAAAGTTCAGGAATTTGTGATGAAACAAACGGAGTTGACATTTCAAGCTATACAAATTCAAAATGCGGAACGTGCCGAAGGCCATTATGATGTTAAAGGATGCCATCCTGAAAAAAGAAAATTGGAAGACGGTGGGCCTAAAAAGAGCACAAAAGAACTTATGGCAGAAGCAAAAGATGCGAGAGAAGGTGCTCTGCGGTTTACCAGAGATGATAAACAAATTTTTGGAGAAGAATTTGAGGGGAGAGTTGCCGAAAAAATGTCCCTCTTTGAGGCTGCCGTTGAAGATAACAGACCAATCATGTACACAGGAATGATGTCTGAAGTTGAAAGAAAGCTAGCTTTATGCAAAAATGAACATGAGAAACAAAAAGAGCGTCAAGATTTTTGCAATGCAGCCAGAGAGCGTATGGGCATTGTAGAAGAAAAAAAGACGGAAGCCAAATATGCTCCGTTAGCACATGGCGGGAGAATCTAACAGCCGATGTTCAAAAAACTCCTTAAATGCATCAAGTTTTTGTTTATAGGGGCTGCTTGGTCAGCCTTTTGGCTTAGTGTCACACAAAAGGCCGTCATTGCAGTTTGGAACTTTAACTTCCTTTCAAAAGTGCAATGGAGTATGGTTGCGTCTTTTTGGAATGCTAATGGCACAATCAAAGGTGTTTCGGATTATATGCTGTTTTTAACACTTTTGATTGTTGGTGTTGTTTGGTTTTTCGGCTTCAGATACTTTTTAAAGGTCAATTATCTCAAACTTTTGCTTAAGCCCTTTGAATACTTTTTCGGAAAACAAATTGAAAAATACAACAAAGAAAGCAAACATGTTGTCATTAAAAATTTAGTGGTTGGTGAAAAAAGAACACTGAATGATTTGATAGATGAAAAAATTAAATCGGAAAACAAACAGACAAAGGCCAAAGAATCTGAAACATTAAGACAAAATGTTTTACAAAAAATAATTGAGCGTAAAGGACAATAAAAAGTTGTTACTAAACCAAAAACATAATATTCTATCTAAAAATAGGAGAAAACATTGAAACCCCTTCTTGTTTTAGCGAGAATAACATTTGTCGGATGCCTTTGGAGTATTATTTTCATTGAAGGCATACGTGTCATTTTGCTTGAACATTGGCGTTTTGATATTTTTTGGCCAGCACATTGGGCGTATGCATGGGGCCTTTGGCAGTCTGGTTGGGTAATTGATACACCAAAAGAATGGGCTTTTATCCTTATTTTACTTGCTTTTATTCCTTTGTGGCTTACGGGGTGGATAGCTTTAAGTTTAGTTCCGTGGGAGAACTTGGTTTTCAAAGTTCTTTCATGGCCGTTAAAGTTCTTAAAAGGGTCTGTCGAACCTTTAGCTCAAGCTGTTGCAAACAGCACACCTATCGTTACAAAGAAAAAATCTTATAAAGAAGTTCGTCCGACAGGTAAACGCGTTCCGATATACGATTATAATACGCCATCTTCTACAACGGCTCCCGTAGTTGCATCTGTTTCCGCAACACCTGCCTCGCTGCCAACATCTTCTTATGTATCCAATCCGGTTAAAGATCGGGCTGTTTCCGCAAGAGAAACCTTAAATCACACAATTTTTGATTTAGATGATGAAGACGATGATTTTGATTTGGATATAGACTCTTTTGATAAATCGGATATTTTTAAAATTGATTCAAATAAAAAGAAAACTGAAGATAAGGATGAATATACTGGGGCACGTAAAAAAGAATCCATGTCTGTAAAAAAATCAGCAAAATTTGATTTAGACGAAGAAGATGATGATGAAGATTTAGAAAATTATGAACCTCCTCATGCTCCTAAAAGAAAAACTTCAGCGCATAACGATGAAGAGCCATTATACCCCAAAAAAGACAATCAACTCAAATCAGAAAAAATAATTAAACCAGAAAGAACGACACAAACAAAGCAAAGTGGAGGAGCAATTGGGGATATTTTAGAGGAAAAAGGCTATGATGTTTTGAGAAATATTCAGCTTAAGAAAATTTTGCTTGATTACGTAGCTGTTTCTTCCGATAGTCTTTTAATTTGCTTAATTGATAAAGAGTCTGGGGATTGGCTTGCTGATGAAGAGAGCTTCAATGATGAGGAGCCGTTATGGTTTTCTGAAAGCTCACACAGAGTCTCTCCCGTTCGAAAAGTTGATTTAGCGCGCGAAAAAATTGAAAAGGTACTTGAAGATTCAAATCTGGGCTTAGATGTTAAACCATACGTTATTGTCATATCCGGCAATATTATCAACGCAGAAGATATGCAAGATACATGGTCTGACATGAAAGTGCAAGTTGTACGTTTTGCAAAGGGTTCGCCGACAGACTTGTTACCGCTTTCAAAGGCAGTTGATAAAGCGGAAAAGAGACTATCGCAAAATGATTTCAATGAACTCAAAAAATTACTTAAAAAAATAGAATGAGGTTTCGAAGATGAAACAAAGAGGTGTTGAGTGGGAAGAATATGACAAAGCGGTGCGCTGGATGGCAATGACGATGATTATTACCATCACGGTTACGGCACTCTTAACAATTTTTTCTTTACCACTGTCATTCTTGCTTGAAAAAGGCATTTCACGTGAAAACATGCAAAGTGTCAAAATGTTTGTGCGTGAAGTGTTTAACCGTCCTTCATTTTTGTTTAATCAGTACACAAACTGGGGAAAGAAGCTTTCTGCGGTTCATGAATTTTCGATCAGCCGTTGGGTTCCTATTCTACCACTCATTTCGCTTCCTTTCGGACTTATTATCGGTGGTATTTCTTGTCCCTATCGTTTTCAATCAAATGTCCATGGTTCTGCCCGTATTGCAACTTTGCGTGATATTGAAAGTATGCCACTTTTGGGTTTTGATGGTTTTTGCCAAGTCGTTGGAAAGTTTAAAGGACGCTTATTACTTCTAAAAGAAACGCTTTCGACGCTATGTTGTGCACCTCCGGGAACAGGTAAAACGGCGGGGGTCGTTGTGCCGACCATTTTCCATTCTCCCACATTAAGCTTGATTATCAATGATCCGAAGCCTGAGTTGTGTTTTCAAACATCAGGAGCACGGGCAAAGGTTGGACCGGTATTTATCATCAACTGGGGTGCAGAAGATAAGCCTTCGGAAGGTATTTATTACCCTTCTTGGAATCCTCTGTCACCGAATGCTTTACCAGAGATGGGTCCTGATCGTGATATGTATGTGGACTCGATTTGCAATATTTTGGTTGAAGAACCCAAAGGAGGTGCGGATCCACACTGGTCACAAACGGGTCGTGCAGCCTTAAACGGTTTTATTCACTTCATTACTTCGAAGTGTGAGCGCGCAAGAGCAAATGACTATTTTATTGGGCGTGTTTATGAGGGTAAATTAGATGAGGAAGATAAACGTGTGCTTGAGAGTTATTATCAAGACATGCGTGATCCTATGGTGCCGCAAGCAATTGCAAACTTAAAAAGCAATGCAATAACAATTGATAACTACTTACCGATTGGTACATGGAATCTGCTTCCGGACAAGTGGATAGGCCGTGAACCATGTATTGCCATGATTTTGGAATGGTTGACCGAAGCCCAAATCAAACAGGCGCAGGACATTAAACGCCGCTTGGCAGAAGGCGATCAAATGGCGGCAATGGCAGATCCGATGCACGACTTGCTTGATGAAGCTGTCGAAGAAGCTCGCAAATACGGTTATTCCCAACGTTGCTATACTGAACTTAGTTCGCTTTCTGCTATGCCGGATAAAGAACGTGGTTCAGTGATTTCTACAGCTTTTGCAGGCATTAACATTTTCAAAAACTCTGCTGTTGTGGCCAGAACGAGCTTTTCTGATTTGCATTTTAAAGATCTGCGAGGCATGAAAGACCCTGTTACTGGTGTGTATAAACCGATTTCTGTTTATCTTTCAATTAACCAAACGGACGCGAGGGCATTAGGTATGATTAGTTCGGTGTTTATTGAACTGATGAGTTCATACCTCATATCAAATCCTCCTAATTTTGAAAATAAAACGGATGGTAAAATGGGACCATTTGCTTGCCTGTTTGTACTTGACGAATTTCCACAAATGCCGAAATTGAAAGCTGTAATTGATGGTCCGGCTGTCGGTCGAGGTCAAAAAGTTTCATACCTTTTAATCGGACAAGATTTGGGGCAAATTTCAGGTAAATATGGTAAGGATGATTTGGAGACTGTAATTTCTACAACAGCATGTAAAGTCATTTTATCACAAAACAACGAAGTGACGGCACAGCGTTTTTCAAAAATGATCGGTAATAAAACAGTTCAAACAACCTCATTTTCAAGGAATGAAGGCCAGATGGGCAAAAACTACAATCCGTTTGCTAAAAACGTGACGTATAATTTACAAGGGATTTCGGTTATTTCAACAACCGAACTTTTAAGTTTGCCGATGTTAAAACAAGTCGTTTTAATGCAAAGTCATATTGACAGACCGATTATGGCAGATTCACCGAGATGGTATCTTGATCCGAAGATGCGAAAATTACGAGCACTAAAACCTGCGCCGAATGTACCAGATTGGATTGTGGCCCAGCGTGAAGATATCAATGATGACATGCTTTCAAAACTTGGTATAGATTATGATCCAAACGAACCAGAAGATAATTTTGAAGAAGATGAATCAACAGCAGGTTGAAAATGACGGCTGAGACAGGCAAAACCTTACAGGTTATGAACACCTTGAAACAAGCATATGTTTATTTAAGAAGAAACGAACATATGCTTCGTCCGATATGGTTTGCCCATCTTCTTTTATGTGTACTTTTTAACTTGCTTCCTGGAGGTCTTTCAAACCCAATAAGTCTTTTATGGTCTATAATTTATTATGTATTTTGGTGTATTTTTTTTCGTATGTATTACCATAAGAGGCCCTATTTTTGCGTGGCGAGAATTTGTGCAAGTGCGATTCCATCTTCAAAAATGATATTTATTACATTCGCTTTGCTTTTCTTTCTTCTGATTTTACCATTTATACCATTGTTAATGGGATTTCATAACAAATATTTATTTGTCTTTGAAAGGTATATGTCAGCCCTCCAAGTACCTGAAACCAGCATTTTAAATGTATTTGTTTTTTCACTTATCTTTCTTTTTATATCGCCATTTGCATTTTGCAGACCATACCTTGCATGGATTTCGGCGCTGCAAGGCTTATCTGGATCTGTTCGTAAAGTTTTTAGAAAAACGTCTGGAAACAACTTAAGGTTTATGTTACTCATGTTCTTGCTTAATTTCCCATGCCTCATAGCCTACGGTGCTGATATTTTACTTCAGTGCCACGGATGGTTTTTAGTTGGTTTCTATTCTTTTTACCTCATTTATTTCAATCTTGTGTTTGCTAAAGTGTATGATTATTTTTATCAAGCAAGCTAATTATGAAAAATATTTTCAACCTTTTGAATACCATTCGGGGCGACAATAATAATCAAAACATCTCCAAGCTCAAGAGACGTATCAGGTGTTGGAAAAATAAGTTTTTTATCACGTTCGATACCAATGATTTTACTTTTTTCGGGAAGTATCAAGTTTTGTAATCTTTTACCTTCAAGGATTGAATCATCTTTGAGTTTTAATTCCCAAACTTCAGCAAATCCACGACCTAAAGAGTAGGCATTGAGTAAATTGACTTTACGAATATCTTGCAAAATTTTTGAAATAGTTACGGTCGAACGATCAATAATCACATTATCGTTGATATGATTTGTTAAGTTATCATAAGTGCGCGAATTTACAAGCGATATGGTCGAATTAACGCCGTTGTATTGAGCCAAAAGAGATAACAGTAAGTTATCTTTATCCAAGCTTGTAACGGAAATGGTCGTATCTGTTTTGGACAGATTAGCATCATTTAAGATAACATCGCTCATCATTTCACCGTAAATAACGACAGATTTATCGAGGTGCTCTGAGATTTTGCGTGCAGCCTCTAAATCATTTGTAATAACTTTAATGCTGGCAACGTTGGCATTTTCTTCTAAATGTTTTGCTATGTCGTATGAAATGGCGTTTCCACCAAAAATAACAACATTTTCACTATTTTTCTGAACCACATTAAAAGCATGCATAACTTGAGGTATATCTTCCATTGTTGCCAAAACATATATCTCATCTCCTTGTTTAATGTTTTCATCGGCTTTAGGAAAAAAATTAACACCATCACGTATAATCTGGACAACGGCAAAATGAAGCTCCTTAAAGTTCTCATAGAGCTCTGCAATTTTAAATTGATAAAGTAAACGCGATCCAAAACACTTAAGGCAAAAAAGTTGTACAGTCCCATGAGCTAAAGGATACACTTCTTTGGCCCCTGGAAGATTCAAGATTCGTAAAATCGTATCAGCAATTTCTTGATCCGGAGAAATAACTAAATCCACAGGTAAACTTTTTTCATTATAGAGCGTATTCCAAAGAGGGCTTAAAAAATATTCAGAATCAATACGTGCAATTTTTTTTGGCACATTAAAAAGCGTAAAGGCAACTTGACAAGCTACCAAATTGACCTCATCATTATTTGTTGCAGCTATCAGAATATCAGCATTTTCTGCGCCAACCTTTTCCAAAATATCAGGCCTCGAAACAGAGCCTAAAATAGGCTGGACATCAAACTCTTTTGATATCTCATCAAGTCTTTCCTGATTAATATCGATCACCACAATGTCATTATCAGCCCTGTTTAAATATGAAATAATACTTCGTCCGACACTTCCTGCACCACCAACAATGATTTTCATAGCATTTCTCCTAAAACTTGCTTTTTAAAATAACAATCAATTTCCCTCATCGCAAGCTCAAAATTTGTAATTTTCATATAATTTTCCCTAAATTTTTTAGCATCACGAAAATGTCTTGAATACCAACACACATATTTTCGAGACAAGCTCAAAGCAACTTTGTCACCATAATATTCTCTTAAATACAGCATATGTCTTAAAAGCGTTTGATAAATATGAAAAGGTTGTATTATTTGGGGCGGAATTCCATCTAAGAAATCAGCAGCTTCCTTTAAAATAAATGGATTTCCGAGAGCCGCTCGTCCAATCATAACAGCATCAACGCCCGTTGTTTTAAGCATTTCTTTTGCCTTTTGGTGGCTTGAGACGTCACCGTTTCCAATAACAGGGATATGTACATTTTCTTTAACAGCTCTGATAATTTCCCAGTCAGCGACACCGGCATAGCCCTGAGCTTTTGTACGTCCGTGTATAGTAATATACGCCGCACCGCTCTCTTCACACATTTTTGCAAATTCTACAGCATTCACATGCTTATTGTCCCAGCCTTTTCGGAATTTGACACTGACGGGAAGGTTCGTAGCTTTAACAGCTGTTTCAATAATTTTTGAGGCTGTTGAGACATGATTCATCAGGTAAGCTCCGGCGTTTGAAGCAATAATTTTCCGAACAGGGCATCCCATATTGATGTCAATACCACTTGCCCCTAAATTGCTGACCAATTTGACAGCATCCTCAAAAAGTGCCGGTTCACCGCCCATTAATTGGACAACAACAGGGTAAGGCTCGTCTTTAACATCTGCAATTTTGTAAGTTTTAGCATTCTTAAATGAAAGAGCATTGACGGCAACCATTTCCGAAACAAGTGAAACACATCCCTTTGTTTCTTCAAAAACAATCCTCCGCATTGGCGCATCGGTAATGCCTGCCATAGGAGCTAAGAAAACCTTGTTTTGAAGCCTGAAAGCCATGCTTTAACCCAACTTATTTAAGGCTCTTGCCATCACATAATAAATTTTACCAATTTCAGAACCGGATATAAGAGCAAGCATTGTTTCCGGTTTGTCAGATTTTTCGGCAGCACTTAAAAGAGTCTCAAATTCACTCAAGTATCGATCGGTAAGCTCGTGAAAATCAGTGTTCTTTTCATATTGATCTCTGATTCTTAAAATCTCTTTACGGCCAAGTTTTTTAACCATGTGGTGCGCAAAAGCTCCATGGTCGCCATTGTAAAACTTTTTCCATAAATCATTTTCAGCATCTTTATCAAAAAACTTGTTTAAATCGATGGAAAGGTTTTCCAAATCTTCAACCATTTGACTCATCTTGTCCATAAAACCGGAGAGTCCCAGAGCTTGATACTGAGATTTAACTTCTCTCAAATTGCGCTCAGACTTTGTTTTTTGATCTTCCAGTTCCTTAAAACGCATTTCAAGCGTATTTTGGTACTCACTCATTTGCCTTTGAAATTCTGAAAACACCTGAATAGAGCGTTGCTGAGCTTTACCTATTGCACCTTCTAAGTCTTTAATTTGTTTCTTCATTTCTTCAAAGTTTTCACTTGTCTTCATCAAAGCTATCTGTTGTGTGCTGATAAATTCAGCGCCTTGCTTACCCTTTGAAACCAAAACATTAGCATTTTCAGAAAGCTTGATGGTGTTCTTTTCCAAAACGGCCGATACCTCATTAAATTTGTCAATAGCCTCAACGGCACGGAGTCTCAAGTCATCTACCTTTAAGCCTAAATCTGCAGAAAGCGTCCCGATTCTGCCTGACATTTTTTCTGCTGTTTTTTGAATTTCAACATTTTTAACTTCAGTTTGGTTAATAAAGCTTGAAATTTTTTCAACTTCTTTTGCAAGCCCATTAACGACGGCTTCAATATTTTGCACAGCCCGTTCTGACTTTAAAGAAAGACTGTTGTTTGCCCCATCTAACACAGCGTTAATTTGCGCACTGGCTTCTTGAAGTTTTGCAATTTGACCTTTGACATTTAAATCAAGATTATTTGCTCGCTCTACCATTGCCGACACTTCCATACTGATAAGCTTTCCATATTCACCAAGCTTATTATCTAAAAAGCTTGAGTTCTTATCTAAGAGAGCAGATTGTTCTGCAGCAAGCTTTTTGTGAGTTTTAAGGCTGTTTTCAATAAAAGAAATACCTGAGTCGATTTTTTTGTAAACTTCTTGACAATTATCAGAAGTACGAAGCATGGCTTGCTCAAATTGGGCTGTTTCATTTTTGAGCATGTCAGCGAGCCCAGCCATACTGTTTTTACTCATTTCGGAAAATTCTGCTAAGTCAGTTTTTGTTTGTGCCATGTTACCTTGTGTTTGCTCAACCATGTTTTTCAAATGATCAGCGGTAATCATTGTTTCGTCAATTAAAGGGTTAAGCTGTTGATAAATACCATCAGCAGTTTCCTTTAAGGAATCTGTATTTGTTTTCAAAACGCCGGCCGTTTCTTGAGCCTTACTCGAAAGTTCGCGACAAAGATTGATGTATTCATTTTTATTTTCATCAATACGTGCAAGATTTTGCTTAGCAACATTATCAAGCGTCTCAGAAATTTCCTTAAAATCTTGAGCTTTTATGTTAAGCTCTGTTCTTAAGGTTTCTGTTTGTGCAGATAAAAATTGTAATGTGGAATTAAGCTCTTCAATCTGCGTTTGCAAAGCCTTATTAATAATCTTTGAGAGTAAATTCTCATCTTTAGTTTTTAAAAATTTTCCTAAACTTTGTTCAACCATTTCATTTTGTTTTAAGTTTGAATAAACCTTTTTGACCCAAATAATCATGATAGAAACGATAAGAGGAAAAATAAAAAAAGAGGCTAAAAACAATACAAAATCAGAAGGCATTAAGGCAGACAGAGTCGCCCAACCATAAAAAAAGTGTAAGTAGGTCAAGACAGAGCCCAACCAAAAGGTTCCTAAGAGGAGAAAAGTTTTTTTCAAAGGGTTTGGAGTTTCCTGTAAATTATACGTTATAGGAGAGTCGTGTTCTGTTTGTAAAAATTCTGGGATTTTTTTTTCTTGCTCAGTCATATTTGCCCCCTTGTAATTGTTTAAGCAAACACATTCTAAGGCTTAACATCACATATTTCAACGATTTTTACACATTTTCACAAGCTTTTAACACCGAATCGTAACAAAAAAGAACCTTTTTTATTATGATTTACATTTTAAAATTTTTATTGTTTTTTAATAAAATGTATCATAAAATTTTCCCTGGAGGAATCGTAACAAAAAAGGTTCCTTTAAATGTGACGCTTTTAATAGGAAAAAAAACATGAGAAAAATGTGCTTTTGTCTATTTTTTGTTTTATTGATATCTCAAAATGTTTATGCACGGACACCATGTGATGATGGTGAAATAAATTGTTGGGAATGTGGGGAAGATTGCACTGCGCGTTTTGATCCTTCAACCAAAACGTTCAACGTTGCGGGAACAGGTCCTATGGCAAACTTGGCAACAGCTGGGCAAGCTGCAAATGTACCATGGTATGCAATTCGGGGCTCGGTTGAACATATCACGTTTGATGGCTCTATTAGTTCATTAAGTATGTATGCGTTCTATGATATGCCGGTCAAAAATGTTACTATTCCAAGTTCTGTTAGCTCTCTTGAGTTTGGTGCATTTTATAAATCAGGTTTGGAAAGTGTCATCATACCGGATTCGGTTACTTCTATAGGAAATTACGTTTTTTCTTTAAATTCACAGCTGACAACAGTTGTCGTCAATGATAAACTAAAATTTGGTGTAAACTTGCCATTTAGCTTAAATAATGAAAATCTCAAAATTTATTGCACGGGTGATTTACAAACATGTCAAGAAAATGTTGGTCCATACGCAGATAAAGTCATTAAAGCCACAAAAAAACAAATCAATGGGGTTACTTATGTTTATGATGCCAATGGCAAACTCTGTGCCAAATCAGGCACTAGAAAAAATAAACGGATTTATACGCTTGAAGAAGCAACGGCCGTATCAAAAAAAACAGGTAATCGATTTATGATTAGATATAAATAATCAAAAAAGACAGAGTCGAAACTCTGTCTTTTCAGAAATTAAGAAATAAATAACTTCTATTTGGCTAATAATCCGAGCAATTTCTTATTGGCTTCTTCAAGTGAAATATTGTCGCAAACAGCCACCTCGGAAGCTAGTCTCTCGAAAGCCTGTTCGTAAATTTGGCGTTCACTGTACGATTGTTCAGCCAAATTTTCTTGACGATACAAATCACGAACAACCTCAGCAACAGCAATTGGGTTACCGGAGTTTATTTTGTTTTCATACTCTTGAGCACGTCGCGACCACATAATCTTTTTAATTTTCGGTTTACCCTTGAGTGTTTCCAAAGCCTCATTCATTGTAGAAATTTCAGAAATTTTGCGTAAACCAACGTGATCCACTTTTTGGAGTGGAATACGAAGAGTCATTTTGTCCTTGTCAAAATTGACAACAAGGAGCTCAAGTTCAGAGCCGGCAATAGTCTGTTTAGAAATATCAGAAATTTTGCCGACACCATGGGTTGGATAAACAACATATTCGCCGGAATTGAACGAAACAGTCGGTAACTTTTTAATACTCATTTGTTTTCACCTATTCTTATTTTTTATAAAAACACGACTCGTTATACCACATTTTTAGACTAAAATCTAGTACAAATTTAAAAAAAACTTTAAATTTTAGGGAAGAGCTCTGTTTGCCGCAGAGCTTCGCCAATCACCATAACCGCTGAAAGGGCTACATTAATCGAGCGGGCATTCTTGTTCATAGGGATCAAAAGGCGTGCATCAGCTGTTTGATGAACAATTTCAGGTACACCGGCACTTTCACGTCCCATTAAAATGATATCATTTTTTTTAAAATGAAATTCGGTGTAGGGTTTTGATGCGTGCGTTGTCAGCAAAATAAGCCTGCCGTATTCATGCGCGTTTGCTTCACGATACGCAAGAAACTCATCCCATGAACTATGGCGTCTGAAATCTGCTAGTTCCAAATAGTCCATTCCTGCACGCTTTAAACCTTTATCATTAAACAAAAAACCGCATGGCTCAATAATATCCATCGGCAAATCAAGGCACGCCGATAAGCGAAGCAGCGTGCCCGTATTTTGTGCAATATCAGGCTGAAAAAGCGCTAAGCGCATTTAGTTCTTTCCTTGTTTTGCTTGTTTTGCCGCATAAACAGTGCCAAAATCAATCGGCGTTAACATCACAGGAGGGAGTCCACCTTCCATTAGACATTGCGTAATAATGTTACGTGCAAACGGGAAAGTCAACCTCGGAATTTCAATATTCAGAATTGGATCTAAATGATCTTGCGGTGTGTTTAAAGTAACAACAGCTGAATAAGTCAGTTCCAAAATAAAAAGTTTTTTCGAGTCAATATCACCATTTAAAGCTAAAGTTAAATCAACGTTGTAAACATCGCCCTCTATGTTTTTTGTAGCAACCGAAACATCTACCTGAAGAGCCGGTTGCTTTTTTAATTCCTTGAAAATTTCCGGTGCATGCGGAATTTCAAGCGATAAATCTTTGATATACTGGCTGTTAATCATTAAAGTTGTTTGTTGTTCTGCCATTTTTCTACCTTTCAAAAAAATTATAATTGCCGTATTTCTATCTCAAATATTTTCTGCCGTCAAATGAAATATAAGAGTTGATAATAATTCTTAAATACTTTATATATACAATATTCAAGTAACAACTTACAGCAAGGGAAGAATGTGGTGGCTTATATGGATTTGATTTTTTTAGGACTAGTTGTTGCGCTTATTTTATATAGGCTCAATAGTGTTTTAGGCACGCGTCCAGAGCGTCCGCAAATAAAGATTATAACCAAAAAAGAGTTTGATAAAATCTATGATATGATTCAAAATAAGGCTCATGAAGATGAAAAATTCGGTGCCATTAAAGTGTCTCAGACACCTTTTGACAAAGAGCTACTTAAAATAGAGGGATTTGATAAAAATGCTTTCTTGAGAAGAGCATCAAAGGCCTTTGAAATGATATTGGAAGCATTTTCAAACCGCGACAAAGAAACGCTTAAAATGTTGACAACCGTTAAACTATATGAGCAACTTTCGAACATTATTGATGAGCGTACAACGCAAAACATCACTTCTGAATCGGATTTAATTCGGATTGATGAAATGGAAATTGTGGATGTGAAAATAACAATGAAAAAAGCTCACATTTCCGTCAAATTTCAATCTGATCAAATCAACGTGCTAAAGAAGGCTGATGGTGAAGTCATTGAGGGTGATGAAAATTTTGTGCAACAAATCACGGATGTGTGGACTTTTGAAAAAGATTTAGATAGTAAAACCCACGTTTGGCTTCTGAGCTCGACAAAGAAAAAACAATGAAACGAATAGGACTAATTTTACTTGCTTTTCTTATTGCCTCGTGTTCGGGGTCTAAACACTCCGAACAAACGCAGGGACTCGTTATAGAGCCTAAAACTTTTGACGAGTTAAAGGGGTTTGAGGCTGACAATTTTGAAAAAGCGGGAGAGGCTTTTATGCTAAGTTGCCTGGCCGTGCAAAAAAATCCAAAAGTTTTAAGTAGTGCTGCCATCAAAATAAACGAAAAGACATATTTTGAATCTTGCAAAAAATTTGAACACCTAAAGGTTAAAAACGGTGAGGCTTTTAAAGTTTTTCTTAAAAACAATTTCACGCCTTATCTTGTGACATATAATGGTTCTGAGCAAGGCAAATTCACATCATATTATGAAGCTGAGCTCAAAGCTTCTAAAACAAAGCACGATCAGTACAAATATCCGATTTACGGAAAGCCGAAAGATTTAATTGAAATCAACTTAAAGGATTTCGATTCGAGCTTACCGAATAAACGGATTTTAGGTCGAGTCGAAAGTGGTAAGCTTATACCTTATTATACACGCGAACAAATCGAAAAATCAGGCATTGATGCCCCCGTTATTTTGTGGGGTGATGATAAGGTTGATATTTTCTTGATGCAAATACAAGGATCAGCCGTTGCACTTTTAGATGATGGTACATCCGTCAGAGTTTCGTATGCCGACAATAATGGGCATCGATTCGTCGGCATTGGTGGTCTCCTTTTGAAGAAGGGACTTTTAAAGCCGGGTGAAGCTTCAATGGATAAAATCAGAGATTGGCTTAAAAAAAATCCCAATATTGCTGATGTAAATATGAATGAAAATCCACGCTTTATTTTTCATAAAATTTCTGATGCCAAAGGACCAATTGGTGCGCTTGGTGTGCCTTTAACGGCTGGACGCAGTTTGGCTGTTGATCCTGATTTTATACCGCTTGGGAGCTTACTATGGCTTGAAACATTTGAATCTTCTTCAACAAATTTGAAAAAATTAGTTTCGGCACAAGATATTGGTGCGGCAATCAAAGGTGCTGTTCGTGGTGACTATTTTTGGGGGCACGGGGAAGAGGCACTTTTAGAAGCAGGTAAAATGAATGAAGATGGAAAATTTTATATTTTACTACCAAAGAAATGATGACAGACGAAGAAGACAATTTATTTTTTGAAGAAGCTATGTTGGGTGTTAAAAAAATGGAATATCCGACTCATATTATCGAAAATTCAAAAAAAAGAACGGCAGTAAAAAAGAAAGATAGGTTTGAAACACCGCTGACAAAAATTTTTACACACAATGTTGAGCTTGATACAACTTCAGATATTGATAAGCAAACGCTCAAACGTTTCAAACGTGAAGAATTCGGCGTTGAGGCCGAACTTGATTTGCATGGTTTCACCACAGACAAGGCTTTTGAAGCCGTCCGACGTTTTGTGATTTCATCTTTCAATCAATCAAAACGTGCTATTTTGATAGTGACAGGTAAAGGCCTTCCGCACCACGATCAAGACATATTTGATGTAAAGGGTGTGTTAAAACAACAAGTTCCAATCTGGCTCAAAGATGATGAGTTAGCACCGATGATTCTAACCTTTATTCATCCTTCTGCTAAACTCGGTGGCACTGGTGCCCTTTACATTTTGCTCAGAAGAAAAAGAAGTTAGACTTTATGCGGCAATTTACCGTAAATCAGACCGCTGATACAATTCGGTAAAACAGATAACAGATAAACGCTTAACCTCATCGGTAGCGGAAAAGCAATCAAACCGACATTTTTTTCCAAACGCTTCGCAATAACTTTTGCGGCTTTGTTTGCCTCCATAAAAAACGGCATCGGACACGTATTTTTGTCTGTAATGCGTGAACGAACAAATCCGGGGCAAATGGTTGAAACTTGAATGCCTTCAGGTTTTAATCTTTCACGTAATGCTTCGCCATATGCCTTCACGCACGCCTTTGAAGCACTGTATGACGGGCAGGCGGGAAGTCCATGGTATCCGGCAACAGAAGCCGTGATGGCAATAGCCCTTTTACTGTCATCTTTTCTTTGTTCAAAAATTTCCACAGCCGGTGTAATGGTGTTCAAAACACCGAAAATATTGGTATTAAATGTGTTGTAAATGTGATCCGGAGTTTCTGCGCCGGTTGATACGCCGGCATTTGCAAACACAAGATTCAAAGGGGCTTTTTTGTTTGATTCTTCTATCCACTTTTTTAAGCCCTCTTTGTCGGTTACATCAAGTACTTTAGTGTCAACCAGAACGCCGCGATACCGACACTTTTCAGCCACATTTTCTAGACGTTCCTCGTTACGTCCGATTAAAAACAAATGCTCTGCGCCATGCTCGGCGTAATAAATGGATAAAGCCTCACCAATACCCGAAGAAGCTCCTGTAATTAAGATGTTCTTAAATGCTGTCATAGCCAATCCTTTAAGTAATTTTTTAACCTATTTCGCATACTATACATCAAATAATTTTAAAAAAGGAGAACTTTTTTGAACATATCAAGTATGACAGGTTTTGCTCGTTCTGACGGGACTTTTCAAAGCGGTGAACTCAAATATGCTTTTTCTTGGGAAGTCAAAAGTGTCAACGCAAAAGGACTTGACATTAAGGTCAAATTACCGATAGGTTTTGATGAAATGGAAGGCGAAGTTAAAAACTTTGTTTCTCAAAACTTTACGCGTGGTACTTTTAATTTGTTTTTGAATATACAAAATGAGATAAAAAATACAGAAATTACAATTGACGAAACACTTCTAGAAAAAATCAAAGACAAAGTTTTAAAAGTTTATACTGAAAATGAAAATATTTTTTTGAAACCGTCAGTGACAGATCTCTTAAAAGTTGACGGTGTCTTAAAAATTAATGAAACGACCATTGACGATGAGACAAAATCTCTTTTATATAAAGCCTTGTTAGAAACCTTAAAAGAAGCTTTAAAAAGACTACAAATGGCACGTGCGGCTGAAGGTAAAAAAATAGGTTTAGCGCTTCTTCAACTTTTAGATGAGATTGAAAAAAAGCGTGAAAACGGCGAAGAAATTGCTAAAGGGATGCAAACTCAAATCAAAGATAAAATTTCAGAACAAATTAAAACATTTGTAGCAGAGACAGCTGTTTCTCCCGAGCGTTTGGAACAAGAAGTTTTATTTTATGTGATGCGTGCCGATGTCAAAGAAGAATTGGAACGCTTGAAAGCGCACATTCTAAATGCTAGAGAAATTTTTAAGCAAGGTGGAAACATTGGCCGTAAACTTGATTTTTTATGCCAAGAACTCAACAGAGAGGCCAACACTTTATGCTCAAAATCTATGGATTTAACTTTAACGCAAATCGGCATGGATTTAAAAGCCTTAATCGAACAATTTAGAGAACAAGTACAAAATATGGAGTAACGCATATGACAGATGATATTATTCAGCATTTAAGAGCCACTAGAAAAGGTGCTATGTTTATTATTGAAGCCCCTTCAGGTACAGGCAAGACGAGCGTCATAAAAGAAATCTTAAAACAAGATCCTAACTTAAAATTTTCTGTGTCGGTGACCACACGTGCCAAACGCGAGGGTGAAGAAGAAGGAGTAGATTATTATTACATCACAAATGAAGAATATGATCAGCTCAAAGCAGAAGACGCTTTTTACGAGTGTGTCGATTCACAATATGGTTCAAGATATGGCACATTAAAATCTGAGGTTGATAGTTTCATCAACATCGGACAAGACGTCATTTTTGATCTTGATTGGGTCGGTATGCGCCAAATGAAAGAAAAAGCACCGGATAATGTTGTATCAATTTATTTGTTACCACCATCCATTGCTGAAGTAAAACGCCGCTTGATTAACAGAGGTACGGATAGTGCGACAGTAATTGAAAAACGCATGAGTTTGATCGTCGAAAAAATCACACATTGGGATGAATTTGACTATGTAATTATTAATCTTAATTTAGAAGATACGATTAAAAAAGTACGCCGCATCATTTCATGTGAACGCATGAAACGTGTGCGTCAACTCGGTCTCAATCGTTTTGTTGAAGAGTTACTTGAAGAAGCCGCCGAACAATAGAACCCTTGAAAGGATACGACGTATGGGCAGAATTTATGAAGGTATTGAGGATCTTGTTGGTCACACGCCATTGATACACTTAAAACGTATTGAAACAAAATTTAAGCTGAAAAGCCATTTGTATGGTAAGTGTGAGTGTTTTAATCCGGCTTTTTCAGTCAAAGATCGCATAGCTAAGCATATGTTGGAAAAAATTCCTTTTACTCAAATCAATAAAAATACAATTTTTGTAGAGGCCACATCAGGTAATACGGGCATAGGTTTAGCAGCAATGTGCGCCGCCAAAGGCTATAAACTTGTGATTATTATGCCGGAAGACATGACCAAGGAGCGTATTTTGCTGATGCGTCATTTGGGTGCAGAGATTATTTTAACACCCAAAGAGGACGGTATGAAAGGGGCTGTTAAAAAGGCGGAGATCTTAAAAGAAAAAAACAAAAATGTCATTATCCTCAATCAGTTTGAAAACGAAGCAAATCCCGAAGCACATGCTTTAGGAACGGCTTCAGAAATTATTGAAGACTTAAATGGCGAAGTTGATATTTTAATTGCAGGCGTTGGTACCTCTGGAACACTCACGGGTACAAGCCGTGTTTTGAAAAGCTGTAATCCTGATTTATACGTGGTAGCGGTTGAGCCGAAATCAAGCCCTCTTTTAAGCGAAGGACATGCCGGAGCTCATAAAATCGGAGGTATTGGTGCCAATTTTGTGCCACCATTTTATGATAAAAATTTGGTTGATGAAATCATTACAATAGAAGATAAAGAGGCGTTTAATGGTGCTAAAATATGTGCTAATCTTCAGGGTTTGGGGATTGGTATTTCCGCCGGTGCAGCTTTGAAAGCAGCTATTCAGATAGGTAAAAGAGACGAGATGAAAGGCAAAAATATTGTGGTTATCTTTCCCGATTCTATTGAGAGATACCTTTCAATGAGCTATTTTGCAAACGAAGAACAATAATGAAAGTTTTTAATGAAATTTAACTCGATACTCGGACGCTATTTATCAAAGCAAATTGTTGTTACCTTTTTAATGGTACTTATAACCATTATGGGCATCATCATGATGTTCGATTCGATTGAGGCCTTACGGCGTATTTCGGGTCGTGATGACACAGGTATGAGCTATGTTGTCAAATATGCTATTACAAAACTGCCCGAAACAATAGATAAAGTCTTGCCGTTTGTGATGATGGTTGCGGCCATGATCACATTTTGGAAGGTCAGTAAAAATAGCGAATATGTTATTATCCGTGCATCAGGTGTTTCTGTTTGGGGCTTCTTAAAGCCAGTGCTTGGGGCAGTGTTTTTGGTAGGTGTGGTTAATGTAGCGCTCTTTAATCCGATTGCTGCGAAAATGTACGAAATGCACGCCACATTAAAGTATCGTTTCATCACACGTGATCCTACAGCCATGCTTTTTTCAAGTAAAGGTTTGTGGATCAGGGAAGCCGAAGGACCTGACAAGGTTCTGGTTATACAGGCAAAATCTTTACGTCAGGAAGATCCGAAAACACTTTCCATGCAGGATATTACGATTTTCGAAATGGATAAAAACAGCCAAATTTTGCGCCGCATTGAAGGTCTTGTGGGGGAGCTAAAAGAAAAAAACTTCAAATTAAGAGGTGTACATATTTTCAAAAGCGGTGAAAAGACGCAAGAACTCCCGTCATATGAATATAAAACATCTATAACCATGCAGCGTATTAAAGAAAACTTTGTGGATCCGGATGCTATTTCTTTTTGGGCATTGCCTGACACTATACGGTTTTATGAATCGTCCGGCTTTTCGGCAGTAAGGCATCAAATGCGCTATCTTTCGCTTTTGGTATCGCCGTTTTTGCTTGCAGCTATGGTCTTGGTTTCTTCGCTCTTTTCTCTAAGGCCGAGTGTCAGACAAGGTGGTGTGATGATTATGATTGTGACAGGTGTTATCACGGGCTTTGTGGTTTATTTTTCATCACAGCTGATTTACGCCTTTGGCTTAAATGGATATATCCCGATTTTAATGGCCGTTTGGTCACCAACCATAATAGTAACGCTTCTTGCTGTAACAATTTTGTTAAACAAAGAAGAAGGATAAAATCATACAGGTCTTAATTGCTGATATATCGGTAAATCTGATCTGATTGGGCGGTATTGTCCATTATGCTTTAAGCAAAAATCTTTTAATATCCGGCGCTTATTGTCAAAATAGCTTTCGTAAGCGAGTTCATATTTTTCACTACTGTTTTCAATCAGTGCTGTTTTGCCGTTAAATTCAACTTTATATTCACCTTCCGGCGGTGCAAAAGCCTCTAATTTATCATAGATATCAGCCATATACACTTCATTTGACAACATCATGCTGGCAACAACTTTGAGCCCGTCTTCCCTCAAGGATGCAAAACTGCCCACTAAAAACACAACAGCATGTCGGTTCATCTTTTTTCGTAAAAGCTGTAAAGATTTGTAGGCCGGTTCTTTATCTTCAAGAGTTTGTAAATTTTCATGTGCCACATCTTCTATTTTTTTTAAGATAGAAAGAAAATAATCTTGCATGCGACGCGGTTCAAAAAGATATGTTTGACGTCCTGTATATAAGGCAAGACCAAACCTGTCTTTGTAAGAAAGCGAAAACCAACCGATAAGGGCGGCTGTTTTGGCGGCAACAACAGACTTGAGCGCGCCCTTGGTACCAAAATACATTTGAGCAGACAAATCAAGCCAAACATAAACCTCTCTGTCTTTTTCTTCGGTATAAAGTTTTGTAAACGGCTGGTTTTTACGAGCTGTCACGCGCCAATCAATATCACGCACATCATCACCAAACTGATATGTCCGAACTTCTTCAAATTCGATACCTCTGCCTTTAAATGCCGATTTCGAGTCGCCAGATTGTAAAGCTGTTTTTTTGTAATTGAAGTCTTTTAAATAAGGCACATCTTTTTTCATCTGCATCAACGTTTTAAAAGAAGGTGCCAAAGACTCTGATACTTCAGTCTCTTTTTTTTTCACTAAAAAGGATTTTAAGCGGGCAAGTGGCAAAGGTTTTCTCCTTTTCTTAAGGAAGCGGAACGACTTTTAACAGCGTTGTAATGATATCATCTGTTGTTAAACCTTCAGCCAAAGCCTCAAAGCTTAAAATGATGCGGTGACGCAAAACATCATACACCACAGCATGAATGTCTTCCGGCGTTACAAAATCACGCCCTTCAAGCCAAGCATTGACCTTTGCAGATTTATCAAGGGCAATTGTCGCGCGCGGACTTGCACCGTAACGCACAGCACCCTTCAAAGCTTCGTCATATTTTTCGGGGTGACGTGTCGCCAAAATAAGCGCGACAAGATAGTTCTCTACAGCCTCGGAAGTGTGAACTTTTAAAACTTCCTGTTGCACAGATCTGATTTCGGTGACACTCATTTTGTGATATGTTTCTTGAGATGATCTACCTTGTAAAATATCCTCATTGCGTACGAGAGATAAAATTTTCTTTTCTGTGACGGCATTAGGCTGATCAATTTTGATATACAAAAGAAAACGATCAAGCTGAGCTTCGGGCAGATTATATGTGCCCTCATGTTCAATCGGATTTTGTGTGGCCATCACCATAAAAAGCTCGGGTAAAGGATATACCTTGCCACCAACCGTCACCTGATGTTCAGCCATAGCCTCTAAAAGGGCAGATTGAACTTTAGCCGGTGCACGGTTAATTTCATCAGCTAGAACAAAATTTGCAAAAACAGGGCCTTTCTTAAAGTCGAACGTACCGGAAGAAGTAAGGTAAATATCACTTCCCGTGATATCAGAAGGCAATAAATCTGGTGTAAACTGAATACGGTTAAAGTCCGCATTGATGGAATTCGCAAGTGTTTTAATGGCTTTCGTTTTAGCAAGCCCAGGCGCACCCTCTAAGAGAGCATGTCCTGAAGCCAAAAGCGTGATAAGCATTTTTTTGATTAAGTCATCTTGTCCGACAATTACATTTTGAAGGTGTTCTTTCAAATCTAAAACCTTTTGCCTTAACTCTGTCATTTTTTGACCCTTCCCCTGTTAACAACACAAAATTTAAACAGCATTTTTTTTAATCTGCTTTATTATATAGGAAAATTTCAAAAAAAATACAAGAAGCAATCTGCAAAATGAGCAATATATTTGATTTAGATGATGACAATACAGCCACGAATTATGATAACATCAGTGCTTTACGCCCTCGGTTCGATTTTCTAAAAGATCTCAATCCTGAGCAAAAAATTGCTGTTCAAACAACCCAAGGTCCCCTTTTGGTACTTTCGGGCGCGGGTACAGGGAAAACGCGCGTTTTGACAACAAGGCTCTCATATATCTTGTCACAAGGACTTGCAAACCCTTGGAATTGCTTCGTCGTGACCTTTACAAACAAAGCTGCCAAAGAGATGAAAACGCGTGTTCAGGAGATGATCGGCTCAATGGCAGATTCTGTTTGGCTTGGTACCTTTCATAGCATGTGTGTCAAAATTTTGCGCAAATATGCCGAGCTTTCTGGGCTCAAATCAAATTTTACCATCTTAGATGAGGATGATCAAAAGCGTTTGATTAAACAAATTTTGGCTTCTGAAGGAATTGATGATAAAAAATATCCACCGGCAAATTTTGTTGAAAAATTTTCTTTATGGAAAGATAAGGGTTTAACGCCCGATAAAATGTCAAAAGATTTGAAGGGCAATATCACGTTTAGCGTCTATCAAAAATATCAAGCTCGCTTAAGAGAGCTGAATGCTGTTGATTTTGGCGATATTATCCTGCTTGTGCTGGAAATTTTGCAAAAAAACGAAGACATCTTAAATGAATATCAGCAAAAGTTCAGATATATAATGGTTGACGAATATCAAGACACCAATGTCACACAATATCTTCTTTTGAGGCTTTTAAGCCAAAAACACAAAAACATTTGTTGTGTCGGAGATGATGATCAATCCATTTATTCGTGGCGGGGGGCTGAGATAGAAAATATTTTACGCTTTGAAAAAGATTTTGAAAATGCCATTGTCATTCGCTTAGAGCGCAACTATCGTTCCACTGCCAATATTTTGACAGCAGCTTCAAACCTGATTGCACACAATGACGGTCGCTTGGGTAAAATCCTCAAAGTTGCTGAAAATTCACCGGCTGCTATGTGTGAAAACGAAAAGATTAAACTTATCAGTGTTTATAGCGGTCAGGAAGAAGCGGCTTATATTTCAAATGAAATCGAAAGCTTGCATCGCCGCTCTTTAGACTACAATCATATGGCTGTTTTGGTGCGTACGGCGGCGCAAATGCGTGAACTTGAGGAAAAGTTTATGAGCGAGGCCATTCCTTATCAAGTAGTCGGGGGACCTAAGTTTTATGAACGCATGGAAATCAGGGATATACTCGCATATTTTAGGGTGATTACGCAACCGGCAGACGATTTGGCTTTGGGGCGTATCATCAATAAGCCAAGTCGCAAAATCGGTGATAAAAGTGTACAAAAATTCAGAGATTATGCCTATCAGCATCACGTGTCAATGTTAGAAGCCATGAAACAAATGTGCGAACAGCAAATGATTTCAGGACAACTTTTGAGCACTACGTCAGAGCTCGTCAGGCGTTTCACAGAATGGCAAAAAGCCGCTAAAGATTTAAGAGTTGATGAACTGGCTGAAAAGGTTTTAGATGAGTCAGGCTATTTTGAAATGCTTAAAGCCGAAAATTCCGTTGAGGCAGAAGGTCGGCTTGAAAACCTGCGCGAACTGATAAATGTAATGAGTGATGAAGATAACTACCCAAATTTAGATGCGTTTTTAGAACATGTCAGTCTGGTGACCGAAACAGATGAAATCACATCTTCAAATAATGTCATGTTGATGACTTTACATGCAGCCAAGGGTTTGGAGTTTGATGTTGTTTTCTTGCCTGGTTGGGAAGAAGGGCTTTTTCCGCATGAACGTGCTCTAAATGAAGGCGGAAATACAGCTTTGGAAGAAGAAAGACGGCTTGCCTATGTGGCCTTAACACGTGCAAAACAAAAGCTTTATATTTTAACAGCCTTTTCACGCAGAGTTTATGGACAATGGCAAAACAATCAGCCATCAAGATTTTTAAATGAAATACCGTCACAGTGCCTGCAAATCATTAATCAGACATATCAAGGCTACAACAAAGGATATAACACGGGAGGCTATCAAGCAAAAAAACACATACCAAAACCCAAAGCTTCAATTGACGACAACTATACTTACGAGCCCGATGAAGAATATGCCACCAAAACGAAAAACAATTATAAAGGCATGCGTGTGTATCATCCAAGTTTCGGACAGGGCACTTTAATGAGCGTGGAAGATGATGATAAATGCGTGGTTTATTTTGATAAAGCAGGCCGCAAAAAAATCTATGCTTCATATTTGAGAAAAATATAGTCTTTTATTGACAACATCACACACCCATTTTATAAAACCGATATGTCAAATGAATTTTCAAAATTGCTTTTAAACTGGTATAAAAAAAACGGGCGAGATTTGCCGTGGCGCTTTAAGGGTGGAGCGCATCCAAATCCTTACGTCGTACTTGTTTCTGAGTTAATGCTTCAACAAACAACGGTAAAAACCGTTTTGTCTTATTTTGAAAAGTTTATAAACCGTTTTCCGACAGTTGAATCTTTGGCAACAGCAACACAGGAAGATGTTAATCTTTATTGGCAAGGTCTCGGCTACTATACACGTGCCAGGAACCTTAAAAGAAGTGCTGAAATGATTGTGCATGATTTTAATGGTATTTTCCCTCAAAAGAAAGAAGATGTCTTAAAACTTAAAGGTCTTGGCCCGTATACCATCGCAAGCTTTTTAGCATTAGCCTTTAATGCACCTGAAACGGTGGTTGACGGTAATGTTATTCGCATCATTTGCCGCCTTGATCATTTAACCGAACTACAAGATAAAATCATGCCTAAAATTAGGTCAAAAGCGGAAATATTGACGGATAAAGAGCACGCTGCAGATTATGCTTCTGCAATCATGGATTTGGGAGCAACTGTCTGTACGCCTAAAAATCCGGCTTGTGATAAATGTCCCGTTCAGAAATTTTGCGCTTCAAAAGGGCTGTCTGAGTTGGATCAAATTCCAATGCACAAGCAAACACTAAAAAAAGTCTTTAATGGTTACGTCTATATTGTTAAAAATAAAAAAGGTGAGATTCTTATCCGTAAGCGCACGGAAAAAGGCTTACTTTCAGGACTTTATGAATTTATTTGGAGTGAAACGCCGATTTTTGATAAAGCGATTCAAACAGATAAATTTGTTTCACACATTTTTACTCATATCAATATGACCTTACAAATTTGTGAGCTTGAATCCGATTTGAGCCAGTCAGATGGTTTTTTTGTGGCACCTCAAAACTTAAATCAGTATGCTTTTTCAACTTTAATGAAAAAAGTCATTAAAAAATCAGGTATATAATATTTCGGGCTATAATGCTTGACATAGAAAAGGTTGTGATTAATTCTTAGCCACAAACAATGTTTTTATTACAATTATTATGAATCATTAAAAATTATGCTATGAAAAAAACGAAACGCACAAAACAAAGTAAAGTATCAGGGAGAATGCCTGAAATTTCTCTTTTGACAGAAGGTGCAAAAGTTTTTGATTCCCTAGCAGCAATCGTCGCAGAACGATGCGAATATCATGGTACAATATGGATTGCTACTTCGGAAAAGATTGAGCTTTTTGCAAAATTGGCTCATGATTTACCTGATAGGGAGCTTCTAGCGCTTCAAGCTTGGCTGAATGCTATTATTACGGCAGATTCTTATGCCAAGGATGATTTTGGAGTATATCTTTCAGATATTGAAGCATATTATGAAGTCCTCTGAAATGTTTTGTTGAGCTCCCTTTAAAAGAGGGAGCTCAATTTTTTGAGGATAAAGCGCAATTTAATCTTAAATATTTGTCTTGAATGTATTACATTATCACGAATGGATTATTGTACAGAGTCCGCTATTTTGGTTTTAAAAAAAAAGAAAAAGGAAAAAATAATGGTATCAATGGCAGAGAAAATGGCCGCAAATTTGGATATGTCGGCGTTCAGTAAAGCAGAAGATCTTAAAAAGCGTTTATGGTTTACAGTTTTAGCACTTATTGTTTTTAGGCTTGGTACGTTCATTCCGTTGCCAGGAATTGATGCAGGGGTCTTATCAGAAGTGTTTTCTCAACATTCGGGTGGAATACTTGGTATGTTTAACATGTTCTCCGGTGGCGCGTTGTCCCGTATGACAATTTTTGCCTTAAACATTTTCCCTTACATTTCAGCATCAATTATTATTCAACTTGGTCAAAGCGTCATTCCCTCTTTGATGGCCTTGAAAAAAGAAGGTGAGGCAGGGCATCGTAAAGTAACACATTATACAAAAATCTTAACAGTGTTTATTACCATTGTTCAAGGTTATGGTATTGCGGTCGGTTTGGAAAGTATCACAAATGCAGGTGGTGCATCGGCGGTAGTTATTCCAAGCTTTATCTTTCGTTTCACGACCATGATTTCTCTTGTTGGCGGCACAATGTTTGTTGTATGGCTTGGTGATCAAATCACTTCACGAGGTGTCGGTAATGGTTCATCACTCATCATTACAGTTGGTATTATTGCCAATATTCCTGCAGCACTAGCGCGCACATTTGAGCTAGGACGTATCGGTTCAATGTCTATGATTGTTATTGCACTTTTACTTGTGATGGCTTTGGCTTTAATTTATGTTATTGTCTTTGTGGAACGTGCACAGCGTAAGATTGTGATTCAATATCCGAAGCGTCAAGTTGGTATGCGTATGACGGCGGCTGAAAGTTCTCATTTACCATTAAAAATTAATCCGACGGGCGTTATTCCGCCGATTTTCGCAAGCTCACTTTTACTCTTGCCGATTACAATTGCAAATTTTTCGGCACAGAATGGCCCGTCTTGGGTTCAAACCTTAAACCAATGGCTTGGGCATGGTCAACCTCTTTACCTTATATTATATGCATTATTAATCGTGTTCTTTTCATTTTTCTATACAGCAGTTGTTTTCAATCCTGAAGAAACAGCGGATAATTTGAAAAAACATGGTGGCTTTATTGCGGGTATCAGACCGGGAAACAGCACGGCAGAATATCTTGACTATGTGATCACGCGTTTAACGGTTTTAGGTGCGGCTTATTTAACAGCTCTTTGTATTTTACCTGAAATTTTGATTGCAAAACTCTCAGTTCCGTTTGTTTTAGGTGGTACGACGCTTTTGATCGTTGTCCAAGTGACGATGGATTTCATGACACAAGTTCAATCACATTTGATTGCATACCAGTATGAAGGGCTTATCAAAAAAGCTTCATTGATTGAGCAGAAGAAACGTCGTTAAAATGCAAAAACCGTTAAGGATAATTTTGACAGGAGCGCCGGGGTGTGGTAAAGGCACACAGGCGCGCCTTTTGCGAGAGCGTGCAAATATTTGCCACCTTTCAACGGGAGAGATGCTTCGTGCTGAAGCTCTAAAAGATACACCCTTAGGGCGTGAGCTGAAAGAGGCTTTAAATAAGGGCGAATTTGCAACTGATGAAATGATTATTGAAATGGTTTCCACCCGCATAGATGAGGCAGACTGTCAAAATGGCTTTATTTTGGATGGTTTTCCACGCACTCTACCTCAAGCCGAAGCTTTAGAACAAATTTTGAAACAGAAAAACATCAATCTTGATTGTGCTATTGAGATTCAAGTTCCGGATGAAATCATTATGGAGCGTATTCTAGGGCGTTATACCTGTGCTAAATGTGGAGAAGGTTATCACGATAAAAATATAAAGCCAAAAGTTTATGGTGTCTGCGATAAATGTGGTGGTACAGAATTTGTTAAACGAGCAGATGATAATAGAGAGACGGTTAAAAATCGTTTGGTTAACTACCGCAGGTTAACATATCCGACCATTTCATATTTTGAAAAATTGGGACTTTTACGTTGTGTCGATGGAACAGGATCGATTTCTTCGACAGCGTCTAAAATTGCTGAAATTGTTGGCCTTAACGAGAAAAGATAAAAAAGTTTTAAAAAGTTTAAAAAAACCTATTGACTCTCTAAAATATTTCACTATAATCCGCTTAATTTTGAAAAGTGGTGATCAACTTTTTAAATGTTTATTTATTGATAATGGAGAATAAATTTGGCTCGTATAGCTGGCGTAAATATCCCAAGTGCCAAAAGGGTGGAGGTCGCTTTGACCTATATTTTTGGTATTGGTAGAAAAACTGCTCAAGACATTTGTACAAAATCTGGTGTTTCGATGGACCGTCGCGTTCAAGACTTAAGCGATGAAGAAGTTTCAAAACTTCGCGAGGTGATTGACCATGACTACTTAGTCGAGGGTGAGCTTCGTCGTGAAGTCGGCGTGAATATCAAGAGGTTGATGGATCTCGGGTGCTACAGAGGTTTAAGGCATCGTAAAGGTTTACCTGTTCGCGGACAAAGCACAAAGCAAAATGCGCGCACCCGCAAAGGTAAACGTAAAACTGTTGCCAACAAGAAGAAATAAGTGAGGGTATAATGGCAAAAGCAGCAACACAACGTGTTAAGAAAAAAGAAAAAAAGAATATCACATCTGGCGTTGCCCATGTGAATTCGACGTTCAACAACACTAGAGTAACAATTACGGATGCTCAAGGCAATACGGTAGCTTGGTCAACGGCTGGAGCTCAGGGCTTTAAAGGTTCACGCAAGTCAACACCATACGCCGCACAGGTCGCCGCTGAAGAAGCTGGTAAAAAAGCTCAAGAAAGCGGTATGACAACTTTGGAAGTTGAAGTTAAGGGTCCGGGTTCTGGGCGTGAATCGGCCGTCAGAGCATTGCAGGTGGTCGGGTTTACGATCACATCGATTCGTGATGTGACACCGATTCCGCATAATGGTTGTCGCTTAAGAAAAAGACGTCGCGTATAGTTTTTCTGTTTGCATGCGGAGATTGTTTTTATATCTCCGCACGCAGGTGTTTTTAATTTAATACTTTAACTTTAAGAGGGTACTCCGGTGATTCAAAAAAATTGGCAAGAACTTATTAAACCGACTAATTTAGAGGTCAATTCAGAAGGTTTGAACAAATCTAAAATAGTGATAGAACCCCTTGAGAGAGGCTTTGGTCTGACTTTAGGAAACGCTTTAAGGCGTGTTTTGTTGTCTTCACTGCAAGGTGGTGCTGTGACAGCGATTAAAATCGATGGTGTTTTACACGAATTTTCAGTTATTCCTGGCGTTCGTGAAGATGTAACAGACATTGTTCTAAATATCAAAGGTTTAGCTGTTGCTGTTCATAGCGAAGGTTCTAAGACAATGTATCTTGAGGCTCAAGGTCCTTGCACGGTAACAGCATCAATGATTGAAACAGGGCATGACGTCGAAATCATGAACCCAGATCATGTGATTTGCAATCTTGATGCAGGGGGCAAGATTTCGATGGAATTGACGGTGACGACAGGTAAGGGTTATGTTCCGGCATATCAGTTGAAATCTTCCGATTCTCCGATAGGTGTGATTGCGGTGGATGCAATCTATTCACCCATCAAAAAAGTTTCTTACAAAGTTGAGAATACACGTGTTGGTCAAATTACAGACTATGATAAACTCACGATGGTTGTGGAGACAAACGGTGTCGTAACACCTGAAGATGCGGTTGCTTATGCTGCACGCATCCTGCAAGACCAATTAAAACCGTTCATTAACTTTGATGAACCAGAAAGTGATATTGAAGATGTTAAAGAGGAATTACCATTCAATCGTCATCTTTTGAGAAAAGTTGAAGAACTTGAGCTTTCTGTTCGCTCGGCAAATTGCTTGAAGAACGATAATATTGTGTATATTGGTGATCTCGTTCAAAAGACAGAGGCAGAAATGCTTCGTACACCAAACTTCGGTCGTAAATCATTAAATGAAATCAAAGAAGTTTTAGCTAAGATGGGTATCCATCTTGGTATGGAGACGCCAGGATGGCCTCCTGAGAATATTGAAGAGCTCATCAGAAAATGTGACGATCATTTCTAAAATAAAAGCCCCGGTTTTAAATCGGGGTTTTTATTGTATAATGTTTTTCGTAAGTATTGCAAATTTGAATCAAAGCTGCAGGCAGAAAAACGTTCGAAAGTTACGGGTCATGCGCTTAAAATGAAGTACAACTAGCCCTATAATAAACCTTTGATATGGAAACTGAAATAATCATCTCTTGAAACAATGATATGGTCATAAACTTTCACACCTAAAGGTCTTAAGGCTTCAACAATTTCTTTCGTTCGCGTAACATCTGCATGTGAAGGCGAGCAATCTCCGCTTGGATGATTATGATATAATACGACAGAAACAGCATGCGAATCCAAAACATATTTTAAAATTTCACGTGTATAGACAGGAACTTCATCAACGCTTCCTCGAGCAATCAATTTATCTTCAATCAGTCTAAGCTTTTTATCAAGCAACAACAGGTGAAACTCTTCCACATTTGTCTCTAAAATCTTTGCTTTACAGTAATCTATCACGTAATCAATCTGGGTGAATATTATATTTGTGTTTTCTCTTAAACGTGAAGCACTCAACCGTCTAAAGGCTTCCAAAAGAACTTTAAAAAGCACCCTTGTCGTAAGAGTTAAGCCATATTCTTTGAGAGCAGTATTTGAAGCAGTGAAAACATTTGAAAGAGAACCAAAATGGGAAAGTAGTTTCTTAGCCTCATCTTTAACATCACGTCTCGGAACAGCAAAAGTAAGAAGCAGTTCCAGAAATTCATAGTCAGGCATAGAAACACCACTATCTATCAAGAAGCGTTCTTTTAATCTTTTCCTATGTCCTAAATACAGCGGTTTATCGTTTGTCTTTGCCGTCATATTAACCCTCGCAATGATTAAGTAAATCGTCCAAACGCTCTTCTTTAAGACCGAATGGATCTTGATGAATTAAAACTTGAGCACTAGGATAAACGAGTTTGATCTTGTTTTCAACAGATTGTGTAATCTGATGTGCTTTAAAAAGGGATAAATTACCATCAATTTCAAGGTGCAATTCAAAGTAATATGTACCACCCAAATCACGAGTCCTTAAATCATGCACGCCCTTAACCTCGTCAGTATGTTGAACAATTTTCAAAACATTTTGTCGTATTTCCTCATTAAGTTCCTGATCTAAAAGAAAATTTACAGCCTCTCGAGCAATCTGATAGGCATATAGTGTTAAATAGATAGAAATGACGAAGGCGGTCAAAGTATCAAACCAATCAATACGAAAAGCTTTGACAACCACAAGCGTCAGAATGATGGAAGAATTCGTTAAAATATCAACGACATAATGTGCACTGTCAGCTTTAATGGCGACTGAATTTGTATGCTTTGTCACATATTGCTGAAAAAAAATCAAAACAAGAGTCAACACCAGACTTAGAACCATCACTAAAATACCAATATCCGTTTGTTGTAAAGCAACAGGGTGCAAAAAGCGATCAATGCCGTTATACATCACAAAAAAACCGGAACCTGCAATAAATGCGGCCTGAATTAAAGCACTGATATGTTCGGCCTTAAAATATCCATAACGGTGTGAACAACTGGCAGGTTTTAATGAAATTTTGACAGCAATAAAAGAAACAATAGAAGCCACAATATCAGATAAACTATCTACAAGTGATGATAAAATAGCAAGCGATCCGGTGGCAAGAGAAGCGAGGACTTTGATAAAAAACAAAAAGGTGGAAAGCAAAACACTCGACCCAACAGCCAGCTTTTTATAGCGTTCAATCTTTTCTTTACTCCAAGTTTTTGACATTTTTAAGTTTCTTCCAATCCTCTAAGCCAATTTCAAAATAATGCATTTGAGCAGATTTATCAAACATTTCGATATGTTTATTGACATTTTCTCTTTCAAATTGATATTTAACGAAATATCTTCCTTCTGACTGATATATGTTGATTATTACTTTCAGTCCATGTTCAACATCAAGATTAAATGTCGCAATCTTTTGTTTTTCAAGAAGTTCATTTTTTGCGCTCAAGAAAGTAATGTTTAAAAAGTTTTTCATGTACTCAGCAATCAAATCAGGATTATCATTACCATTTATTTGCACCAACCGTCCGAAGCGTAGGTCCCAAAAATGAGAATATGTCCATAAATGAGGATCAAGAGAAAGGTCAACAAAATCAACTTCTGCCTTAAAAACTTGAAACTTACCATCAAATTTTACATAGGCAGCAGATGCACCTCGGCCGAGTTCAAGGTTGTATTTGCCAACATCCAAAGCCTCAAGAATTTTTCCGTCACCATCCCAAAGCTCAATACGAGTTGCTTCTGAATGAGGAGCTTCCAAAGGAAGCAAACCGAAAGAGGCGAGATTTTGTGCTTTGTCAGATTTCTTTTCATACAACGAAGCTTCCATTAAAGCACTCAAAAAGCTGCGTATACGCTCTTGATAAACAGGAAAATCAGGCTGTTCCGTCAAATGCCAAAGCCCATCTTCAAATACAAAATTTAGGGCTTTATCATGATTTTTAAGACTAATTTTTTTGACAGTGTTAATTTCTTTTGAAAGATCCGGTAAAAGAGGTGTACCTTCATATTTTTCTATTTCGGATTGATTTTGAAGATAAGAAACCGCAAGACCGCATCCTAAAACAAGCAAAGAAGTTAAAATAAGTTTCAAAAAGGTTTTGTTAATTTCAAAAGTTTGTTTGCTATGTTGTCTTTTGGGTTTGCTAAAAACATAAAATAGAACAACAATAAAAGTCAATAAAAGTGGGATGGCAAATGTATTGATTAGTTGAACCATTCTTTTAGTTTGTTCGATTCTTTCATTTGTTTTTAATTTTGTCTTTGATAGTTCTCGCCTCAGGCTTTGAAGTTCTTTTTTGATATTTGAAATGAGTGATAATTCATCAGGCGTGAAAGTTTCACGTTCCTCAAAATTACGCTTATGCCAAATTTCTTGAAGTTTTAATTTAACCTCATCAATATGATTCAAAATTTCTTCCTCTTTTATCTTAAAATCAAAAATACCTTGCTTTCGCATCTTTTCAATGCCATGAAATGCACGGTTTTTTACTCCCTTACCCCGAAGGGCTAACAATGAGTTGTCATTTGTTAAAAAGTCAAGAGAATTTAAGATAAAATCAGCATTATTAAAGAGAGCAATAAAATAACTATCTTCGAAAAGAGTTTGTTTTCTACCCCAAAAGTCGTCATAAATAAAATCCGTATCGCCAACAGCAATAAGATCAAATTGATTTTGAGGCGCACGACCGTGAATATAAGCTGCTAAAAATTTCATATTTTCATCTTTTTGATAATAGCTTAAAATTTGTCTTGGATTTAAGCCGTCGTAAACCATACTGATAGGCATTAAGGCAGAATTTTCACTTGCTACGAGAAGTGGGGTAAAGTCAATTTGTGCGTTTTCAAGAGGCATAATTATACTGGCAGAACTCATCATCAGACTTTTTAAATTTCTCGTTACAGCATGAAAAGGATTAAAATTTTTCTCTTGCAGTTTAAATTGGATAACGTCCTGCGTATAAGCTGGATTGTTTTTATAATTACTTGTGGCATCGACTGTAATTGAATTTTCAAGATCAGCAACGACATATTCGTTATAAAATTTAAATCCCCAAAAAGTGTCGAGTCCTGAAAGTTTAGAAGCAACAAAAGGTTCAGAACGATTAATATACAATCTCTGGGCTTCAGTGGCACCATCAAGAAGAAGCAAAATTTTACCATAATTTTGAGAAAATTCTTTGATTTTTTGAACCATCTCCTCAGAAAGAGCCCTAGGATGTACAATCATCAAAACATCAATTTTCTGCTCGAAATCCTCAGGCTTTTCAATAAGCAATAAGTTGTATAACTCACCAATTTTTTCCGAAATTTGGAAGGGTTCTACGATCATGCTTTCATCTTTCATACTACTACCCAAAAGAGGTAAACTGGAAACAATGCCAACAGTTTTCTTTTTATGAGACAACCGATAAATTAAAGTCGTTAAATCCTGTTCTAAAAAATTCAAACGCTCAGAGGAAAGATATGGTATGACTTCCGAATTGTCCAAAGCATCGGAGATGGAAATACCAAACAATGCATTTTGATTAATATCAATAAGCGCGATTGGTCGTAAACCTTCTGATATACCTCGATCTTCAATGTTATCAAGATTTTCGGGATGATAAATGCGATAGTTAAATTTACCGTTTGAAGCAATTTTATAATGCTCTAAAAGCATTTTTACCCTATCAAACATTTGCCTCAAATCAGGATTTCTTTTAAGCAGAATGTTTGAAAAATAAAGCTTTGCCGTTACGTTTTCAGGCAAATTTGTAAGCACATCTCGACTGTTCTCGCTTAAAGTCCAGATTTTTTCTTGTGTCACATCAATTTCCGTACCACGCGTTAGTGTATTTGCAAGCAAGTTAAAGCCCATAAACCCAACCATCATCATAATAAAGGCCAAAATATAAACACTGCGTCGGGTTGATTTGAGCCAAAAAGATGTTCCCGATGTCTTAAAACTTACAATCAACATAGTTGTAAAATTAAACAAAATAATAAGAGATGCAAAAAAGAGCACATCACGCCACTCTAAAAGCCCGTTAATGAGACTGTTAAAATGCGTCAAAAAGCTAAACGATGCAATAGTATCAATCATGTAGTCAGGTAAAAAGAGCCTGAAAAATGAAAGTACAAATTCCAATCCGCTGAAAAAGAAAATCAAATTTGCAATTACAGCTAAAACAAGAGCAATAACTTGATTTTTTGTTAAGGCAGACATTGTTTGTGAAATAGTAAGCATGGCAGCGGCTAAAACCAAGGCGGCAGCATATGAAAGGGCAATAACGGCATTGTCCGGCTGCCCTAAAATATTAACTGTTATAACAAAAGGAAAAGTTAAAATCAAAGCAAGCGCACAAAATAAAAATGAGGCTAAAAATTTTCCCCATACCAAAACCGGCAGCGATACAGGCATTGTCATAACTTGTACAACCGTTTTTAAGCGGAACTCTTCAGCCCACAAACGCATAGAAATACCAGGCAAAAAAAGCAAGTATAACCAAGGTAAAAAACAAAACATATAAAAGAGTGATGCTTGTCCACGTTCAAAAAAATGTCCGAAATAAAAACTTGTAACAGCATTCAAAATTAAAAAGCTGACCAAATAAATATATGCAAGAGGTGAAATGAAATAACGCATCAACTCATATTTTGTTACAACCCATAAGTGTCGCATCTTCTATCTCCTTTAATCTTTCGTCAATTTTTGAAAAGCAGCTTTTAAGGATTTTGTTTTCGTTTTAATTAAAATTTCTTCAATGCTTCCGTCAATCATAATTTTACCATGATTTATAATAATAATACGAGAGCAAATTTCTTCAGCCTCATCCAAAAGGTGTGTCGAAATCAAAATAGTCTTATCATTTCGCATGCTGCAAATCAATTGTTGCATATGTTCTTTTTGGTTGGGATCTAAACCGTCTGTCGGCTCATCTAAGAGCAAAATATCGGGATCTGCTAGAACACTTTGTGCAAATCCGACGCGTCGCAGATAGCCTTTCGAAAGTGTCTCAACTTTTTGAGTTAAAACATTTTCAATATTTGCCATTTCGATGGCATGTTTTAAATTTTGTTGTGTTACACCTCTCAATTCTGCCATATATTTTAAAAACATTTCCACACTCATGTCAGGATATATCGGGGCTCCTTCAGGTAAAAATCCGATACACGCTTTTGTTTTTAAAGGGGCAAGAAAAATGTCTTCGCTATTGACTAAAATTTTGCCTGAGGTTGGACTTAAAAAACCGGTAATCATATTCATAAAGGTAGATTTACCGGCACCATTCGGGCCGAGGAGTGCAATAATTTCTCCTTTGACGGCACTAAAATTAAAATCACGAACTGCCTGAATTTGGCCATAATTTTTGCACAAATGAATTGTTTCTAAAGTTTTCTTCATTGAATATTTTCCTTGTCATAAAGTTTTCCTCCGCTCAAAGGTGCACTCACTCCCGTTGTAGAAGGAAATGTAATCGGTAGATGATAAAATCGTCGTGCCGCTAAAAAAGCAAAAGCTGCTGCGTCATCAGGTTTAACATCATCATGTAAAACAAAAGCAGTGATGCCTTCTTCTTTGAGCTTTTGCTTAAGCACGCGCACAAGAGTAGGATTTAAAGCGCCACCTCCGCAAATAAGAACTGTTTCAGGCCTTGAAGGTAACATTTCAATGATTGCCTTTTTGATTGCTTCAGCAATAAATTCAACAATTGTTGCAGCCCCATCTTCAATGGATAACCCTTCAAAATGTTCCTCTTTGTCCTTAAATGAGTTACGATCAAGAGCTTTCGGAGGACGCTTTTCAAAAAAATTGTGTCGCATTAGACCGGCAACAATCTTTAAATCAGCTTTTCCAAGAGCAGCCATTTGTCCGTTATAATCCATGGCAACATGTGCATGCTTTATCATAAAATGATTAAGAATTGTATTGCCTGGACCGCAATCAAAAGCAATCATTTCACCCAAAGCACCGATATATGTTAGCGAACTAACGCCACCGATATTAATAAATAAGGCAGGTTTGGGGATATGCAAGGCAAGCGCATGATAATAGGTTGCCGCAATCGGTGCACCTTGACCTCCGTTTGCCATGTCTGTGTTATGAAAATGAGAAACCGTCGGGATACGAAATTCTTCAAAAATTTGCTTTCCTTTGCCGAGTTGATATGTGTAATGTTCTTGCACATTGTGTGTAATAGTTGGTCCTTCAATTCCGATAAGATCAACCTTTTGTCGACAAGAAGCTAAAAGTTCACGAATAATATCAATCATCAATTGTGTCACATCATTCTCAACCGCGTTTATTAAAATCTCATCATCAGGTAAATTGATGTTTTTACCAACAATAAGCTCGATTTTTGAGCGCAGAAATTCCGGCATGGGAATAGTTCCCGATAAATAAGTCTGATAAATATCGACACCATCTGTTGAAATCAGGGCATACTTAATGGTTTCAAAAGAAGTTCCGCTCATCAAAGCCAAAACATTTAACGATTTTATCATCATATTATTTTAATCCTTACCTATGATACATACTAAATATGAAGCATTAAGATTTGGTTAGGATAAAGAAAAATATTGTTTTTCACTATTATCCGAATACCGTTGTTCTCGTACAGGATATTCAGGGCGATAGTTGTAAATGATGTTTATCGCCGTATAATGCTATATCAATGCTTGCCAAAACACACATCGGTGTGGATTATTTGTTTCCTTTTAAAAGATACAAAAGTATATATCACAACTACTAAGGAAAGATTAGCTTTGGGGCAATTAACCATTGAATTAAATGATCAGTTTACACCTTAGAAATAAAAGATTACGTCTGTCAGAGGTAAAGTCTTTTAGCCGTTAATGAAGAATCAGTGCCTAGGCGGGCAGGTCGCTTTTTATCATTGCAATTTAATTGTTGCTTTTTTATATAAACTTAATTAGACTTAAAGTTATAATTGATAACATAAAATATGGTAATGAAAAAAATATACTATCCAGGAAAAGGTGGGGCTTTTAGGCTTTTTGTGGCAGAAAATAAGATTGACGTCTATCTTACCGATTTTAAAAATGCATTAACAAAGACAGAACAAATTTTTATTGAAAAATATGCACCTAAAATTGGATTAAGAAATAATTTACAACCTTTCCAAAATTTAACGGGTGTATATCAATATGAATGGTACAGTCTCACAAATCATTTTCTTAATCATATCCATCAAAATGGTGGACAAATTTCAGACATTTGTGGCGATATACTAACTTTAAATGACCTCTCAAAAGCGTATTTTGCTGCAGAAAAAATAAGGAATAAACTTTGTTTTTATAAAATGGTGCAAAAAATAAATCCCAACTATTTATTACCAAATTGGAAAATTAATAAACTAGAAAACAAAAAAATTGAATATCCGCTCATTATTAAATCCAGTCAAGGAAAGGGCGGTAAGGGAAATATAGTGTGCTACTCTGATTCTGATTTTAATCAATGTCGCAAAATTTTGAGTTCTAAGTTGTTTGCAAAAAAACAAGAAAATGAACAATATAACCCCTTAAACAAAATAATTATTGAAAAATTTTATCCCAATGCGGCCAGCTATAATTGTAGCTTTTATTGCACAAAGAAAGGAAAAATAAAGTTTCAAAAAATATCACAACAAATAATTGAGGAAGTATTTTATAGAGGAAATATTTATCCTCCCTTGTTAACAAAATCACAACTGAAAGATATCACGGAAATCAGTGGGAAAATTTGTCATATTTGTCATTCAGATTATGGATATGTTGGTTGGTTAGGGTTGGATTTTATTTTGCTTAATGGTAAAATACATGTTATAGAAGCAAATCCCAGAGTCAATAGTGTTACACACGCACATGAATTCTCTAAAGGAAAACCATTTTTTATCAGATTGATGCGGCATAAAGCGATGCAATTAACAGAGATTTTTGATAAATTTATTCTCGACCCTGAAACCAGATATGGGATAGTTCCTTACCAAATACCTGATAATGAAAATGTGCTCTTAATCTCTGTAAATTCTACTTTAGAAAAAGCAGAAAATGAATTGAAAAGATTTGCTCAAGCAAATGGGTTGGAAAATGTGACACAAGAGAATATTCTATCGTTTTCTAAATCTGTTTCTTATTATTGTACAAAGCTATAATGATTTCTGAGATACCTTGCTTAACAATCGGGTTTACATACTTTTTCTTCTGTCCATTCAAAAGAATTATATTGTGTAAATGTTGATGTAGGTTTCGAGGATTTATATCTAAAATATTCGAAATCTCTGCACTCCAGATATTGGGCGGCATTTCTCTGGTGAGGTGTAAGTCAATATGTTCCCGTATAAAATATGGATTTAGAAGCTTGTTTTTAATATGTTGTGTGTAAAAAATTATCCTCTTCTTACGATTTTCTTCGTCAAAATATTTTTTTAATTGCCGAGGAAGTTCCTGAATTTCTTCAGCATAATTTTCTTTGAATGATAATAAAATATTCTTAAATTCAATTTTAGGATACGATTGAGATACTTGAGAAATCATCTCTATTTCATCAGTTCCGTTAATACAAACAGCATATAAACTATTTGAGACAATAAAATTTTCAATATCTGTTTTGCGAATGCCATAAGTTACTTCTTTATTGTATAAAAACAACTGATCAGAATGAAGTGATTTTTCATGAACAATATAACTTTCATCATCATCTGATCGAATAGGCCGACTTGTTACTTGCGGAATAATAAAGATATTTGAATCGGATGCACTTATTGCTTTTAAAAGTGTGCTCTTTCCGACACAAGTCGTTCCTGTAATGGATATAAAGTACTTTTTATCCATGGGCTTTTACACTCATTATCACAAAAGGAGTTGCATTGTGTGATGTTAAGTCTTGTTTAAGAATCCATAACGCGCCATTTGAATCTAAATCTGAAATATTTATATTCGGTTCTCCTTGTATTTGACAATCAAAAAGTATACCGGTATGGATTAGACAGCCAGGCCTTCCATCATCTTCTGTAAAGTCCTCAAATCGTACAATTTCTTCTTTACGTGAGGTACAATCGACAAGTTTACATCCTGTTTCTTCCATAATCTCTCGTCTTAATGTTTCAAGTTCTGTTTCCCCTTCTTCCGGAGAACCTCCCGGTAAATCATACATCCCAGTATAAGGTCCTCTTTTTTTTCTAATAAGTAATACCTTATTATTTTTTTCAATATACCCATATATTCCCTTATGTGTTCTAGTTATTTCTCTCATTATTTATCTCCTTTAAGCGAAAATTTACATTGCTGATTAAGCGATTAAGAGTCGTTATAAAAAATTTATGTAAAACAATTTCAGTAAATTTATGCATTTCATAACAATAATATTCCGTAGATAAGGCCATCTCAAATCCTTTATAACAAGCCAACGTATTTATAGTATCATATTTTTTTTGAAAGTCATCTGTTTTATTTAGTATTTGATAATGCTTTTTTAATATTTTTTTCTCTAACACTATGTCTGGTCGATCGGTGTATTTTAAAAGCAGGTCAATTAAATCGTACAGTTGGTAGTTATATCGGATAGAATCAAAATCCAAAAATTTATATTTATCTTTACAAATTAAAATATTTTGAGGATTACAATCTCCATGAACAATGCCATAGTTCCAACTATCTTTAACAATATAAGACATCGTAACGGTTTTTAATAGTCTCAATTTATCGCATATTATGTGATAAGATTTGTATCTATTGTCTGTAATAAGGCGGTTTTTGACATTAGACGTCCAGTAAGATTGAATACGTTTTTGACTGTTTTGGATTTCTTTTTTTAAATTTAATATGCGTTTTCCCTGATAACCCGACGTATGAAAATCTTGCATCAATTGTAAGTTTTTAATAAAATTTTCTGAAATCTGCCCTTGGGCTTTTTTATATAATACGACAGGTTTTGATGCAAAACGACTTATAGCATCATTAAATTTGTTCGGATGCAATTCAATACAGTAAAATGTTTTATATTGATTAAACAACTTTAAAGATTTTTGTAGAAATTTTTTTGTTTTTGTCTCGTAAATTTTCATAATATACCGTTGATTAATTTCCAATACAGTATTGTCCATTGCATTATTGTAAATCTTTATCTCGCGCGGTATAATATTATATTCTGATACCAAAAATTCAGATATATCGTTCACTTTATAACTTGTAAAATTTCCATAATTATTACTGTTTAAAAACATAGGTGTTTTCCATTTGTTGTAAAATATCTGATAGTTTATACTTATCTTTAATACCTTGTGCAATATGTACATTTGGTTCTGCCAAACTTTTTTGTACAGCATAGACACCATTTTCTACGATTTCTGTGTCTGTATGGCCATCGAATGGTATACCTAAATACTGTTCATTCATACACATTATCTCAGGACAGCCTCCACGAAAAAGATAAACGATATTTTTTCCGCTTAGACATGCTTCTATAAGTGCCCCTGGAAAGTTATCGTGCCTATATGTAAACAAAAAGGTATCGCACGCACTATATATAAATTTCAAATCCCCATAATTAAAATAACCGCATATATGGATATTGGAACTATATTGTTTTGAAATCATCGCATTAAGTGCTTTCAATGAATATTTCTGGTTTAACGTCAATGAATTTCCATTTATTTCATAATGACCAAAAAAATAAAAATGAACATTCTTATTTTTTGAAATAATTTTTTTTGCTATTTTAATAGCCAAATCAGTTCCTTTTCTGTATTCTAGGCTTCCAATAACGAATATATTTGTATCTTTTTCATTTATTTTGTGATTTTTTATGTGTTGATTATAAAATGCGCAGGCCTTTTTTCTTGATATCAAAGAAGTATCTTCAAAATGATTGTTAATAAAGTTGGGTATGATATATACAGGAATCGACGCTATTTCTTTTATAAGATTTCTGGTAAAATTATATACGTAATTAGTAGGTGCAGAAAGTATATCTGAATATATAAGCTCTTTATGTTCTCTCTGAATTTGTAACTGTTCTTCTGCTGAAAAAGTTGGATGTAATTGTTTTGTTAATTCCAATATACTATGTAGTCTTGTTATTTTTAAAATGTTAGTATTGTGTAGATGACTGTATAGATTTGCTAATATACCCTCCCAATCCGGAGCTTCTATAATTAGTTTGTTGCACGGATTTGAAGCAACTAATTTTACTATTTTTTCTGCCGTACGTTCAATTTTGAAAATTACATTAGGTTGAGGTATGTAAAGTATACGGCAATTTCCTTCTCTAATTGAAATAAAACGATTTGTAGGAGATTCAGTTAGCCATATCATATGCACATTTGGCCTGTTCTGTTGGAAAGCTTGATATAAAAGTCCTAAATATGTACCTATACCACCCTTAACAAGAAGTTTGTGATCTTCTGTTGAAACGATCAGATAAAACAAACCAGACGAATTATTCATTTAACTTTCCAATCTTTGTCATAAAGGTACTTAATCCATATAAAAAAACAATTTTTTATTGACATTTATCCCAAAAATCGTATACGTTACTCCCCAAATAATGGAGATATTAATGACTTTTTCATGTGGAATTGATTTTGGAACGACAAATACTGCTGCCGCTTTATCGATAAACGAAAACGAACCTACCCTAATTTGCTTGGAAGGGGATAGTGTAACAATCCCTAGCACACTATTTATCGGTACAGATAAAAGAATATATTTTGGGAAACAGGCAATGCAGTTGTATATGAATGGTGCAAATGGGCGTTGTATGCGTAGTTTGAAGCGGGTACTAGGTACAGATTTAATGGCATCTGGTACATATTTTAATAATAACAAAATTTCCTTTTCCGAACTTTTGAGTTGCTTCTTGAAAAATATAAAAGATAAAATTGATTTGGTGGCCGAAACAAATGTAGAAAATGTCGTTTTAGGTAGACCTGTTCATTTTCAAGATAATAACCCAAACAGTGATTTGCGTGCTGAAAATGAACTGAGACAAATAGCACAAAAAGCTGGCTTTAAAAATATAGAATTTCAATATGAGCCGATTGCGGCCGCTTTTGCTCACGAAGCAAATATTGCCAAAGAAAGTTTGGCTTGTGTTATTGATGTTGGTGGTGGTACTTCTGATGTTTCAATTATTAAAATCGGACAGCCACTGATGTCAAAAGTCGATCGAACAGATGATATCCTTTCAAGCGTCGGTATTCGTATAGGAGGTAATGATTTTGATAAAGATTTATCCTTAAAATCATTTATGCCAGTATTTGGTTATCAGACATTACAAGGTGGACAAACACCTTATGATAAAGTCATGACTTTACCCACAATACCATTCAGAACAATGGCAGAATGGAGTTCGATCAACTCAATGTATACATATAAAGAACTTAATTTTGCGAGAAAAATGTTGTTTAATGCTCAAGAAAAAGAAAAACTTCAGCGCTTTGTGGAACTAATTGAGAAGCAGCAAGGATATTCCTTATTAAATACAGTTGAAAAAACAAAAATACAATTAACTGAGCAAGACACAACAAACGTTTTATTGAATTTTGTGTCTGATAAACCAGTTGTTGCGGTGTCAAGACAAAATCTTAATGAATCTATAGAATTAGATGTCGCTCGTATTTTTAAGAAAATAGACGAATGCTTTATTCAAGCCGACATTAAACCTGACGATATACAATATGTTATTTTGACTGGCGGTTCTACAGAAATTCCTTTAATTCAAGATATTGTTTTTCATAATTTTCCGAATGCTGTTTTATCGCAAGATAACAAATTTTCTAGTGTAAGTGTTGGTTTAACATACGATAGTATACGAAGATTTTCAAAAAGAGAATCTTTTAAAGAATGTATGATTGGTTCTCGTACAGGATATTCAGGGCGATAGTTGTAAATGATGCATGTAGCCGCATATAAATGCTTTTAACACCTTCCAAAACACACACCGGTGTGGATAACCGCATGAGTGATTTCAAAATCTCACTTGCAATCTTAAAAATGTTGCGCTAGTATGCCATTAAATTTGAATTTTAGGGAAATAAAAATGGCAAACGTCAAATCCGAATTTTTACATATCATGTTTGAACGCGGCTTTTTTAATCAATGCACCAATTTAGAGGGTTTTGATGCTTACCTGTTGGATTGTGAGCAAAAAGGTGTGCCTGCCGTTGGTTATTTGGGTTCGGATCCGACAGGTGATAGCCTTCATGTGGGGCACATCGTGCCAGTGATGATGATGCGTTGGTTCCAAAAATGCGGTCATAAGCCGATTACGCTTGTTGGCGGAGCCACGGCGCGTATCGGAGATCCATCAGGCAAAGATAAACTTCGTCCATTTTTATCAGAAGAAACGCTTTCCCGTAACACGTTGGGCCTTAAAAAATCTTTTGAAACTTTTCTTGATTTTTCAAATAAGCCTAACGGTGCCCTGATGGTTGATAATTGGGAGTGGTTCAAGGATATCAACTATCTTGCTTTTTTGCGCGACATCGGTACTTGCTATTCGGTCAACCATATGCTCACCATGGATAGCGTCAAAACACGTCTTGAACGTGAACAGCCGATGAGCTTTTTAGAGTTTAACTATCAGCTTCTTCAGGGGTATGATTTTTGTGTTCTAAATCAGCGTTACGGCTGTCGTGCTCAAATTGCAGGTGCTGACCAATGGGGAAATATCACATCTGGCACAGAACTTGGTCGTCGTCGTTATAATGTTGAGCTTTTTGGTTTTACAAGCCCGATTTTAACAGATTCTTCTGGTAAAAAAATGGGGAAATCTGAGGGGAATGCTGTTTGGATCAATGAAGAAAAACTCTCTTCTTACGACTATTTTCAGTATTTTAGAAATATTGGAGATGCTGAGGTTGCAAAGTGTTTGGCTATTTTTACTGATTTACCGATGAATGAGGTAAAACGTTTATCTGCCCTAAAAGACCAAGAAATCAACGAAGCCAAAAAGATTTTAGCCTTTGAGGCAACAAAAATGTGTCGTGGAAAGCAAGCAGCCAATCAGGCACTTGAAACAGCCGTTAAAACCTTTGAGCAGGGCATGTCCGGCGGTGAGTTACCAGTTTTAAGTGCAGATCTGAATGTTGGCATAAGTGTTTTGGATGCGTTTTTGCAAATCGGCTTTGTGGAAAGTAAAGGTGAGGCAAGAAGACTCATTAAGCAAGCAGGCCTTAAGCTCAACGATAAGCCGATAATAGATGAAAATTACGTCATCACGATAAAAGATGTGATGGACGGACAGGTCAAGCTTTCGCAAGGCAAGAAAAAACATGGCTTAATAAAGGCATAAAAAGTGTTTTGGGCTTTTTTTGCACTTTTTTGTTGTATTTTGATTTTATTTAGCATATAAACAAAGCAGTTTTAGGTCAATTTTATTAAAGGGATAGATATGGCAAACCCGATTGATACAAAAATCATCAGCAAACTGGCTGAAATTTTAAATAAATCGAACTTGACAGAACTTGAATACGAGGACGAAGCCGTGCGCATTTCACTTGCCCGTCAAAGCGGAGCGATGTTGCCGCCACAAGTTGTTGTCACTCAACCCACAGAGCCTGAAAAGACAAAAGAAGACAAAGAGCTTCCGGACGAGGTTGAAAACTTGATTCAAGACCACCATGATGATGAAAACGCTGTCAAATCACCGATGGTTGGTGTGATTTATTTAGCACCCAACCAAACAAGCCCTAACTTTGTTAAAGTAGGGGATGACGTTAAGGCCGGTGATACGGTTTGCTTGATTGAAGCTATGAAAACCTTTAATCCCGTCAAAGCTCATAAAAGCGGCCGCGTAACGAAAATTTTGGTTGAAGCCGGTGATCCGGTTGAATATGGTGCACCATTAATCATTATTGAATAACAGCTGCAGGACTTTGTTGATGTTTGAAAAGATTTTAATTGCCAATAGGGGCGAAATAGCCTTACGTATCCAACGTGCTTGCCGTGAAATGGGCATCAAAACGGTCGCGGTGCACTCTGAAGCTGATGCTGATGCGATGCATGTGCGCATGGCAGATGAGGCGGTTTGTATCGGGCCCGCTAAAGCTTGCGATTCGTATTTAAATAAACCAGCCATCATCTCTGCTGCTGTTATCACAGGGGCAGATGCCATCCACCCGGGTTATGGTTTTTTATCTGAAAATGCAGATTTTGCTGAAATGGTTGAACGTCACGGTATTGCCTTTATCGGGCCGACTTCGACGCAGATGCGCCTGATGGGTGATAAAATTGCAGCTAGGACTGCTGTTCAAAAAGCTGGCATGCCTGTTGCACCTGGTTCACCTGAGCTGAAAACGCTTGATGAAGCATATATTTGGGCAAAAAAAATCGGTTTTCCGGTGATCGTCAAGGCCAAAGACGGTGGCGGCGGTAAGGGCATGAAAATTGCGATGAAAGCGGAAGATTTGCCCGAAGCATATTCTCTTGCAAGAACGGAAGCTAAGGCCTCATTTACGAGTGATGCAGTTTACCTTGAAAAATTTTTGGTTAACCCTCGCCACATTGAGATTCAAATCTTAGCGGATAGTTTTGGCAATGTTGTTCATTTAGGTGAACGTGATTGTTCCATCCAGCGTGGCAACCAAAAGGTGATTGAAGAAAGTCCTTCGCCGGCCTTAAATGAAAATGCACGCCAGAATATTTGTAAAATTGTGCGTAAGGCTATCCAAAAAATAGGCTACACCAATGCTGGTACGTTAGAGTTTTTGTACGAAGGTGGTAAGTTTTATTTTATGGAGATGAATACCCGTTTGCAAGTTGAACATCCGGTTACCGAAGCTATCACGGACATTGACATTGTGCGTGAACAGATTCGCATTGCAAGCGGTGCAAAATTAAGTTTTAAACAAGAAGATATCACATTCACCGGACATGCTATTGAGTGTCGTATCAATGCCGAAAATCCTGATACGTTTGTACCTTCACCGGGTAAAATAAGCGAGTGGCATGCACCGGGTGGTTTAGGCGTACGTGTCGATTCAGAGGTCTATTCAGGTTATACAATTCCAGCCTGCTATGACAGTATGATTGCAAAGCTTATTATTAGCTCAAAAACAAGAAGTGGTGCAATAATGCGCTTACGTCGAGCCTTGGATGAATTTGTGATCATGGGTATAGATACAACGATTCCCTTGCTCCAAGAAGTTATTTCTTCACCTGATTTTATTGATGGCACCTATAACATTCATTGGCTTGAAAACTTTATGAAACATCGCCAATCTTAAAAAGGGTACGGCGATGGATAAAAAGCTAAACATAAAACAACTTTGTGTTGAAACATTGTCTTTTATGGCAAAAAACGTTGTGCCACTTGCTTTGTTTGGTTTGGTTTCATTTTTAGCTTCATTTTTAAGCTTCAAATATGTTTTTGGACATCAAACCAGTATGTTGTTTTTTTACAGCCTTTTTTGTTATTTCTTTTATTATGTTTTTATCAGCCTATACTTTGAACAAAAACCGATTTTTACATCTGAAAAGCTTGTTAGTTCGGCGATTAAAGCGATAGTGATTTTTGCAATTTCTCTATTCGTGGTAATTTGCTTTCACTTTGCCTTAAAACTATTAAAATATATGGCAATGGGGCTTGTAGGCTTTCCGGATGTTTATGATATGCTTAAAAATACATATCATTTCCTAAATTCATCGATGTTGGGTCGTTTGCTCTTGTCTGCGCCACTGATCTTTCTGTTAACGTTTACATTTTTTATTCCTGGCTTTGCTTGGGTATCTGTCATAAACGGTAGCGATTCATCTTTGTGGTCGGCCTTTTCTAAAACACAGGGTAACTATCTTAAAATCTTTTGGCTTTTGTTTTGCTTATTTGCGTTGCTACCGTTTGTTTTGAGCTTTGTTGTGCCTTCAAAACCTGTTTGTCTCGGACTTTCAAACGCACTCACAAATATGCTTGAACTTGTTTTTTATATCCGTCTTTATGACTTTTTCTATAAAGGCTAAATTCCACTTTTTAACATATTGCCGTTTATTGACGGCCTCACATCTTCAAATCTCATCAATTCTTCAGCAATTTCTTTAACTTTTTGTGCCGTGTAAGGCTTGTAGCAAAAATCCATCTGATAATATGTTGCCTTCACATCTTGAGCATCATTTGCAATACAAAATGGACGTTTGTCAAATAACATTGTTTGGCAAGGAACTGACAATGCCTCAAACGTATTGCCGTCTTTTTTTAAGTTAAGCCATTTCTGTCCTCCCTCACAATGCTTGCAATCATTTTCTCGAATACACACAGCACTTGTAAATAATGGTACATCTTGGTAAATAATGAAATTTGTTTCTAAAAAGCTTAAATCATTGAGTGCTTTAATGTTTTCAATCGTGTCTTCCATGGCAAACGAAACACGCTTTGCGCCGATTTTTTGAGCCATCAACATCGCTTCCATGTTTAGCACATATAAAAACGGCCCGAATGAAACATCATATTTTGTAGCATCAACAACCCCAAGGCCCCAATAGTTTGACACTTCCCATTTTGCATACCCCAAGTCCATCAATTTTTTGACGGCAGGCATCAAAACTTGAAGTTTACGACAAACAGTCGGCAAAGAGATGCGAACCTTTTTTAAGGGAAGAGTTGCCAGCTTTTCCAAATCAGGTTTCTCACCAATCAGATAAATAATTTCATCAAAATTTTTCAAATCGAGCTCATCTAAAGCATGAAGATTATCTGTTTTAATAATCCATTTTGAAGAGCTTTTTTTGATGGGTTTGGGCAAATTTGAAAGCGTGCCTTTTTCAAAAGACGGTGTAATTTTTTCATATAAACCGCGCCGCAAATCATTGATCATTGAGGCCGGAATAAAAAGCTCGTCGGCATTTTCAAATTCAAAGTTTTTTAGCTCAAAAACCGTATCACCTGTTTTTTGAAAGCTTTTTAAAAATGCATCATAAACTTTTTCAGGATTTTGCGCCGGCTCAAAATGTCCGCTTAATTCAAAAACAAAATCACCTGACGTTGCAACGAGTTTATCTTTTAAAACTTCAACCTTTACATCAATATTTATTTTGTTTTGAAATTCTTTGGGCTTAGGCTTTGTGTAGTCATAGGCACCCTTCACTTCAGAAGATGAAGCCAAATAAACATCCATTCCTTTTTTTAAGAGAGGATACCCTTTTGGTAATTCTATTTCAACAACAGCATTTTTTTGAGTAATCACCGCGTTTTTGCCGTTTTGCCTGATGTTTTGTACCGAAAATCCGAAGGGTTTTTCTTGTCCGTTAACATCAATTTGAAGCCCGTCAAATCGGCCGATATTGTGCGTCGGTGTAAAAATTAATTTGCCTTTAATAACATTTTCAATCTTGCCGATTTTAAGTCCGCGATGCCCCACAAAATCAAGGTCAACAACATTTTTATCTTTGCCTGAAACGTGAAATTTACACCAAGGTCTTGAAAAAATCTGCTTAATGTTTTCAGCTTTCGTTTTATCGGGCTTTTGCCCGTCCAAAATCTTTCTGTAATAATCTGTGACGGCGGCGACATAAAGCGCTGTTTTCTTGCGCCCCTCAATTTTAAGAGATGTTGCCTTAAGCTTTAAAATGTCATTTTCCAAAGCCATATCTTTCATTGAAAAAATATGTTTGCCTTTCGCTTCTCCTTCAAAACACGCACGGCAGGGATATAAACACTTGCCTCTGTTGGCACTTTTGCCATATTCAAGAGATGAAAATTGGCAGATACCGCTGTATGAATAGCACAAAGCACCGTGAATAAAAACTTCTGTTTCAAGTCCTTTAATTGAAGAAATTTCATTGATTTCATCAAGTGTTAATTCACGAGCCAAAACAACCCGTGAAAATCCGAGCTTTTGTAAAAACAATGCACCCTCAATGTTATGAATAGCCATTTGTGTGCTGGCATGCATCTGGAGTTCGGGATATTGCGTTTTAATCAAGTGTGCCACACCTAAATCTTGCAAAATCACGGCATCAACTTTACATTTCCTGCAAATATCCAAACTTTGAAGCAAACTTTCAAGTTCAGCTTGTTGAATAACGGTATTGATGGTTACATACACTTTGCGCTCTAAGCTGTGCGCATAAGCCGTTATTTCATTTAATTGATTTTCATCAAAGTTAGTAGCCGTCGCACGCGCCGAAAAACTTTTCAAGCCGAGATAAAGCGCATCAGCACCGTAATACAGCGCTGCATAGGCTGCCTCGATATCACCGGCCGGAGCCAAAAGTTCAGTTTTAGTGTCTGTCATGCTGAATTTATTTCAGCATCTTACATAAAAGTCAAGAAAAAACGCACCTTGAAAAAAAAGGTGCGTTTCCAATTCTAGCAACAAGACATGCCGCCAAATTTTGCGATATCCTTGTGCCTTTTGACGAGGATAGCTCCGTTTCTTTGCATGGCCTTAAACTGAACGTAAATTGTTTCTTCTTGTGTTTCTTCTATTTCCATTGCATCTTCAAGAAGAACAACGGCAAATTCTCGCCAACCTTCACGGATCGTGCCTTCCACAACATCAAATTCGTGAATCTGAACGTTTCCTTTGTCAAAGACGCGCACTTTGCGATTACTGTACTCAATCTTATTTAATTGGTAAACTTTTTTAGGATCAATCGTCAGAGATGCAAACACAAGCCAACTTAACACAACAACACCATACACGATGATGTATCCGACGATGGCAAGCACCCACCCGTCATGAGGCGGGGAAAGGATATTGTCATAAACAATATAGCTCGTCAAAGCTAAAATCTCGATAGCAAACAGTGTGTCGTAAAGCTTGGCGTTGATGTGTTTTGTGAAAACAGCCGGTCCGCCATAGCCAATAAACGTATGAACTATGACGACGGCAAATAAAATCACGCGTGAAATAATAATGTTATCCATAGAAATAAGATATTTAATTGATTTGACATAAACTTAAATAGAATTGTCTTTTTTCTAACGAGTTTGCCATCTCATGTCAATATTTTATTTTCTTGTCCATCCTCTCAAGCTCATCAATGTATGATGAAATCAGCTTTAATCCCTTATTCCAAAACTTCGGATTATTCGGGTTTAAATCAAACGGTTTTAAGATTTTTTCATAATCATCGATGGCTGTTTGACGCAAAAGTGTCAGATATTTTTGAGGGAAATCTTTGACTTTCCCTTCTTGATAAACTTCATAAAGTGAATTGACTAAACAGTCAGCAAACGAATAAGCATATACATAAAACGGCATGAAAAAGAAGTGACCGACTTGAGACCAAATATATTTACACTCATCACCTACTTCAACATAGTCGCCAAGGCTTGCTTTCATTTCTTCCGTCCAAATTTCACACAATCTTTCTTCGCTCACTTCGCCCTTTTTGCGCTCATCATGTGCACGTGTTTCAAAAAAGTGGAAAGCAATTTGCCTAATGGCTGTGTTAACCATGTCGCCCACCTTTGAAGCAATCAGACAGAGTTTTGCTTTATCATCTTTTAATTCTTTGAGCAAACCCTGAAAAACAAGCATTTCGGCAAATACGGAAGCCACTTCTTCGGTTGTCATGCGAGAACATTCATTAAGCTCACCGTTTTTAACTCTCAGCTGATGGTGACATCCGTGCCCCAATTCATGGGCAAGCGTCAACACATCATTTTGTTTGCCCACAAAGTTTAAAAATAAATACGGATGTTCCGAGGCAATCGGCCCGCTACAAAAAGCCCCGCTTCGTTTTCCGTCACGCGGCGGCACATCTATCCAATTGTTTTCAAAAAAATCTTCAGCAATCTTTTTCAAATCCGGTGAAAATTTTTCATACCCCTTCAAAACGCTTTGAACCGCTTCATCCCATGAATAGGTCATATCTGTCGAAAAAGGTAAAGGCGCATTCCTGTCCCAATAACTGATTTTTTTGACTCCGAGCCATTTAGCTTTGAGTTTATAAAAGCGGTGCGCAATATTTTTGTAGTTTTTTCTGACAGTTTGAGCCAAAGTATCCACAACTTCATCTTTGACGTCTTCAGCCAAATTTCTTGATGAAACGGGCTTTTTAAAACCGCGTTTATTATCCTCGATGGATTTATCTTTCATCACCATATTGTAAATGAGGGTAAACAAAGGCGCATTTTCTCTGGCCACACGGTTAAGCTCGGCACCAGCTTTATGCCTTGTATTGGCACTCTTATCCAATAACAGTTTTGAAATTTCGGCATCATTGTATTTTTTGCCGTCAACGGTGTAAACGAGTCTTGAAGATGTTTCTTCATATAAACGCACCCAAGCCTCACCGGAGGTCACGGATTTTTCCAGTAAAACTTCTTCTACAGCCTCTGAAAGTTCATACTTTTTATACTTGCGCATACGCTTAATAAACGGCTTATAAAGGGCCACATCTTTGTTTTTATACCACTCTTTGATTTTAGATTCGGGTAATTTATTTAATTCCAAAGAAAAGAAAATTGTCGGTTTGGCGTAATCAGTCAGTTTTTCAGACATGTTTTGGTAAAAAATCATTGCTTCAGGATTTTTCATCTGCGTTGCCATATTCAAATAAGCAAATCCGCCCAATCTGCCGCCTAATACAGTATTTTTTTCAAGCAATTTAAGCGCACTCAAAAACGCTTTGGCAGAAAGTTTTTCCAACTTGCCTTTATATTTTTTCTGTAAGACAATAGCATTTTTTCTATAAGCTTCTAAGTCCTTATTTATTTTTGGGTCTTTAATACTTTTATATAAGTCAGATAAATCCCAAGAAGGTAAATTATTCTTTGTTACCATTTGTGTCTTCCTTTATCGCTTCATTTTGTGTTTCAAGTTTTCGTTCAAGTTCAATCCGTTTTTTGTTTAATTCTTCCATATCCTTAAATATATCAATATGCTCTTGATAAAGCGCCTTCAGTTCTTCATCAGGCTCATCTTCCAAAACAGGTTCAAAATAATAGTTTGCAAAAGGCGTTTTTTGTTTACCATTAAGCCATGCCACAAAGCCACTTTTTATGACCTTAAAATCACATATATTGTTCTTCAAAGTTGCTTTAATGCTACACCAAACCCCGACCTCGCGACATTGATAAATATCTTCTATTAAATTTTTTGTGCAACCAATAAAACCACGTTCAAGCTTATCAACACGCGGCGCAAAAAAGATAAGTCCTAAAAAGGCAAAATAAAGTAAAAAAACAAAATCGACTACAATCCAAAAAGCATTTTTTTTAATGAATTTACGCATTATTTTAATTCTCCATATAGCTTTCCAAAAGAGCAAGTTCTTCTCTGGTATTGGCACTTGCCACTTCTTTAGGATTTCCTTTGATAGCCGTGCATTTTAGCCCCATTTTACGTGCAATTTCAACAGCATCTGTTAAATAATATTCGCCGGCAGCATTTGCATGCCCGATTTGAGATAGAATTTCAAAAAGGTGTTTGCCATCAAAAGCCATACAGCCGGAATTGCAAAATTTCAATGCACGCTCTTCATCTGTTGCATCTTTGTATTCGACAATTTTGATAAGCTCATCACCTGCCATTTTAAGCCTTCCGTAGCGTGCCGGATCATCAGGCTCAAAGCCCAAAACAACAACACTGTATCCGTCACGAACTTTTTGGACAGACCTCATAAATGTTTCTCTCGTAATAAGTGGTGTATCACCAAAAATAACCAAAACGGCACCATCAAAATTTTTAAGTAAATCTTTGGCACAATTTACGGCGTGTCCCGTACCGAGCTGCTCAGCTTGAATACATGTTTTATAAGGTGATACTTCTTTTTTTACAACCTCTCCATCAGGTGAAATAACCGTCACAATTTCATCAACTTTCAAGTCCTCTAAGGTATCAATAATTCTCTTAATCATTGATTTTCCTTTAACGGGCATCATCACCTTTGGTAAATCCGATTTCATACGAGTGCCTTTTCCGGCGCCTAAAATAATGGCAGCAATTTTATTGTTCATAATTCAGCCTTTCTCAAAAATTTTGATTAACTTTTCTAAACTGTATTATATAATACAAAATATGTTGGAAATGTTAAATAAAGGGTAAGTGTTATGAAAAAACTTTTTTTTGCAATATATTTCACTGCTTTTGTTCTTTTACCTGCTAAAGGACATGTAGCCGTTTCTAACATTGAGGAGGCTGCTGAAAGCGTAAATACTCCGCGAGAGCTTGCCCCTGTTACCTCGGATAATTTGCCCGATCCGAATAACATAGAGGAAGTTCGAGCTTTTTTTAAAAAACGTTTTCAAACGGCAATCGTGAGTGATGCTTCTGATTTAGGCGATTTAAACAAAAGTAATTCAATGGACATTCAGCATAGTGCTGAATACATTCAAAATATGAAAGAGCAAAAAAAGTCAGCCTTTGAAAAAATATATGATCAAACACTGGCACGCTTAAATAAACCACAAGCGGAATTTTCAGCAGATACGATTTTTTATGAAAGACAAAAAGTGCCTGAGAAAATGTTGAAGGAAGATATGAACATTTCGGTGGTTCGTGTCCGTTTACCCAATGGTATGACTGTTTTAGCCCCTGCGCGTGAACATATTCCTTACCTGTTATCATCTTTCCATATTTTACCAACAGGTTCCGTAGAAGTTGAAGAAGAAGTTGTGGTTGTGGCAAACGGAGAACAACTCAAGAATGGCCTTGTCAAAACAATGCCTAAATATACAACTTCGCGCAGCAATGTTAAAAAGAAACTGGAAGTTGAGCTTCTTTCTGTTGAAATAAATAACAAAGAAGTTCCTTACACGTTGCAAGAGATTGGTAATAACATCCTTTTCAGTCCAAAAGAAAAATACATCTTGGAACCTGGCGTTTATACTTATCGTTTCAAATACCTTCTTGACCGTAAATTGTGGTATTACGATGATTTTACGGAATTTTATATGGATATTTCCGGTTCTTATCCAACCTTGGTTGTGACTTCGGCTAATGCAATAGTTTCAGTCCCTGACGGACGAAATTTTATGTCTCAGATTTCTATGGCCGGTCCGATAAACGATTTAAAGACAAGGCGTACAATCGCTGTGCATTTAAGTCAAAATGCGCTGGGTTTTGCATCACTCGTTCCGCTTGGTGTAGGTGAGGGAATGCACATTCTTGTTTCGCTTGATCGGGCTATTTTTAATAAGCCAAGTATAGGAAAGCGTTTTGTATGGTTCATCAGTGATGAAGGCGATATTTTGTTTGCTTTACTTGGATTTATAGTAATTTTTGGGGCCTACTTCTTGTCGTGGCGTTTAATTAAGCAAAACAAATCCCTTCTAAGCGTTCATTTCAAGCAGACAGCCGCATTAAACAGATACATCTTAAATGGTGTCTATGATAAACGCTCATACATATCTGCTTTTCTTGATTTGATACGTTATAATGTCGTGGATATTAAAAGAGAAAATCAAACGCTAACGCTGATTAAAAAGACGGATTCGTTAAAGCATTTACCGACAGGTTTGAAAATATTAATGAACACATTGTTTGGTAAAACGGATTCTTCTTTGGATGTGAATGCAAAAAACAAGTTAAAGTTTGAGCGAGCTTTTTCAAAGCATGAAGCATATATTAAAAACGCTTTTAAGTTTTTAACGTTAAAGTTAAATGTGGGGTACTTATTTTTCAGTGTTGCGATGCTTGTTTTAACACTTATTTCTATTTCCTACATAGCAATTAATCCACTTGAAACCATGATGATATTGACAGCATCTATGCTGACATTTGCATTTTATCTTTGGATTTTACGCCGTTCATTTGCAATCAAATGGTGGTCTTGGGTGGCAAAAATCACGGCGGTGATGTTTGTTGTTTTAAACGTCCTTCTTTTGAGCGTCTATATCCATTTTCTTGCGGCACTTTTGCTTGGGAGCATTGTTTACGTTATTTTGGAATATTCTGGCCGTTTTTCATCCCAAAATGGTCTGATTAAGGGCAAATCACAACAGCTCGAAAAACTTTACCAATACTTGAAAACAAACGCTTTAACAATTGCGATATCAAAAGAGTTTGAGCTTTATCAATCAAATATTTTTGCTTTTGAGTTGGAAAACATATATGAAGAAAATCCAAAAAATAAGAAAATATATAAATTGACATTCGCCCAAGATTTATTCAAAACGTTGTAAAAAAAAACCGTTGAAATCTAATTCAGCGGTTTTCTGAGTACAAAAAACTCCGATTTTCATCGGAGCAAAAACTTTGATAAAATTTATCTATTGAGCATTTGCAAGTGCTTGCAAGTTTGAAATAATACTTTCAGCGGTTGATTGTGATTCCTGACTGATACCGACAGATTGGAGAGCTAACTTTTTCATACAGGTTTTGACTAAATCAGAAGCTGTTGATCGGATTGTTCCTGTAAAAAGTGTTCCTGCCGCATACCTCGCATTAGCCTCTGCCAACAAACAAGTTTTCATTTGTGTTTGAGCAGAATCGGCCGTTCCGCCGGTCAGACCGGAGATTTCAGAACAAGAAGCCAAAAAAAGCAAAACACCTAAAAAAGCAAATTTTTTCATATTATAAATCCTTTTAAAATATTACTCTTGAGAAGAAAAGTATATTTTAAAAAATGCAAATATGAAAAGCATTCATGAAAGTTATAAGCAAAAAAAAGTACTTGGGATAAATCCCAAGCACTTTTTAACAGCATTGAGCAGCAAGTTTTGCAATTTCTTCGCGTACCCAAAGCTTTTTTCAAGCTTCCATGATGCACGAAGCACCATCTGCGAAAATTGCACCAGATCTTTTGGGGAAACGAGAATAGCTCTGTTCCAAAAATCAGAAGCACGAATCTTATCGAGTCGATCCGTAATGTCAAAAAAGATTTTTGGTTGAAAGCGGATCTCAAATTTGCCAAGTGTAACCATACAAGGCATAATTTCATGAGCTTCTTTGATAAAAAAGCAATGTCCGTTACCATCAAAAGCTTTACAACTCACACACAGAACCTTTAGCCATTTACCGTTCGTGTTAATCAATTTTCTCATTGGCATATAAGTGCCCACAAGATAAACAGGTCTAAAAGTTCGGATACTGAGTTCCATAGGGCCAAAACCATCTCGAGGCCATCCCCATGTTGAGTGTTTTTTTCTTGGCATAAATCAGATACGTTGTTGTTTAACCATCTGTTGTATCCAAGTCCAAGCTCTGTTTCTGTCTTTAAAAGACAAATCCGAGTGCTCGACAAGGGTTAAAAACTTGTTTGCTTCCACAATACTGGGAAGGACTGCATTTCTGAAAAAAAGCAACTTGTTTGCACGACTTGCATTTTTCATGACATAAATAAAAACTTCGGCATCAAAGACAAAACTAATCTGCCCATCACAGGCATCATAAACATACGCATCTTCATCATGAGGTGTCTTGATAAAGAAAACATGATGTTCTTCATCTCGTGCTGCAAGCACATAGCATGCGGTCTCATCAATGCTCTCAAGCCCATATTTGACGGCCTTTTTCCAAAAATTGAAAGGATTATCACCAATCAACGTGCTATGAAAGGTGGTTTTTAACAAAACGGGCAAATAGCACCGCCTCATCAAAGCGGTCTGAAAGCCCATGTCGGACAACTTCCAAAATGTAAAAGCATTCATAGGTTTTAGTTTTAGATGTTAAGATTTTTCTGACGGCGATAAAGCCAGGTTCGTGCGCGTCTCTTATCTTTTTCTGAAAGATCAGATTTTTCGATCATTTCCAAAAAAGCTAATGCCTCATCAGAGCTTTCCACAACCGCACGCCTAAAAAAGTTAAGTTTATTAGCGCGGCTGGCATTTTTCATAAGATAGAAAAAAGGCTTAGCCTCGAAAAGCACCTGCACATTTTCCGGAAAAAAGAGGCAAACACAAGAATACGAAGGGTGTTTGATCAAAAATTGCCAAACATGATAGTCGGTCTCGGCAGACATGACCCACGTCTTGACCCATTGATTATAGGGTCCAAACAAAAAACATGAGCTTTTCCCATGCCCATCAAGGCCGAACGTTAGAGGCATTTTGATTTGCACCTCAACAGGATCATACTTCCTTCCGATATCAACGAAAGGAAACCCCATAGATCTGAATTTTGCTGTCATAATTTTAATAATATTAGGTGAATAAATAAATCCATAAATGTAAAAAAGTAAATCAATTATTAGACAAATCAAAAAAAATGTCAAGTGCTAAAAATCACAAGACACAGAATTTACGGTAAAGCCTTCTAACTTCTCCTCATTGCTACGTAAATTTTTGACATCTATAATGGATGTACGTCTATAAAAAAAGCCGCAGACAAGATGCCACGGCTTTCATAAACAATGATGGCTTTAAGAGGAGGGTAACGTACAGTCACCATAATGTGTGTGATTTTCGTCATCACCCGTGCAATGATCCTCAAACTGCCCGCCTGCGTCGAGACACTGCTCTTGCGTCCAAATCCAGCTCGTGCAATCCATAAAGCAATCTTTGTAATACTTCACACCGCCACAAGTTATAGGATCAACAGAAGAGAAACCGCCGGCTTCCTCACAACCTTTGATGTTATAACCCTGTTCATATGGTGTCGGGTTTCCGTCACATCCTAAACCTTTACTTGTGCACGACGTTTGGTAGCTCAGATAATTGTTTTGACCACATCCGGCAGTCGAAATACGGCAAAGGTCGGCATAATGCTCGTATCCAGGACCGTAAGAAGCTTCCTGCTGAGACATTGTGAGAAGTCTACAAGCATTATAGCCATCATAAGGTGCCTCTTTTGTGCGTGTATAACATTCATCCTGTAAACAAGCATTAACTTTTTCAACACACGGCTCGGAAGAATAAGTATAATTACCACAACCTACGTTTGAAGCACCAGCAGGAGGCATTTCATTAGTTTTACATTCGTACGGATACGTCTCACGAGAAACTGGTACGGGTACACCCAAACAATTTGGCTCATAGCAGGGAATATATAAACCAACCCTTTCATATTGTGTTCCACCACCAGAAGCTGGAATAAGGTTTCCTTTGCATCTCACATTTGCATCAGTCCAATCGATCCCACCACCAGTGAGCCTACGTGCAATCTGGCACTTTCCGTTTTCATTGGTAAATGTATCACCACTAGACTTAAAATAACGTCCATCAACAGGATGTGTGAAATAATGATAGATCGTCTGAGAGTAGCAAAGTGGTTCATTACCCTCATCACAACTGTTACACCAGAAATAACCGTCATACTTGTAATAAGGCGTGTCTTGTTCTGTCAAACAGCCGTTTCCATCAACACGGCAAGGAACTTTGCCATAGAGAGGTGACCTGTTACCCATACAATCGTAGCTATTTGCATAGATATCATTCCCATACTTGTAGACATTGCCGGATGGAGCTGTACACTCATAGGCTTTGTAATATACAGAGGAGGCATAGAAACCGGCCGGATTGAGCAAATTCTCATTAGAAACATATTTACAAGTCCTTGTTTCCTGGCGAGGCTTTCCTTGTGCATTATACAAGGTAACAGTTACTTTCAAATCTTGAGGTAAGCACTGAGCCGGTGTAATGCAAGCTTGATAATACTCTGAGCCATTGCCATCAGTACACACAAGCTCACCACTCGGTGTTTTACCAACTCCGCAATAATACCCGTCGCATGACGCACACTGTCCGTTTCCATCAACATACCAACCGAGCGTAAAAGAACCAACACTTTTAGCTGTGAGCGAATACCTGGTTTTTCCATCTACATCAGAACACACCTCAGCATCATAACAGTTGTTCCAATCTTGTCCATGAGCGCTCACAACCTCTGTTTCCAAAGCACCTGAACAATTCGCCCCTGGTTTCAATCGGCACGTACCCTCATTAATTTCATAATCACTCATATCAGCCTTTTCGTCGCATTTATATTTATTGCGCCGCGCCGAATAATTGTAAGAACATTTCTCACAATCATAACAATGCGCATCCAAAGCGCTGTCTTGATTATAGCTCTCGTCACACGGGTCTTGAATACATTCATTTCCGTTTAACACATACCCTGTACCGCTTTTTTGTGTACAATTATATTTTGTATTGTCACTCGGACATGCGGTACAAGTCCAACATCTTACATCTTTTAAAGTGTCGTTATATCCGGCACATGAATTACCCGGATTTGATGGATCTGAAGGATTTCCTTGATCACCCATACCGCCTCTTGGATCTTTATCTTCTGGACCATAAAGCATAGTTTCACATTCATTATTTGCGGCACTCGGCAAAAAACAAACCTTTGCATACACGGCGTTTTCAAAACCGATATACGCCCCAAAAAACAAACAGACCGCCCAAAATAACCTTTTAAGCATCTCTAAAACAGACCGGTGTGACACTTTCATGGCACAAACTCCTTTAAAAAAATATTACCTCTTACCCTCCCATTATATATGATCCCACACCTGAATGCAACATTTTTTTGTTTTGTATTAAACTTTTTTATGTTCTCGATAAACAGCTAAATCTCAAATCGCAAATAAAACTTGACAAATGAAAACATACCTTTTAAATTCACTTTTGTAAAACGTATCTATTAACCAATAATCTAACACTATAATTATGCTTTATCTTGAGGATATTTTAGAACTTTGTGCCGAGGCTGAAGTTCATGAAAACTCGTCACGCAGTGTTGAGCTTTTTGAGCAGCTGCGACAAGAAAAGGGGGAAGATCTGTCGATTTTTGACTGTTTCACGGTCATCGAAAGACTCGCAAAAGAGATTCCAAAAACAGAACCTCTTTCGAAGCTCTCTGTTGATGTAGAAAAGTTAGTCGCGAAAATTGAAGAATGCTACCATATTGCCGTCAACGCAAATATGTCGCCTCTTCAAATTTGGGAAAACAATCGTTGACAAGGCTTACTATTGTCTTAAAAGAAAGTGTTTCCTGTAGAGCACTTTTTTTTTGCCAAAATTTTAAAAAAAATATTGACAAACTTTAAAATTTCGGCTAAATTCTAATCAGCGAAAATTTTTAACACTGTATAATTATGGTAACATTGATTAAAAAGTCCTTCGTTAATATCGAAGGCAACGGGCGTAAGCTCGTCGAAGTCAAACGTGTCGCCCCTGCTATGGAGGCGTGTTGCGAATGGGTGCCGCCGGTGGACTTGTTGGATTTCAACAACCCTCGCATCTATGCCAACATACCTTGCTGGCAAGATGAGAATGGAAACCTGACCTCCATTCGAACGGGTGCTCCCATTAAGCTCTTTTCGCGACTTGATCAAGTTTGCGGTGTGAGCGTCGGGACGGGCTTTGACTACGAGGATTTCAAAATTCTCTACACCCGCCAGGGATTCATTCTCCGTATGTGCCGCGACTGCGAGGTCGTGCACCATAGGTGCTTCGGCGAAGAAATCACCGAGATCCCGAAAATAAGAAAATAAAAAAAAGGTCTGTTGTTTAAGACAGACCTTTTTCTTTTTGTTTACTTAATAAACGGTAAAGAGCTTTCTAAATCTTCCGGTGTGTTAATATCCGCCGGTGCCTCATCAATCAGCTTGATTTTATCAATAATTTTAGCACGGATAATCATACCGTTTTCAAGTGCGCGAAGCTGTTCAAGCGATTCTCTTTTTTCAAGCACGCCGGTTGGAAGCGACACCATTTTTTGCAAACTAGATGCCTTAAAAACGTAAATACCGATGTGATAATAAAGATCTTGGTTCGGACATTTTTCAGGGTTTCTCGTGTAAGGTGCCGTGGCACGCGTGAAATAAAGACATCTGCCTTCCGTTTCACCTTCTTTCAAACCCATCACGATTTTAACAACATTCGGATTATTTTTATCTTCTTCTGATTTAATAATCATACCGCAAGTGGCAATATCGCAATCTGTTTTTTGCACCATATCAATCAAAGGCAAACAGACGCTTGGATCAACATTTAAGTTGTCACCCTGAAAATCAACCACCACATCATATTTTTCCCCTTTAGGATCCAAAACTTTAAGCGCTGCAGCGATTCGATCGGTTCCGCTCGGCAGATTCGGATCAGTCAAAATGGCCGTTCCGCCAAACTTTTCAACTTCATCAACAATCTTCTGATCACCGGCTGCAACAGCGATATCCGTTTTGCCTTTCATGACTTTTTCAACATTTTCATAAACTCTTTGAACAAGTGTTTTACCGTTAATATCCAAAAGAGGTTTGTTTGGAAGTCTTGTAGCTGCGAGTCTGACCGGCATCATGGTAATTATTCTTGTCATAAATTTTTCTCCTATAAAAGTTTAAGCGCCTGTTCGATTCGGTTCAACGTTTCGTCTTTGCCTAAAATAACGGCAATTTCTGTTGCTCCGCCCGGTGTTGTTTCTTTTCCTGAAAGCGCAATGCGTACGGGATATAAAACTTGCCCGTTTTTAAGCCCTTCACGCTCCGCCAATGTTTTGAGTTGGGTAAATAAGTTTTCATTCGTCCACTCATTGACTTTCCTTAATACCTCAAGTGCTAAATTAAGGACCTTTTTAGCGACCGCTTCATCTGTTTTCATTTTTTTGTTTTGATAAAGCGTAGGGTTGTATGTTGGCACTTTTTCAATAAAATCAATGTTTTCTTCAATTTGTGCCAAAGTCTCGACACGTGGCTGTAAAACAGTGCTCAAAAATTCAAGATTAACCTTGCGCGTCAAAAATTTCTCAAAGTAGGGCAGAGCAAGTTTATGGAAATCTTGAAGGCTCAAGGCTCTGATATAAGCTCCGTTCATCCATGTAAGCTTTGTAATGTCAAAAATGGCAGGTGACTTATTCAATCTTTCAGCCGTAAAGACTTTTTTGAGCTCATCAAGCGAAAAAATTTCCTGTTCCGTACCGGGATTCCACCCCAAGAGTGCGATGTAGTTTAAGATAGCCTCCGGCAAATATCCTTTTTTAACCAAATCCTGAAAAGAGGCATCTCCGTTTCGCTTAGAGAGTTTGTGCTGTGCATCTTTCATGACGGGTGGCACGTGGACATAAACAGGCGGCACCCAACCGAAAGCCTCGTAGATCAGGTTATATTTTGGGGTTGATGAAATATATTCATTGCCGCGGACCACATGTGAAATCTCCATCAAATGGTCATCAATCACATTGGCGAAGTTGTATGTCGGCAATCCGTCAGATTTTAATAAAACGCCTTCATCAAGCTCATCATAATCAATTTCGATTTTACCGTAAACCACATCTTCAAAAACGGAAATCCCTTTTTTATTAATGTTTTGGCGTACAACAAACGATTCGCCCGATGCGATTCGTTTTTTTGCCTCTTCTAAGGGGATGTGTTTGCAAGGGTCATCAAATTTCACGGGAACGGCCTCTTCTTCGTCCTCTGAACTTTCAGTCTCTTCAGATTTACAAAAACAATAATGCGCTCCGCCGAGTTCGACCAATTTGTGTGCGTATTCAGCATATATATTTTTGCGCTCTGATTGCACATAAGGCCCAAAGTTTCCACCGATATCAGGTCCTTCATCCCAAAGCATATTCACGCATTTTAATGTCTTATAAATAATATCTGTTGCGCCCTCGACATAACGTTTTTGGTCGGTGTCTTCAATACGCAAAATAAAATCACCGCCTTGAGATTTTGCAATCAAATACTCATAGAGGGCCGTTCTTAAATTGCCGATATGCATATAACCTGTCGGTGACGGTGCAAATCTTGTTCTTGTTTTCATACCGTTTAAAATCCTTTAAAACCATTTTCTTCACTACGATAAAACAATTTTCTTTCAATGCAAGCATTTTCTTCTAAGACACATGATATATTGCATAATTCTTTCATCTTTTTCTTGACTTTTTAAAAAAGAGTATTAAAACTAACAGCGCTAGCAATTTTGAGGAGTCTCAAAACTTCTCATAAAATCGATTTTAAGGAACGTTATGTCTGATAGAGAAAATCAAGATTTAAACGCGGATTCACCAGTACTTGACGCGTTGGGTTATGCTGTTAAAACCCTTATTGAAAAAGGCAAAACAAGGGGCTATATCACTGTCGAAGAATTAAATCATGCGCTGCCTTCTGAAAAAGAGACATCTGAGAATATTGAGGATATCATGGCTTCCATTTCAGATTTGGGCATCAGTCTCATTTCCGAGTCGGAAACTGAAGAATATGAATCTGAAAACGAAGAAGTAAATGAAGATGAAGACATTGACGAAAGCGGTAATTTTGATGAAAAAGAGCTGAGTCGTTCGGACGATCCTGTCAGAATGTATCTTCGTGAAATGGGTGCGGTGGAGCTTCTTTCTCGAGAAGGTGAAATTGCTATTGCCAAGCGTATTGAAGCTGGTAACACCGTGATGTTAAGTGGCCTGTGCGAAAGCCCGATGACTTTAAAGGCCATAGCCTCTTGGCGTGATGAATTGGTTGGCGGCACGATGCAACTTCGAGATATCGTTGATTTGGAAATGATGTATGGTGATGACAGTGAAGCCATTTCCTATGATGACGATGAAAATCAGGTGGATGACTTAGACACGGTTGCTAAAGATTTGGATGAAAAAAATCTTGATGAAATAGATGAAGATTTGGAAGAAGACATCGATTTAGATTCTGATGTTGAGGATGACCTGGAAGAAGATGATTCTTCAGAAGATTCTGTTGATGTTGAAGATGAAGACGATTCGTCCGAAGAAGGACAATCTGATTTAAACGAAAATGGCACTGATTCTGAAGACGAGGAAGGTGTTGGACACTCTAGCACCTCTGTCTCTGCGATGGAAACGGCCCTGCTTGAACCGGTCTTGGAGATTTTAAACAAAATTTCAAGCTATTATGATGATTTGAAAAAAATCCAAACGCAGAGAATGGGGGCCATTATTGCTGGTCGCAAAATCGCACCGTCACTTGAAAAAAAATATCTGACCGTTAAAAAAGATTTGGTTGAGTTAATGAGCTCGATCCACTTAAATACGATTCGCATTGAGCAACTTGTAGAACAATTAAACGAGATGAACAAGCGCTTGATGGGGCTGGAAGGAAAGCTCATGCGCTATGCTTTGGCTTGCAAAATCAAGCGTGAAGATTTTCTCTCCTCATATCAAAAATCGGAGCTTGATCCGCATTGGCTTGAAGATATTAAAAATAAAAAAGACAAGCATTGGAACATTTTTGTTGAGCGTTATGGCAATGAGATTAAAGAGCTGCGTTCGGGTATTATTCAAATGTCTGAAGATTGCGGCTTGCCAATCAGCGAATATCGCAAAATGGTTGAAACGATCAAACATGGCGAGCGTGAAGCTGAGCGTGCTAAAAAAGAAATGATCGAGGCAAACTTAAGGCTTGTGATTTCAATTGCCAAAAAATACACCAACCGCGGTATGCAGTTTTTAGACCTGATTCAAGAGGGCAACATTGGTTTGATGAAAGCGGTTGATAAGTTTGAATATCGCCGTGGTTATAAGTTTTCAACTTATGCAACATGGTGGATACGCCAAGCTATCACACGTTCAATTGCCGATCAAGCACGCACAATTCGTATTCCTGTCCACATGATTGAAACGATAAATAAACTTGTCAGAACATCACGTCAAATGTTAACGGAAATGGGACGCGAACCTGTTCCGGAAGAATTAGCTAAAAGGCTTTCGATGCCTTTGGAAAAAATCCGTAAAGTTATGAAGATTGCCAAAGAGCCGGTGAGCTTGGAAGCCCCGGTCGGTGATGAAGAAGATTCATCTCTTGGTGATTTTATTGCAGATGAAAGTGCTTTGCAGCCGCTTGATTCGGCCATTCATTCAAATTTGAAAGAAACGTGCACGAAGATTTTATCGTCTTTAACGCCACGTGAAGAACGTGTTTTGCGTATGCGCTTCGGTATCGGTATGAACACGGATCATACTTTGGAAGAAGTCGGACAGCAATTTAATGTGACCCGTGAGCGTATTCGTCAAATTGAGGCAAAAGCCCTTCGTAAATTAAAGCACCCGAGCCGTTCGCGCCGCTTGCGCTCTTTCTTAGATCAATAACAAAAAAACACCAATAAAAAACCACCGTCAAGGTGGCTTTTTATTGGTGGACGCTTTAAGGCTACTCGGCTAAAGCCTCGTTCACTTCGCTCATCGCCGTTGGCGACCGCCGCGCTCCCGCTCGGCTTTCGCTTGTAGTCGAACTCCCTTCTTCGGGAGTTCTCACATCTCAGCCTCCACAAAAAAACCACCGTTAAGGTGGCTTTTTATTGGTGGACGCTGAGAGGTTCGAACTCCCGACCCTCTCGGTGTAAACGAGATGCTCTTCCAGCTGAGCTAAGCGTCCATCGGTGAGTTCGTTTATAAACAATCTTTTTATTAAAATCAAGTAAAATTTTAATCGGATGAAAAAATTTTCAAAACTTTTTTAGCCTAGAAAGCTGTGAAGTAATGGAAATTTATGGTTTTTTTTAATGCAAAATTATGTATACTGCCCCTTATGAAGAAACTAACCAGATATATTTCGGTTCAAATCACAAGCGGTTTCTTGCTTGTGGTGTTTTCTTTGTTATCAATGCTTTGGCTTACGCAATCTTTACGCTTTGTTGAAATGGTAACAAATAAAGGCCTTCCTTTAAGGCTTTTTGTTGAGTTGACTTCGCTTTTAATGCCGCAGCTTTTTGTTGTCTTGTCACCAGTCGCGCTTTTTTCCGCTGTGTTGTTTGTATACAATCGTCTTTTATCGGATAGAGAACTTGTGATTATGCAAGCTGTTGGAATCAGTCCTTTAAGAAATGCCACTTCTGTTTTTGTTGTCGGGTTTTTGCTTTCATTTTTTAGTATTTATGTTCAGAACTGGGGGATTCCTCAGGCAGAGGGGGCTTTCAGACGTTTAGAGTGGGAAGTTAAGAACAATGTTTCGCACCTCATGTTTAAAGAAGGAGAATTCACAACACTTAAAGCAAATATGACAGCATTTATTACGAAACACGAAACGGATGGTTCAGTATCCGGCATTTTACTTTCTGATGAAACAAATCCGAAACAAAAAGTGACGTTATCTGCCGAAAGAGGGCGAATTATCTATGAAAATGAACATCCGCACATTATTCTGGTCAACGGCTCTAGACAAGAGATTGATATTGAAAGCGGCCGCTTTTCATCGCTCAATTTCACACGCTATTCTGTTGATTTGGGAGGGTTTGGAAAAGGTGGCTTAAAGCCTGCAAGTGTTAGAGAAAAATCCTTAAAAGAGCTTTTAAGTGCAAACAAAAATGATACACTTTCTGATGCAGATAAGCGAAAGTACATTGTTGAAGGTAATAGACGAATTACAACGCCATGGTATAACTTACTTTTTGCTTTAATAGCATGCACTGGGCTTCTAATCGGGAATTTTAACAGACGTGGTCAAACAAAAATCATCTCGTGTTCTGTTTTTTGCATGATTTTGGTTTTAGGTCTTGATTTGATATGGACAAACCTTGCTGGTCGTAGTCTTTACTTCTTGCCGCTTTTGTATTTAAACTGCCTTATACCGCTTACCGTGTGCGTAAGCTTATTGCTGTTTTATAATCCATTTTTTTGGGTAAAGTTTAAAAATCTTTATAAGGGCTTGAGATATGCATTATAGCCTTGGAGTTGTGTATATACTGTCTTTTCTTTTGGCTTTACCTCTTAGAGCTGAGCCGATTGCGGGTGAGCTCACAAAGAAACAGGAAACATCTCCATATGTCGTTTTAGAGCCGCAGCAAAATATCACGGATATTTTACACATTTCAACAAAACAAGAAACAGAACCCGATGTTTATTTTGATGCAGATGAACTGACCACAAATCAAAAAGAAAAGACAATTATTGCGACAGGCAATGTTGAAGTGCGTCGCGAAGGGCTCACACTTTATACCGATAAATTAATATATAATCAAAACGAAGACACCATAAGAGCGATAGGTAATGTACGATTGATAGAAGAAGATGGTGCTCAAATTTTTTCAGATGAAGTCAGTTTAACGGGTAAATTGACACAAGCTGAGATGAACCGAATAAAGGTGATTATGCGAGATGAAAGTAAGCTTTGGGCTGAATATTTCAGGAAAAAAGAAAATGACAACAAAGTTATGCGTTATGTCACCTTTACCCCCTGTGATTGTTGTGAAGAAAACGGCGATAAAGCACCTTTGTGGCGTATCAGAGCCCGAAAAGTAACGCACGATGCCAAAAATAAAAACATGAATTATAATGATGCTTTTCTAGATGTTAAAAACGTGCCCGTGCTATATTCACCGTTTCTATCGCATCCCGATCCGACGGTTAAACGCCGTTCAGGCTTTATGCCCCCTAAAATCAGTAGCACGAGCTATTTAGGTGCTGGTCTTCAACTTAATTACTTTTGGGATATAAATAAATACTCAGATATTTTATTTTCTCCGACAATAACCACAAAAAAAGGCATTGTTTGGGGAGGCAGATACCGTAGTTACTTTAGCAAAGGTTATGTGGAGGCAGAAGGCACATATTTAAAGGATGACAATAGAGATAGACCCTCTAATCGGGGAAATTTATTTGCATCTGCGAGGTACGAACTCAACGACTTATGGGTTGCATCAACCCACATGAATTATGCCTCGGACTCACTCTACTTAAAAGAGCTTTCACTACCCAAAGATGACGAAGCATGGCTTGCATCAGATGTGACACTGGAACGTTTTAATTTCAGGGATTATACCTCTATCCAAGCGTATTACTATAAACTTATCAGCTATGATTTAAATCAGCAAGATGAAGCCCGCTATGAACGTTTAAAATATAATAAACCACTCGTCTTACCCCTCGTTGAGGCAGAGTTTGTGGCAGATCCAAATTCAATTGGTGCATATTTTAAAAATGGTTTTAGTCTTGCTTCTCTATATCATTCAGGTGGTCAACAATCACAGCGAGCAACAATGATAAATTCGTGGAACTTACCTTTTACAAGCCGTTTCGGGGAGCGTTATAAAGTGGTAGCATCTGTTAAAACAGATGCTTATCATGTGGAAGAATACCAATACAATGTCAACAAAAAAGACTATCAAGGCAATCCTATACGTATTTTTCCGCAACTTGGAATTGAATGGAAGCTTCCTTTCGTTAAAGCCAGTGATACTTCTCGCCAGATTCTAGAACCGGTAATAGTAGGTGTTGTTGCACCAAACGGCGGCAATAAATCAAATCGCATTCCGAATGAAGATAGCCAAGATGCTCATTTTGAAGATGTAAATGTTTTTGATCTTGATAGGTTTTCGGGTTACGATCGAAACGATAATGGAAGTCGTGTCAGTTATGGTTTTAATTGGAACAGTTATGGTAATATCATCGGCCGTACATCAGCTTTTATTGCACAAACATATCAGTTTAATAGACACACAAGTTTTGCTTCTATAACAGGAAGTAATGGCCATTTATCTGATTACGTGGGGCGTATTTACGCTGCCCCCGCTGATTATTTAAATTTGACATATCGTTTCAGATTAGATAAAGAAGATTATAAATTAAAATATAATGAACTTGCCGCAAGGCTCGGAACAAATATGTTGAATTTATATGTTTCATACATATATCTCCAAAAAAACAAATATGCGTCCGAAGTCCTTTCTGAGCGCAAAGAGCTGTATACGGCGTTAAATGCGGCTTTAACGCGAGATTGGTCGATTAATGTTTATAATAGACAGGATTTGTTGCATGGTGGTGGTTCTTTGGAACATGGTGGAAATTTAATTTATGAAGATGAATGTTTTATGTTTATAACAAATGTGAAAAAATACAACTCGAGTGACCCTGAGTTAGATGATTCTTACGAGTTTACATTTTCATTTTATTTAAAAACATTAGGTGGATTAGGTTCTTAAAAAAGGAGACAAAAATGCACTTTTTAATTTTAATGACAGCTTTTTTATTAAGTTTTGATGCTTATTCTCAAGAGATTTCGGCAAATGATCTGGATACAATGGCAAGAAGCTCTAGAGCCACATCTGTGATGTTTGCTACGCCTCAAAGTGAAGAAGATTTAGAACGCATTGAATACGAAAGACAAATGCGTGCACGCGAAGAAGAAATGGAACGAATGGAAGAAGAACGCCTAAAAGCTTTAAAGCCGGTTAATTTGTTTGGAAATACACTTAAAATTTATGCCATTATCAATGGTGATGTTTTAACCAGTCGTGACATGCAAGATAGGGCTAATGCTTTTGTCGCAACGACACAAATTCCAATTACAGCTCAAAACAGAGCGATTATATTGGAGCGAGTTTTTCAGGGTGCAATTGATGAAAAAATTAAATTACAAGAAGCGGCTAAAAATGGAGTTAATATTTCTCAAAAAGAGCTAGATGAAGGTATTCGTAACTTTGCTCAATCAAATGGTGTCAGTGTGACAGATTTTAAAAATATGCTACAAGCAGCACAAGTTGATGAAAAAGTGTTTAGACAACAGATGAAAGCCGAGATGGCATGGGGACGTTTGGTGCAAATGAGAGCTGCACAAAAACTAAAAATTTCAAGATCTGAAATACAAAAAGCGATAGATGCCATCACACGTGATACAAAAAAACAAAAATTTATGGTTTCTGAAATTGTGATTTCTAAGAAAAACGCAGAGCACATTGAAGAGTTGGTGCAGAATCTGCGCTCGGATCCACGTTTTGAGCTTTATGCTATGCAATTTTCGCAAAGCCCGACGGCTAAAAATGGTGGCCATTTGGGCTGGGTGAGCAGCGAGCAACTGATAGATAAACTAGCAAACACCTTAAAAAGCATGAGGGAAGGGCAAATTTCAGATCCGATTAGTGTTGGCACTGATTATTATATTTTAAAACTCGAAAAGAAATATACACCTGGTATTGATAAAATGCCAACGCCGCAAGAAAGCGAAATCAAAAAAATGCTTGAAAATAAAAAGCTTGAAGAGATTGCAAATAAATATATGCGAGATCTGAGAAATAAGGCGATTATTGAACGGAAAGTGTAAATGAACTTCGAAAAAACGTTAAGGCAAACTGTCGAAGAACACGGCCTTATGGCAAAAAAAGCATTGGGGCAAAATTTTCTGCTTGATCAGAATATTACAGATAAAATTATTCGGCTTTCACTTGAAAAGCAAGGTATAAAAAATTTTAAAAATTTTAATGTCCTAGAGATCGGGCCTGGTCCGGGCGGTTTGACGCGCGCTATTTTGAAAGCTATTCCTAAAAAATTGATTTTAATTGAGATGGATAAACGCTGTGTTCAAATAATGGAAGAACTAAACACTCAGACATCAATTGAAATGCAAATAATCAATGATGATGCCCTAAAAGTCGAGTTTTCAGCTTTTAATTTAGATAATTTTCAAATTATAAGTAATTTGCCCTATAATATTTCAGTACCGCTTTTAACAAAATGGCTCATAAATGTTGAAAAAATCGATGCGATGACATTAATGTTTCAAAAAGAAGTGGCAGACAGGATTTGTGCGCCGATTAAAACGAAAAATTACGGGAGACTTTCGGTACTTTCTCAACTGGTTTGTAATGTTGATAGACTCTTAACGCTCAATCCCGAATGTTTTGTTCCGGCACCTAAAATTCAATCAACCGTTTTACTTTTTAAACCACTTATTCAAAGGCCGTCTCAAGAACTCTTACAAAAAGTTGAAAAACTAACTTTGGAAGCATTTTCGCAAAGAAGAAAAATGATTCGTCAAAGTCTTAAAAACATACCAGATATAGAAAAAAAATGCCTGCACGCAAATATCGCACTGACAGCTCGTGCAGAAGAAATTACCCCTGAGCAATATTTGATGCTTGCACAGCGACTTTAAGCGCATCAAGTGCACCTTGTAAGATATATGCTGCAGCAGAGGCGTCGAGAACCTTTTGACGCTTCTTGCGTGATAGATCAACCTCTTTGATTAAAAAGCTTTCGACAGCTTTTGAAGACAAACGTTCATCCCAAAACATATAAGGCAAGTCAATTTCTTCAGCTACTTTCAAAGCAAATTTTCGAGTTAATTCCGCGGTCTCACCTTCGATGCCGTCCATTTGCTTCGGCAAGCCATAAACAAAGCCGCAAACCTCTTTTTCTCGTACAATTTTTTTAATTTCTTCAATATCTTTTTGAAAACTTTTGCGTTCAATAATGCGGTAAGAGGAGGCAATCATACGCGTCATATCAGACACAGCAACACCTAATCGTTTTGTTCCGAAGTCAAATCCGATGAGTGCGCCGTAGGGTTTCAAATTTGATTTAAATTCTTGAATGTCCATTTTTTTGCTTCCTGTAAAAAACATAAAGCAAAACAAAAAAATGTCAAATGCTAATTGAATTTTAAGAATATGGTCTTAAAATATTACCAATAGTGATTTTATAAAACAGTAAAGGTTTCTGATATGAAGTTCAAACAATTCTTCTTTTTTTTGCTTGCTTGTCTGTTTACATTGCCGGCACATGCCGAGCTTGAAATTGACATTAATGGTGCCATGCGTGAGCCGATGCCGATTGCCATTCCTAAAATGATTACCCATACCAATGCATTGGGTCAGCTTTTCGGGGTAGGAAGCTATGCTTCGAAAATTCGTAACGTTGTTGTGGCAGATTTGGAACGCAGTGGTCTTTTTAGGATAATTGATGAAACAAGCTATATTGAAGATTTAGATTCGATTGATGAGCGACCAAATTTCAATGATTGGCGAGCCATTAAGGCACAAGCACTTGTTCAAAGTGCCGCCTCAGAAACAGAGAACGGTCAGCTTAAAGTTGAGTTTCGCCTATGGGATGCTCAGTCAGGCGATCAGCTTCAAGGCCAATCTTATACCACCACAAAAGATAATTGGCGCCGTATTGCCCACATCATCTCGGATGATATATATGAGCGTTTAACCGGTGACAAAGGCTATTTTGATACACGGATTGTCTATGTTTCCGAGAGCGGTCCGGCGACAAAACGCGTTAAACGTTTAGCCATTATGGATCAAGACGGTGAAAACCATAAGTTTTTAACATCAGGTGCCGCAATGGCCCTAACACCTCGTTTTTCGCCAAACATGCAAAAGGTAACATATATTTCGTTTTCAAACGATATACCGAGAGTTTACATTTTAGATATTGAGTCAGGCAAGCAAGAGCTTTTGGGTAATTTCCCTGGCATGACCTTTGCCCCTGTCTTTTCACCAGACAGCTCAAAGGTTTTGCTCTCATTTGCCTCTAAAGGGAACACCGAAATTTATGAGATGGATTTAAAGAAAAAAACAACAAAACAAATCACGCGCCATCCGGCAATTGATACATCACCGTCTTATTCGCCTGAGGGCTCAAAAATCGTGTTCAACTCCGACCGCGGCGGCAATCAACAGCTCTATGTGATGGATTCGGACGGTTCAAATGTTGAGCGCATCAGCTTTGGTAATGGCCGTTATGCCACACCGGTGTGGTCACCACGAGGCGATTACATTGCCTTTACAAAAATGTCCGGTGGCAATTTCTACATTGGCGTGATGCGTCCGGATGGAACGGGTGAACGCGTGATTGCAAGCGGCTACTTGGTTGAAGGCCCGACATGGTCGCCAAACGGACGCGTGCTGATGTTTTTTAAACAAGATCGTAGCTCCGGCAGTCGTGCAGCTCCTGTCAGATTATATACAATTGATGTAACGGGCTATAACGAACGCTTGGTGGTTACTCCTGCTGAAGCCTCCGATCCTGCTTGGTCCCCATTGTTACCATAGTAAAAAAGCCTCTCAACTGAGAGGTTTTTTTTTACTTCTTAAAAGCTTTGCTTATTTCTACTTGTAGAGCTTGTCCGCGCTTGGTGCGCATCAAAACCATACATGCCGAACTTAGCATAATCGTTATGGCAGCAAACCAATCTATAGCTGAAAACGAAAGAGCCGGCAACAAAGCAAAAGCGGCGGCAATAGATTCGACACAATACGTGAACAAAGCTTGCGTGGAACGAAACATCATAAAATACTCGCTGTTAGACAAACTTACGGCATATAAATAGCAATACATCGACGCCGCATAAATCAAAACACCGTTGATAAATCCGCAAAGCAAATTATTCGGTGCCACATATTCGGCAGGTGAAGGTAAAATTTTTAAAAACTTAAAGGTGTTCACGAAGCTTTCAGGCAAAAAGCCGACAATAGCCCCCAAAAAGGCTGATACAATCATTAAAGTAATGGCACAAACAAACAGCACCCAACCTGTAAAACTCAACCGATCCTTAATGCTTAAATTTGCCTTATTGTCATGGTGCACCTCGGCAAAGATCGTGCGTGCATTGTTTAGAAGCGCAGAAATCACAACAAAAACAACAGCTTTAATGGCCGTATCTATCGGCAAATCCGCCACCAAAATAAAGCACCCGAATAAAATAAACACCATAGCAACAAAGTCAATAAAACCAGGTTTCCTTTTGAAAATGGCCCAAGCCAAAAGTACAGAAAAGATAATTTCGACGTTACCGAGTAAGTTCGCTTGCGTTGAAGAAATATATACAAAAGCCATGAGCATAAAAAGATTTCTGAAAATTTGCAAAAACCCGAAAACCCATGTCTGGTAATTTGTTACAATCTCTTTAATATTTGTATTTCTGCCGCCGATGGCAATTAAGGCCAATCCGCTAAACAAAATATTTGAACAAGCAATGGCAAACTGGTTACAGCCATGTTCAAGCAAGCAATATCTGAAAAAAATATTCGAAACGGCCCACAAAAAAATCGTCACAAACGAAAAAAAGGCACCTTTATACATATTAACCATAAGAGCTACTCCGCAAATCAAACCATATATCCGCTTATCTTAGACGATCAATTTCAAAAGCCAACTTTTTTTTCCTACCTTTCTACAAAAAACTGTTGCAATTTTGACAAAAGAATGATACAATCAAACCATCAACATAATTTTTTGAAAGGATACGAAATGGTAAAAAAATTGATTAAAGAAAATGGACATGCAAAAATTGCCGATGTAGCAGAATCAGCTGTTCAAGAAGAGGCAAAAAGAGTCAAAGCCGAAAAGAATGAAGACATGGATGCCGTTGAAAAAGGAAAACGCCGTGTCGAAGCTATAGAAGCAATACTCTATGGTGGGTCGAAGTTTGGCCGTGATGACGACTAATTTTGTGAAAAAAATTAAAAAAAACAGCTTGGAAAAGCTGTTTTTTTTACATTAAACTCGCGCCGTTTAAATACCACACACCGACATTTAAATAAGCTGCAAACAAAAGCCAGACAAGATAAGGAATTTGTAGATATGCGGCCGTATGCTCTAATTCATAAAAGCTTTTAATCATCGCAAAAACGGTCCAAATCAGCAAAACAAGATCAACAAACCCAAACATAAAAAGCCCCTTGGTAAAAAACAGATAGCACCACAAAATGTGCAACACGAGCTGTCCGATAAATAAAAGGATAGGATTGCGATTGTTTTCTTTGCTGAGTATCATATAAAATGAAACAATCATCAACACATATAAAATCGGCCACACGACCCTAAAAACGGTGTTAGGCGGGTTAAGCGGCGGCAAGTTTAAGGAATCGTAAAAAGTATCAACACCCAAATAGCTCAAATAAGAAGAAAGAGCAGCTGTTATAGCCACCAAAACAAAACTGATTGCAAAATTGATTACATGACTCATTTTTAACCTCCCATAAGCATTTTCTAAAACACATAAGCCCCAAAAACAAAATTTCAATATTTTGAAAAATTTTCTTGCATTTTGTCCAAAAATATGTATGATAAGGCACTAAAGAGGTATAAAATATGGCAAAAAAAGAAGAATATGGCACAACAGTTGAATTCGTGGGTGGTAACAACGAATACCGCATTGGTGCCAACAGCATCTTAATTGAACATAAAGAAAAGAACAAAGAAACAAGGCGCATTATGCTAGATGTCGGTGCCATGTTTCCGCCTGATTGGGTTTCGTATGATGCAGCCATTGCAGATATGTCAAAATATTTTGAAAATCCGTATGGTAAAGCGACGGAGCCAGTTGATGCTTTATGTATCACCCATTGTCATGAAGACCACATCGGTGCGCTTGTTTATTTAGCGGCCGCAAAATTTAAATTGCCGAAGATATATACAAGCGAATACAGTAAAGATTTCATCCTTGATCAAATGCACAAAAACAATATTCCTGAAGATGCAATTCCGGAAATCGTCTCTGTTAAACAAGGTCAAACAATTGAAATTGCAGATAACCTGAAAATTTCTCCGTTCAATGTTTCACACTCGACGGCAGGACCTTTAGGTTTCCATATCTTAACAACAATGAGTGGTCAAAACAATGCCGGCCTTGTCTTTACGGGGGATTATCATTTAGGAAAAGTTGCATTTGGCAAAGGTTTTGACGAAGAAGAGTATAAAGAGTTTATCGCAGATAAATTTGTTTCACATATTTTCACGGATGCAACATCGGCGACCATGTCTTCAGATAGTGTTATAACATTTGACAAAGCCGTTGAAAATACGGTTCGTGAGCTCAATAAACATTCCTCAAAACAAGTTTTTTCGGCAGTCATTGCACGTAGCGTTCAAAACCTGGCAATTGACTTGAAAGCGGCCAAAGAAACGAAACGAACGGTTTTAATTGCAAGTGCCGGTTTGCGACAATCGTATGAAATTTTAAGAGCAAGATTACAAGAAAATGATGCTAAGCTGTTACAAGTTTTTGGCATCAAAGAAGGTGAAGATTTTCATATTGATGAATTGGTCCATGTTGCACAAAACAGTGGAGATATAGAAAAATACTTAAAAAAGTACGAGCCGAAAGAAAGATATATCATCATCAGCGGTGCCTTTGCCGAAGATAAAGCCAATCGAAAATCATGTCTTGTTTTAATCAGTGAACAAAACAAAGTTTCGTATGATGCAAACGGAAAAGTTAAGGGCAAGGGCATGAGTGGTCACCCGATATTTACGGCAGATTCCGAAACGCTTTTCATGCTTCGCCAACGCCCGATCGAGAGCATCAACGGCGATAAACATCGTGCACTTGTTTCTCGTTTGCAGGCTTTGGGTTCAAGCGTTGTTTTAAATGGCACAACAAAAGACGAAAAATATCAAAGAAGCGGACATGCCAACAGCGAAGAATCTAAAAAGTTTCGCGATTTAACGGTGCAAAATTGCAAAAATGCGGCATCGCTTGCTTCTCAAGAGCAAAAGGTTTACCTGATTAGTATCCATGGTGATGTCGAACAGTTAAAAGAGTTGAAAAACTTGTTTCAAGAAGATGGTTATGAAACCCTTCTTTGCTTAAATACGGACAAAATCAAAATTGAAAATACCAATACAACTCAAATCGAAGGTCAGCCTTTTGACAATCAAACATGGATTGCCGTTGAAGCACATAGCATAAGCGGACACGGTGCAAATGATGTGTTTATTTTTGATTTGTGTGATAAAAACTTTACAAAAATCGATAATTTGTATGCCGTGGTCAACATCAACACAAGAGCCAACCCGCATGCCAAAAAGGAAAATAATTTTCATTTAAGCAGGGCTTTAGCTGAGGCGGAGAAATTGGAAGAAGAGGGAATGTCGATGTCTAATATCGCCATCCGAAATCAAATTCGCGGTGACATGAGAGGGCGCATAACAGAAGATTATTCCTATAGCCAAATTAAAGCTCTGCGAGAAGAAAAGTCAAAGTCAAAACACAAAAAACGCTTTACCCGTAAAGAACGCGGCGGAAGATAGTTTTTTTAATTTTACATAATCTGGTAATATACTCAGAAAAACGCTTATTTATACCTGAGCTTAACGGTATTTCCTGTCGGCTTGGAAAGACGAGTTGCTTCTTCAACGGTATAGATTCTCTTTAGCTTTTTAACAGGAGCTGTCGGTGTCTTTTTTAAAGAAGTCAGAGATGGTATAGACACCTCAATGTCGAAATCAAAGTCAAGGTTATATAATTGACCGTCAGCATCTTTAATGTTGATTATATGGTCATTGTCATCTATTTCAAATTGAAAAGCCAATTCATTATTAATATAAAGTTTTTTGTTTTTACCTTCTGTCGTTATTTTAAAATCATCATAACGACCCGAAAGCTCAATATCTTCCGTCGTATCTTTAAGCTCATCTATACTAACAGCTGTTCCCTTATCATCTAACACAATCTCAGAACCTTCGATGCTAAATATTCTTTCATTATCATAAATTGTAGTAGATTCATCGCCGGATGAAAGGCCTAGAATGATATCACTATTTGTATTATAAAAAATTATTGAATTATATGATCTATCTGATTCAGAGACTTGTTCAACATGTCCTTCATCAGTATAAATCACCGTTTTTTTACAACACTTAAAACATTAAAAAATATCGTCATTTCAAATAAATACTTATGGAATAGTTATCAAATAGGACCTTAAAAAAATGATTGAGGCAAGAGGTTTCGCATATGAAATATGCAATACAAAATGATGCCGTTTCACATAAACATATTAATCTTTAAGATATTCTTTGATTTCATCAAGCCTGTCTGTGCAGTCTGAAACGCCCAAGTCATACATAGCTTGTAGTTTATTTGTGTCTTTTTCCACTCTTTTGATTTTGAGAAGTTTTGACGGACGCAGAACAATAATTTTCTTTTCAGCCTCATATTTTTCGATCAAGTTCATCGTTTCATTGTATGTTTTGTAACGATTATTTGCCGTTTCAACAAAGTTAGGGAACTTTTTATAAAAAAGGTTGTAGGGAACATACCTTTTTTCTTTTCTATACCCTAAAGGTCTTGTCAAGACAACGATAATTTTTTTGGCCCCTGTTTCAAGAGCTCGTTTTAATGGAACGGAATCACTCATTCCTCCGTCTAAATATAAATTTCCATTGATTTTAACAGGTTTTGAAACAAAAGGCATGGACCCCGATGCCCTAAAATATTCCATATCTTTTTTAGCATCATCAATTTTGATATATTCCGGCTTTCCTGTTTTGATATTCGTCACAACGGCATAAAACTCAACGGGGCTGGTTTTGTACGTTTCAAAATCGAGCGGGTCGAGCTCATAAACAAGCTTGTTAAAACAAAAATCCTTATTCATGATGTTGCCTGTTGTGATAAGAGAATATAACCCCATATAATTTTTATTTTTTGCATATTTTAGATTGTATCTTAATACGCGCCCGATTTGGTGAGATTTATAATTCAGCCCGAACAAAGCCCCCGCCGACACACCATATATCACATCAACCTTGACCTCGTTTTTCATCAATACATCAAGAATGCCAGCGCTATACAAGCCTCTCATACCGCCGCCTTCGAGTATTAATGTTTTTTTATTATCCGTTGCCATATTTTTTCCTATCATATCTGAAAACAACTATATTTCATTTTTTCTGCAAATCAAATAAAAAACTCTTGCAATTTTAAATTTTCCTGATATAAGGAGTAACAACAATAATAAATTATATCAGTGGGGCTTGCCAAAGCCCCGCTGTTTTGTTTGAAAAGGAAGAACATGATAAACGCTTTAGAAAGCATCATTACGCCTGTTGTTGAAAGTTTGGGCTATGAGCCGATTCGCATTTTGCTCTCGGGCAATGTTCGCCAAACCCTTCAGGTGATGATTGATGTCAAAGACGGTTCGCGTGATATTAATGTGGAAGATTGCGCCACTGTCAGCAGGGCTCTTTCCAAAGTTTTGGATGAAAAAGATCCTATTAAAAATGAGTTTTCTTTGGAAGTCAGCTCGCCCGGGATTGATCGCCCTTTAACCAAGCCGCATCATTTTGTGCGTTTTGAGGGCAATGAAGCCAAAATTGAAACAATTGAAACAGTCGATTCGCGTAAACGCTTTAAAGGCAAGCTCATGGGGGTCGATCAACAAAACAATGTCCACATCAATATGGATGGAAAAGAATATACAATAGCTTTTGATAACATTGCAAAGGCAAAGCTTGTCTTAACGGATGAACTGCTTGCAAAGTACGAAGCTGTTGAAGAAAATATTGAGTTTTAACTTTAATAATCAGAGGTAACTAATGGAAAATATTGAAAATATGCCGAGACCGGAAATCGTTATGGTCGCAGACGCCGTTGCGCGTGAAAAAAACATTGATAAAGAAGATGTTTTTGTTGCAATGGAATTTGCCATTCAAAAGGCAGGTCGTTCACGTTACGGCACAGAACATGATATCAGAGCAACGATTGATCGTAAAACGGGAGCCATCACGCTTGCACGTTATCGTGAAGTTGTTGAAAACGATGCCGAAATTGAAAATGAGGCTGCACAGCTTCGCTTAAAAGATGCAAAACTCATTGATAAAAACATCAAGGTCGGTGAGTTCATTATTGATACTTTACCGCCGGTTGATTTTGGGCGTATTGCAGCTCAAACGGCAAAACAAATCATTGTTCAAAAAGTTCGTGAATCTGAACGTAACCGTCAATATGAAGAATATAAAGAAAAAATCGGTACGATTGTCAACGGTACGGTCAAACGCATAGAGTTTGGAAATGTTGTTTTGGATATTGGTAAAACAGAAGCAATTTTGCACCGCGATGAAATCATTCCAAGAGAAAAGTTCAAAAACGGTGACCGCATCAGAGCTTACGTTTTAGATGTTCGTCGTGAAACACGTGGACCGCAAATTTTCTTATCACGTACGTGTCCTGAATTTATGGCAAAGCTCTTTACCTCTGAGGTGCCTGAAATTTATGATGGTATTGTCGAAATCATGGGCGTTGCGCGTGATCCGGGCTCAAAAGCCAAAATCGCTGTTAGGGCAAACGATATGACAGTTGATCCGGTCGGTGCTTGTGTCGGTTTGCGCGGTATCCGTGTCCAAGCAGTGGTTACCGAGTTGCAAGGTGAAAAGATTGATATTGTTCCTTATTCCGAAGATAAAGCTCAATATCTTGTTGCTGCTTTAGCCCCTGCTGAGGTAACGAAAGTTGTGATGGATGAAGAAACAGGTCGGATGGAAGCCGTTGTTCCGGAAGATCAATTTTCGATTGCAATCGGCCGCCGCGGTCAAAATGTTAAATTAGCTTCTCAGTTAATGGGTGCTGATATTGATGTCTTAACCGAAGCTCAAGAACAAGAACGCCGTTCAAATGAAAACAAAGTCCGTTTAGAGCGCTTTATGGAAGCTTTGGACGTTGATGATATGATTGCACATCTTCTCATTGCTGAAGGTTTCACAACGGTGGATGAGGTAGCCTTTGTAGATTTGAAAGAACTTTCTGAAATTGAGGGTTTTGATGAAGATATTGCAACCGAGCTCCAATCACGTGCTAAAGAGTTTGTTGAAAAACGTAATGCGGAATTTGCTCAAAAAAGTAAAGATTTAGGCATTTCAGATGATTTGAAAACGCTTGAAGGCTTAGATCAAGATATGCTTATCAAACTTGCGGAAGCCGGCATCAAAACGCTTGATGATTTGGCAGATTTGGCAGGCGATGAACTTGTTGAAATCTTGGGTGAAAATGTGATTTCTCTTGTTGATGCAAACCGTGTGATTATGGCTGCACGTGAGCATTGGTTTGAGGATGAGGGAAAATAAAAAGAGCTAAAAATGGAAAAAGAGACATCAAGGAAATGTGTGGCAACAGGGAGAATTAAGCCGACAGGAGAACTGCTCCGCTTTGTGAAAACACCTGACAGCCGCCTTGTACCTGACTTTAACAAAAAGTTAGAGGGGCGTGGCCTTTATGTCTCTAATTCCAAAACGTTGTTAGAGCATGCTTTACAAAAAAACTTATTTATTAAATCAATTCACTTGTTCTTAAAAATTCCTGATGATTTTTTAACACAAGTGGAACATTTATTACATCAGAGAGGTTTAGACGCACTTAATCTGGCACGTAAGGCAGGTGCTTTAGTGACAGGTTTTGAAAAAGTAAAGATAAATATTGAAAAAAACAAAGTGGCATTTATTATCGAGGCAACAGATGCGGCCCGAGATAGCAGCCGAAAGATAGAAGCCGTTGCCCAAAAGATAGAAACGTTGAAGATATATTCTACGGACGATTTGGATAGGGCTTTTAATAAGGAAAACACGGTTTATGTTGCAGTTTTAAAAAGCGACATAGCTACAATGGTATATTACAATGTTAAAAGGTATAAAACCTTTCTTGAAAATTGATGTTGGGAGAAAAATTTTATGGCAGAAGATAATGCAAAAACAAAATTAACATTATCCAAAAAGACATTAACACTTAAGACGCCGATTCACACGTCTTCTGAGGGTGGTAAAAAGATGGTTCAGGTTGAAGTTCGTAAGAAACGTACGATTTCGGTAACCCCCGCGCCCGAAGTTAAAAAAGAGCTTGATGAAGCAACGGCACAAAAGTTAAAACTTATTGCACAAGCCAAAGAACATGAGGCGAAACGTCAACAACAAGAAGAACAAAAAGAAGTTGTCCGTCAAAAAGTTAAAGAGCAAAAGGAGCGTGAAGCGCAAGAGCTTGAGGAAAAGAAAAAAGAAGAAGAGAAAAAGGCCGAAGCCGCCGCACGAAAAGCTGAAGCAGCCAAACAAAAAGAAAAATCCTTTGCCTCTTCTCAAAATAAACCACAAAATACAGAAGAGTCTTTATACAAAAAAGATAAGAAACATGATTTTGATGACGATGATGAAGAATCCGATTCCTATAAGAAGGATAAAAAGTCTTCCGCTAGTGTTTCGAAGCCTTTAACAAAAGAAGAAACATTCGAACAAGAACGCAAAAAGATTCAAAAACGTAGTTTTGAACAACCGCGCCGCAACAATAAAATCAACCTCAATGCTTACATGAATACGGATGAGGATGATGATTATGGATTTGGTGCACCACGCAGACACTTTAAGAAGAAACAACCTAAGCCAGTTCAACTTTCTCAAACACCTCAAGAAAAAATCATCAAGGAAGTCATCATTCCGGAGGTTATTACGGTGCAGGAGCTTGCCAATCGCATGGCAGAAAAGAGTGCAGACGTGATTAAAAAATTGATGGCATTAGGTGTGATGGCAACCATCAACCAGCCGATTGATGCGGATACGGCGCAAATTGTTGTTGAGGAAATGGGGCATAAGTTTAAACGTGTGGCTGATAGTGACGTTGAAGAAGGTCTGAGCGGTCCGAAAGATGAAAAGGAAGATTTGCTTCCGCGTCCGCCTGTTGTTACAGTGATGGGTCACGTTGATCATGGTAAAACATCGCTTCTTGATGCTCTTCGTGAAACGAATGTGGTGGCTAAAGAAGCAGGTGGTATTACACAGCATATTGGTGCTTATCAGATTGAAGTGTCAGGTGGTCAAAAAATTACATTTATTGATACGCCGGGACACGAAGCTTTTTCGGAAATGCGTTCACGCGGTGCTAAAATTACGGATATAGTGGTGTTAGTTGTCGCCGCCAATGATGGTATCATGCCTCAAACCATTGAAGCTATTCGCCATGCTCAAGCGGCCGAAGTTCCGATTGTTGTCGCTATCAATAAAATCGATTTGCCGGGTGCTGATCCGATGCGTGTGAAGACTGAACTTTTACAGCACGGTATTGCTGTTGAAGAAATGGGTGGTGAAAGCTTATGTGCTGAAGTTTCAGCCAAAAAACGCATCAATATTGAAAAATTGGTTGAAGCTATTTTACTTCAAGCGGAAATTTTGGATTTGAAAGCTAACCCGAACCGTAAAGGTGAAGGGTCCGTTATTGAGGCTAAAATGGAAAAAGGACGCGGTAGCGTCGCGACTGTTTTGGTTCAAAATGGTACACTAAAAATTGGCGATATTTTCATTGCCGGTAAAGAATGGGGGCATGTGAGAGCCATGTTTAACGAGCATGGCAAAAAAGTATTGGAAGCAGGACCTGCAACACCGGTGGAAGTATTAGGCTTGCAAGGCACACCGTCTGCCGGTGATAACTTTGTTGTTGTTAATGATGAAGCGCAAGCCAAAGAAGTTACGGCATATCGTATTCGTAAAGAGCGTGATGCAAAACTTGTCAAGAGTGCCAAATCGGCAATGGAACAAATGCTTGATAAAATAAAATCTGGTGAGGCAAAACATTTATCCGTCATCATCAAAGCAGATGTTCAAGGTTCTGTTGAAGCCATTGAAGGTGCTATCACGAAGTTCTCCAATGAAGAAGTTTCCGTTCAAATTCTGCACTCGGCTGTAGGCCCGATTTCAGAGTCGGATGTTACGCTTGCCAAGGCTTCCAATGGTTTTATTATCGGCTTTAATGTTCGTGCTAATCCGCAAGCGCGTGATATGGCTCGTCGTGATGGGATAGATATTAAATACTATTCAATTATTTATGATGTCGTTGATGATGTTAAAAAAGGTTTGGAAGGCTTGCTTTCACCTGAAATCAAAGAAAAACTTTTAGGATATGCCCAAATTCGTACGGTCTTTAACATCACTGGCGTCGGTAAAGTAGGTGGTTGCATGGTAACGGAAGGTCTTGTTAAACGAGGCTGTAAAGTTCGTTTGCTGCGCGATAATGTGGTCATTCATGATGGAAATTTAGCTCAACTCAAACGCTTTAAAGAAGATGTTAAGGAAGTCCGAGAAGGCTATGAATGTGGCATGAGTTTTGAAAATTATAATGATATTCAAGTTGGGGACTACATTGAATGTTATGAACTTGAAACAATTGCCGCAACACTCTAGGAGATAAACATGACAAACAAAGAACCTTCACAGCGTCAATTACGAGTGGCTCAAGAGATTAAACGTGTTATCACATCTGTTTTAGAAAAGGGTGATTTACGTTCAAAAGAGATTCGTAACGCGTTTATCACTGTGACACAAGTACATGTTTCACCTGATTTAAAATATGTTACAGCATATGTGATGACCCTTAATGGCCAAAATTTAGGTCTTGTTCTTGAAATGCTTAACGCTGAAAAAGGCATATTTAAAAAGCAAATTGGTTCTAGATTGCAATTAAGGTACACACCGGACATTACTTTTAGGGCAGACGATACGTTTATTGAAGTTGATAAAATCGAAAAACTTCTCCGCCACCCTAAAGTTGCTCAAGATTTGAAAAAAACAAGCGAAGAATAAGAAAATCAAAATGTACGTTTTATTTTATGAATAAGTTTGATTTTAATGTTTTTTCCATAAAGATTAAGCGGTTCTTCATATCTCTCCCAAGACACACATTGTAAACAAAACTCGATTTGCTCGAATTTGTCTTAGCGAAGATGGAGGACTTTGCGGGCAGAATAGTTGTATTTGTTTATTTTTGCCTTCTAAAAATAACAATAAACTGAGTTGCTTTTTGTGACAAGAAAAAGCCGCCCTTAAAGGACGGCTCCTAGGAGGAGACAAAAAACTTTCTTAACGACTTCTGTTAATCTTTCCTGTTCTCAAAGCGGCTCGAACAGCTTTTTGATGTTTTTCAATATTTTCAAGAAGCTTTTCGGACGACTTCACTTCTGTCATTGAAAGAGTTCCAATGGTCTTGTAATCCTTACGCACTTTTTCCATAAAATGAGGAAGTAAGTTAGCCTCACGAAACAAATTTAAGTTCTTTTGTTGTTCGTCACTAACATCTTTATGTCGCCCACAAGCAATCATAGATTTCTCTCTGGCTTTATTTAATAAATCTAATTTTTTACTCATTTTTTTAATCCTTTTATATACATATTTTGTCTAAATTTAACATATAAAAAATGTTTTGTCAAGTCTTTTTTTTATCCGTGTAAAAGTTTTTTTTATCCGTGCAAAAATAAGTTTTTGATGTATTCTTAAGTAAGAGATAAAAGGAAAAGGAATAATGTCTTTATTTAAATCAATAGCTACATTTGGCGGGTTTACACTTATAAGTCGCTTGACAGGTTTTGTGCGTGATATGGTTCTTGCCAACTTTTTAGGAGCAGGGCTTGTTTCGGATGCCTTTTTTGTTTCCTTCAAACTGCCAAATCTTTTTCGAAGTCTTTTTGCAGAAGGGGCATTTACATCGGCTTTTGTTCCAATTTTTTCTCAAAAATTAGTGTCGGAAGGCAAAAAAAAGTCAGTTTTTTTTGCCTCTCAAGCTGTATCAATCTTGTGTTTCTTTTTGTTTTTATTTGTTCTTTTATTTGAGCTTTTAATGCCTTATATTGTGCAGGTTTTGGCACCTGGTTTTGCGGGAGATGCCGGTAAAATTGAGCTTGCAACCTCACTTTGCCGAATTACATTTCCATTTTTACTTTTTGTTTCGATTGTCTCATTTCAGGCGGGCATCTTAAATTCATTTGAAAAGTTTGCAGCGCCTGCGACAGCACCGATCATCTTAAATTTGACGATGATTTTGTCTGCCTTCGTGTTGGTGCCGTTTATGCCGATGCCGGCTTACGGTTTTGCTACTGCCATTACTATTGCAGGAGTTTTAGAAATTTTGTGGCTTCGGTACGCGCTCTGTAAGGTAGAAGTTAAAATAACGCCTTATATTCACATCAAAAAAATGCTCAAAAATCCGGAAATTAAAACGTTATTTAAACGCATTGCACCGGGCATTCTCGGAGCAGGCATTTACCAAATCAATATGGTTGTTGACACCATCTTGGTCTCATTGGTGGGTACAGGTGCGATTTCCTGGCTTTACTACGCAAACCGCTTGCAACAGTTGCCGCTTGGTGTTGTCGGTGCCGCCATTAGTGTGGCATTACTTCCGATTCTCTCAAAACAACTCAAAGCTCAAGATATGGTTCAAAGCAAGCAAACGCAAGATAAAGCAGTGGAGTATGCTGCACTTTTATCAATTCCCGCCGCTGTTTTAATGGTTGTGTTGGCAAAGCCCATGATTAACATTTTGTTCGAGCATGGTAAATTTACCCCAGCAGACACCATCAAAACATCGCACGCACTTATAGCTTATGCCATAGGTTTGCCTTGTTATGTCCTTGTTAAGGCCCTGATGCCGAATTTTTTTGCAAGGGGAGATACCGTTACACCAGTCAAATTTAGTGCAGTTGTTTTTGCAGTTAACTTTGCTTTCAATTTAATTTTGATGGTCCCGTTCGGTCATGTCGGAATTGCAACAGCAACGACAATTGCCGCATTCGTTTCACTTTTTCAATATATCTATGGTCTCAAAAAAAGAGGCTTTTGGCGGTGTTCAAAAACACTTCTTATGAAAATCATCAAAATTACATTTATATCAATTTTAATGGGTTTGTGCGTCCTAGCTTTTGAACACGGAATAAATATACTTTTTGACACATGGTTGAAACATCACTTTTTACTCAGGCTCATTGTTTTTGGGCTCATAGGCGCATTTGGCTTAGCAACTTTCTTTGTTTTTGCTATAGTTCTGCGTGTACTGAATTTATCTGAAATAATTAAAATGTTTTTCAAAAAAAGGCAGACCAGATGAAACTTGAAATATTGAAAACAATAGCTCAGAAAGGTTTTATGTTTTTTAAAAAAAGAATAACCTTATCAATAGAATATCTTAAAACCTCTTGGAAATCGGCAATTGTTATAATTCCGACTTTACTTGTTTTGTATTATTTATTGGGTAGTTTATTAACAGAAAATATAGATAGGGATATACACTTTGAAATAAAAAAACAAGAACGTGGTTACACCTTTGTCCAAACAGCAGCGGATTTAATTAATCGTGAAATAGATACACATATGTTTACGCCGAATTTACCTTTCATTTTTCCGGCCTACATTTTAGACAACATGCCCTCTTTTCAAAACGGGGTGATTGAAAGTTTGTCACACACCATCCATCAAATCTCAGATATCCTTATTTCACCTGATTTTCAAAAAGCAGATGTATTTTTAAGCTATCCCTCAAATGTATGGTTGTTTTCGAAAACAAAAGATTTCAAATTAGAACCTTCTTCTACGGCGCAATATCGTAAAGCACGCCGTAATCTTTTAAGGTTTAATAAAAATGCGCAAAAAAATCCGAGAACTTTGATCAAAGTTCTTCAATCTGTTGAAGAAGATTTAATCAAAACAGAGCAAGTGCTCACAAAACAAATAGACTTAAAAATTTCATTCAAATCAGATGATGTTTTCTATAACGCTTTAGGCCATTTATACAGCGATTATCTGTTGTTAAAATCTGTTGCTTTGGATATGCCTTTTGATTTTCTTTGTGTTCAAAAACCGCTTGAAAAGGCTTTAAGTATAGACCCATTAATGATTCAAAATGGTGATTTGGATGCAATTATGAGGCCGAATCATTTGGTTGAATTAGCTTATTTTACGCTTAAATCAAGACAAGCCTTAAATTCTGTTTTAAAAAGGATTGACAATGCTAATTGAAAGTGAAGTGACATTCAATACAAACGTTCGTAATTTTTATTTTAATACACCCTTTTTAAAAATAGGACAGATGGAGTATGCGAATCAAATGACAGTTCAACCATCTCAACTATTGAAAAACATTTTAGATTTACAAAACATTAAGGAAGTTCTTTTAACACCGGATATGCTTTTTGTTCAAAAAGAAAATAATGGAGATTGGTCTGTTCTTGCACCGCAAATTATGGCAGAAGTGGTAGAGTATGATTTTTCAAATTTTGAAAATTTTGATTTTTCAACTCAAAATATTCCAGCTGCAATTAATGCATTGATTGAAGCAAAAATTCGTCCATTTCTTATTCGTGATGGTGGAAATATTGAGCTCATAGATTTTAAAAATGGTGTATTGTTTGTGAAATTGCAAGGTAAGTGTCACGGCTGTCCGCATGTCATGCAAACATTAAAAAACACGATTGAAGCCACATTGAAAAAATATATTCCGGCAGTTCGATCTGTACAAAGAGAGGGGCAGAATGTTTAGAAAGATATATATTATTTTGATGTTGCTAAGTTTTTCGGTTCAAGCGCAAACACCAAAATATTTTGTTGATAAAACGGGGGTCTATTTGGCAGATTATAATACCCAAGAGCTCACAAAAATGTTTGAAGAACTGTATTATGATCAGTATATTAACCTTCCAGATGAAGAATATCCACGTATTTTTGTAAAGAATATACCGTCAGATTTTGCTTTAATAGAAGACCAAACAAAGCGTAATCGTATTTTTATGCAGATTCTTATTCCGCTTGCCTTAAAAATCAATGAAGAGATTTTAGAAGAAAGGGAGATTGTCGAAGCTTTAGAATATGATTTTGAAACAAATAAAGATTTTGATGAAGCAGATATTTATTACATTGAAGAACTTGCAAAAAAATATGATGAGACAACACCATTCAAGGATACGCGCCGATACATGAAATTACTTTCCGGCTTAAAGAAAAAAGTTGATGCCATTCCGCCATCAATTTTGGTCGCAGCGGCCGCTATTCGTACAAATTGGGGAACATCACGCATTGCAATCAAAGCAAACAATTTATACAAAATGCGAGTTTGGTTTACCCAAGAAGGTTTGGAACCCGTTGAAGACAAAGAAGATGGGTACAAATATAAAGTTTATCCATCTTTGGAAGCCTCAATTCGTGATTATGCACTAAAAATAAATAGCAACGTGAATTATGGTTCTTTTAGAGACAAACGGGCCATCTCTCGCCACCGCGGAAGCCTTTTGTTCGGAAAACGTATGGATTGGGGAATGGTCTTAGACAGCAATCTTCAGAATTATGGTGGTTTGCTTGATTACACCTTGACATATTATAAACTGTACCATATAGACATGGCAAAGTTGGAAGAGGAATACAATTTTGAGGAAGAATAATGTATTTTAGTTTAAAAAAGAAAATTTTTTATACAGTATTTGTTTTGTTTGTGTTCATGGCAACATTGTTTTTATCAATGTTCATGCTGATTTATACAGAAAAATACTCTGATGATTATCACGCTCTTTCAAAACGCAATCAGTACGTTATGAGTCTTCTTTATGAAAACATTACTTTGCAGCGTGAACTGAATCGTATTCAAGGAAAATCACATCCCAAAGTAGATTTATCGGACAAACAACAAGAGCTGAGCAAAGAAGTCAAAATCAATGAAGATTTACAAAAAAACTTTAATGAACAAGCGCAAGCCTTAACTGATGGTATGAAAATCATCGGAGTTAGCCTTCTGTTGTCCTTGTGCTCCATACTTTGCCTTGGCTTTGTATTACAACGATGGGTAATTATGCCAATTAATAAACTTTCTTATGCCACAAAACTGGTTTCAAAAGGTGATTTCACGCACCGTATTCAAGTAGATAAAAAGCAAGTTTTCTTTGATGAATTTGATACACTGGCTAATACGTTTAATACAATGATTACAAACATAGACCACAACATTACGGAAATTAAAAATTCAGAACTTTTCTTACAACTTTTAATAGATACCATTCCGGATGGCATTCGTGTTATTGATCGCAACTATAACATTGTCCTCTCAAACAAAGCTTATGATAAGCAATTTAGTGCTTTGGGACATACGGAGAAATGTTTTCAAGCTTATGGTTATGATAAACCTTGTCCGCATGGTATGTTCAGTTGCCCGTTAAAAGAGATTAAGAGTGCTAAAAATAAAAGCATTACAATGATTCAAAATATAGATAATCACCCGCTGTCCATCAATGCTGCACCGTTAAAAGTGAAGAGTGCTGACGATAAAAACAACTTTTTTATCATTGAGTCTATTCGTGATTTAAGTGATGATATTCGCTTTTCACATCAGCAAAAAATTTCCTCTCTCGGATTCTTATCAACAGCAGTTTCACATGAGATGAAAAATAATTTAGGCTCTATTCGTATGATTCTTGAAGCTTTAATTGAAAAATCAAAAGATGAAAAATATGATAAAGAAGAATATGATAAATACATTAAATTGGTTTATGATCAAATTATAGCAAGTGTGGCAGTTCCTGAAAGGCTTTTAAAATTGGCGCGTAACAATGTTGAGCTTCTGGAAGTTTTTGATATCAGACCTGCAATCGCTGAAGTTTTATCACTGCTTGACTATGAAGCAAAACGTAACGGTGTCAATATCGTTCAAGATTTTGCAACAACCGAAAACAATATTGCATGTAATGAATCTGATTTTAAGATGATTATTCTAAATTTAGCGCAAAATGCCATTAAAGCCATGCCCTCTGGGGGTGAATTGACAATAACGACAGATAAAGACAGAAACTATGTGTTTATAGCAATGCAAGATACGGGTATTGGCATTAGTGCTGAAAAAGTTGCACATATTTTTGAGCCATTTTATTCTGAAGGGCAAACAAATCGCTTGCATGGTACGGGGCTGGGACTTGCTATTGTTAAGGCGTTGGTCGATAAATATAAAGGCGATATCACAGTTTCAAGCATTGTTGGGAAAGGTACAAAATTCGAAATTAAATTTCCCAGAGCGAAGGTTCAATCCTAAAAATAAAAAACCCCAAAAAAAGTATTGCAAAAGAAAAAAAATGAGATTATAGACTATAAAAAATAAAGGTAGAGGTTATTTATGAGTAAAGAAGAGCTATTAGAGTTAACGGGCGAGGTGATTGAAAAATTACCAAATGCCATGTTTCGTGTCAAACTTGAGAACGGGGTCGAAATTCTCGCTCATACCGCAGGGAAAATGCGTAAATTCCGTATTCGCGTTATGGTTGGTGATAAGGTGGATATTGAAATGACACCATACGATTTAACCAAAGGTCGCATAACTTTCCGTCACAAAGATTAAAATTGTAGTAATTGTTAGTTATTAAAAAAATCTCAGATATAAATAAATTCCGGCAATTATCACTGAAATTATCATTACAGGTAATGACCAAAGCAAAAAGCCCAAAAATTTAATAGGATTTCCATTGCGTGTGGCAAGGCCGGCGACAATAACATTAGCAGACGCACCGATCAGAGAGCCGTTTCCTCCAAAACAAGCACCCAAAGATAAAGCCCACCATACTGGCATCATAGCCTCTCGTCCGCCAAGAGATGCTTCCATTGATTTCAAGATAGGAATCATTGTGGCTACAAACGGAATATTGTCAATAGCACTTGATACAACAGCAGATATTCCCAAAATCATAAAAGTAGATCGTTTCAAACTGCCATTTGTTAGCTCTAAAAACTTGTGTCCAAGCATTTCTAAAATACCTGTCTTTTCAAGACCAAATACAACCATAAACAATCCTGCAAAAAAGAAAATAGTTGTCCAATCCACAAGATTAAACATTTCTTCGGTCTTTTCATTACGAGTTAGGTGCGTATCGTTGAGGGTGTAAAGAGCCAAATGCATTGCAGCACCAAAAATCGCAATTGTACCATTGGCAAGATGTAGTTTTTCAGCCAAAACAAAGCCTGATATAACAATCACAAGAATAAATAAGGATTTATAAAGTAGTTTTCTGTCAACAATGTGCGCTGATGCATTCATACGCATAACGGTAGCTCTGTTGCGATCATTTGTTTGTAATGCATTTTTCCAGATCAAAGTAAAACAAAGAATAAGAACAAATGTCGTAAACAAAACAACAGGAGCCAAAGTAAGAATAAAATCCGTAAACGATAAATGAAGTGCCGAACCGATTAAAATATTCGGTGGATCACCGATAAGCGTAGCCGTGCCGCCGATATTAGATGCAAAAATCTCTAAAATAAGATAAGGATAAGGGATAATTTGTAGCTTACGTGTGATCTGAAATGTGACGGGTACAATAAGCAGAACAGTTGTAACGTTATCTAAAAATGCAGAAAAAAATGCCGTAACAAAACTCAAAACAATCATCAATCCTACAGGACTAGCTTTAACCCTTTGTGCACCCCATACAGCAACAAACTGAAAAAGTCCACTTCGTTCTGTGATGCTTACAATAACCATCATGCCGACAAGAAGAGAAATTGTATTAAAATCGATGCTTGCAAAAGCCTCAGCTTGCGTTACAACACCACAGAGAATCATAAACATCGCTGCCATCAAAGTCGTTATGGCACGATTAACTTTTTCCGAAAACAAAACGACATAGCAAATTGCCACAATCATTGAGGCAATCCATTTCATATCTATTAAAAAAGATAACTGTTCCATTTTGCTCGTCCCAAAGTCCTAAATAAAATGTTTGGCATAAAAATACAGCATTGCAATAAGTGTAGAAATTAACATAATAGGAAGACCGAAAATTAAAAACTTAGCAAAACTGATGTGTTCATTTTCTTTTGAAGCAAGACCCGCAACAATAACATTTGCAGATGCGGCAATCAAACTACCGTTTCCGCCGAAACAAGCGCCAACAGAAAGAGCCCACCAAACAGGCATCATAGCCTCTCGGCCTCCCATATGTACTTCCATTGATTTGAGAGTAGGAATCATTGTTGCAACAAAAGGTATATTATCAATAAAAGTTGAAACAATAGCGGCGATCCAAAGAACGGAAAAAGTCGCTTTTTGTACACTGTTTTGGGTCAGAACAATGAGCCTTTGAGCCAAAATATCCAAGACACCTGTTGTTTCAAGCGCAAAAACAATCGCAAACAAGCCGGCAAAAAAGAAAATTGTTGTCCAATCCACGAGCGAAAATGCATCTTCAACCTTCCGATCTCTTAACATATGAGCATCACCCTGGGTGTAAAATAACAATATCAAGGCGGCACTAAAAAGTGCAATTGTGCCGTTTTGCAGATGCAAATATTCTGCCATGATAAAACCGCTCAAAACAAGAATAAGCACAAAAAGAGATTTTTTGAATAGTCCAACGTCAACAATCATGTCCGTTGGATTAATTCTCAAAAGTTCCGCTCTATCACTTGGTAAAGCTGTAAGCTTTCGACTATAAAATAAATCAAAAATAACGATGAGAATAAATAAACAAACAATAACAAGCGGTGTGAGTTCATATACAAAATCCATAAATGAGAGGTGGATGGCCGATCCGATTAAAATATTTGGTGGATCACCAATAAGCGTAGCTGTTCCACCGATATTAGATGCAAAAATTTCCATGAGTAAAAAAGGGTAGGGCTTGATTTTAAGGTTTCGTGTAATCTGAAAAGTGACGGGTACAATCAATAAAACAGTTGTAACATTGTCTAACAAAGCAGATAAAACAGCCGTAATTAAAGCAAGCATAATCATTAAACCGCGAGGTGAAGCGCGTACAATTTTTACACTAAAAATAGCTAAACATTGAAACATACCTGATTTTTCGGAAATGCCGACGATAATCATCATACCAATTAAAAGAGCAAGTGTGTTAAAATCAATGGCAGATATGGCAGTTTCTTGGCTTAAAATACCAACAAAAATCAACAAAGAGGTTCCAAGCAAAACAGTAACGGCACGATTAAGTTTTTCTGTAAATAAAAACACATAACTCACAGCTAATACAGATAGTGCAAATATTTGAGCATTAAATCCAAACATAAAAACCTTCCAATCAATATCGTATATCAATATATCTACTGAAAGTTAAAATACAAATAATTTTTTAAAGCATAAATGATTTTTTATGAAATAAAAAAAGCCCCATAACGATTCATCATAGGGCCTTAAAATTTGTTTTGTAGCTTATCCGTATTATGAGCAAGGTTGTACACAATTCCGCAAATGTTATGCTCGCTCTCAACATTCATTTATTTTTTCGAAAGCTGGATCAGTTGAAGATCCGAAATGCTTGTGATATCGATTGAATATATGCATTTGGTGATAAGTCCTGTTTTGTTAAGTTTTTAATAAGTTCTTCTTGTGTTAGTGATGTACCATATTGAAACAAATGTTTTGTTAAATAATCTGCGGTATTCGGATTCTCGGTAATTGGTCCTGGTTTTGAAATAAGATGCTCATATATTTGAGTTTTTATAATTCCCGCTCTGAAATAATTTTGATAATAGGCAGGAAATGAAAGGAAATGAGGTACTGTAGCCCATTTATTATCAAGGGTTTCTTCTTCGTCAGCTCCATTAAATTTAACACGCATATCATGCCATAATTTTTGCAAATCCTGTTGCGGATTTTTATACATTTCACGTTCAAAATTAATCAATGTAAGAGCGTGAGAGAGGTATAAAAGTTCATCTTCAGCCCAAGATGATTTAAACTTATTTAAGACAGTTTGAGGAACGATATCGTTTAATATATTTTCTCGTTTTTGAATGCTTTCCATCATCATGGCTATGGCTTCCGTTACGGCCGGATATGCTCGTTTATCTAAAAAACAAATATGGTCGGCAAAATTTAATGCATAAACACAATGTCCAAGCTCATGGTTAAGAACGTGAAGGGCATAAGCATCATGAGTTAAATTTGCCAGAATTCGCACATCTTTCCTAGGTTCAATGTTAAAACTAAATGCGTGAGTATTCTTTTTCTCCCTCGGAAAAAGGTCTAGTATTAAATGTTTTTCTAATTAAGCAATCTATATCAAACCCCATACACTGATATGTATGTTTTGCAATATCAACAATCTGCTCTGGAGTCTTAATAAAGGCACTAACTCTTTTGTCTGGATTTTCTTCAGGTTGTAAGCCATGGTGATATGGTTGTAAAACAGATACATTAAAAAATTTTTTGAGTTTATCTGTCTTTCTTTTATGTGTTATTTCAATATGCTTTTTTAAATTTGAATGTACAAAAAGCATAATTTTATCTAAATCATCAATATCAACTTCGAATTCTTCTTTAAGTTGGTATTCAAAAAAAATTTGAGTAACCGAAATTTTTAGCATATTCATTTCTTTTAAGAACTAATCTTCTTAAATCTTCTGCGATAAGATTTCCCCCGTTCAAAACTGCCTGATAGGCTTTCTTTCTTAATGCCAAATTAATTGATGTTTGCAAAATGTGGTCAAGTTGTGTTTTAGAAATAGGTTTATTATCTATTTTAGGCACATAAGAATTATATTTTTTTGAAATTTCTTTTTCAAGTATATCAAGTTCACCAAGCTGGGTACGAAATTCATTTTGTTTTTTAAACTCTTTTAATAAACGTTCAAGGTGTCTTTGCTCAACAGGAGAAAGATCTTGAATATTTATTTCCTGAAATAGTTTGTATGTTTTTTCATCTTTGTAGAGTTCTTTTAAGTTTTGTTGAGCAATAATACTCTTGTTCATATTGTCTTCGGTTGAATTAATGTAAAAATTCCATGTGGCTAATTTGTTCTCTTTTATTCGAGATTTAAGTTTTCGAATAAAAGCGTTTCGTAATAAAATAAATTTTTTTACCATGGTATTCTCCAAACTGTTTGCTTATTTTCACATAAATACGTAGCGTTTGTCAATATTTTTTTAACTGCTCAAACGTTTGATTTTATTATATATTTACTGCGATGAGTTCGTAAAATTTCCCTTTCAGGTCATGCAGAAGTTGTTTCAGCATTTCAAAAACAAAGATTCAAATTCATATAAGTGCTGAAAATAAAAGAAAAAACGGCAGTTTTTATACTGTCGTTTTTGATTGGTGAGCCCGGCGGGATTCGAACCCACGACCCTTTGATTAAAAGTCAAATGCTCTACCGACTGAGCTACGAGCCCTCACATCAATGACAGGATATATAAAAGATAAAAAATCTGATGTCAATAAAAAAGTTAAAAAAAATAAAAATGGTGTTTATTTGTTAATAATTATGTGTTAGCATAACTCCCATCTGATGTTTTATTAAATTGATTGAAGAGGTATAAAATGGTTGAAAATACAACTCAAAATGATAGAAGCAGATACGATATCCTGCAAAATGACAAAGGCGATATTTTGATTATCATCCAACAACGTAAAGGAGGCGCTGAAAATCCGCTTTTTGTTTATGATGGCACTCAAAATGCGCTCCTTTATCGTAGCCATGAAAGCACGGTACTCTTTGATGATATTACTGAAGGAGCACGTACACCGCTTAAGTCGGTTAACGAACTTCAAATTGTTGAAATTACGGATGATGACGTTGTCAGAGAATATAAAGTTCCTGTCAGAATAGTTAAAGATGTGAAAGCACTGTTAGGTTAAAGCTTAAAAATTAATTAAGGGCTTCGCGCCCTTAATTTTTACTATATGAAAAAAGTAAAATGTTGTATGAAACAGTTTTATATTTGTTGGTTATCTGTATTTTTTCGTTATGGCACACAAAAGAGAAATACGATTCTCTTTTAACTTTTTTTTGTACGACATTTACGATTCTTATCTTTGCCTTTTTCTTAATGGACTGGCGCGTTCTGACTTCAGATACGATCAAAACATTTGTTTGGGATAGTTCTCCAAACAGTAATATTAAGCTTGATATCATATCCTCTAAACAAAATTATGCACTTGTTTTTCCGTTTTTCTTAAACACGATTTTAGCACTTCTAAATAATCTGCTATTTAAATATGAGACTCACAAAAAAGCTATGTTTTCGCTTTTTGTGTTTAATTTAATCTCTTTTATCATGCTTATTTCGGGTAATAATTTTATCGAATTATTGACATTTGTGTTCATGATAGACATTTTTAGTCAACTTCTCATTTTTAACACAAGTGCTTCTAAACGTTACAGTATATATAATTTGGTCGCTGATATGGGGCTATTTTTAGTGCTTGCAATGCTACAAGGTAAATTGGTTAATTTAGATGTTTCAAACATCTCACACTATTATGAGACTGGGCGTCATCGTGATTTTATAATGTTTGTACTTATGTTTAGTTTGTTTATCAAATTTGGAATGTTTCTTTTTCAAGGTTATTGGCTTGACTTAAAAAATGCAAAATTTCATACGCTGTATTTTTTGCCTTATCTCTCAACGCCTATGGCAGCACTGATCTTGTTTGTCAAATTATATCCGCTTCTTGTTGTTTCGCCTTCTTTTGTTCCTTTTTTGGATACAATGGTTGTTTTGAGCATGCTTTGGGGAAGCATATGTGCTGTAGTAAACCCACAAATTAAAGAAAAATTCGTTTATTGCAACATGTTATGCGTCGCATTTTTTGTTAAAATTGTTGAAAAAGCTGATTTTGTTTGGAATATTTCGTTGTCGAACATCCTTGTCTGCTTTTTCGTTTTTAACCTTTGTCTTTACTATCTTCATTATGAGATAGATCGTGGTCACGCAAAGAATCAATTAGCCATATATTCAATTTTAACGGCTTTTTTAATGGATTTAGCCTGCCTAACAATTCACATTTCAACACTCGTGAGTCCACAGAATCAATGGTGGGTTTTAAGCTTTGCTTTTCTGTTTTTATTTGTTGTGTCACATTTGTTTGTGTTTGTTATGCCGAAACTACGAAATAAGGAAAGAATACATATCTTTGACATTCGAACAGTGTGCGTGATGTTCCTAGCTTCTGTTTTGTTACTCTATCTTGGATATCCGTTAATTTTAAGCTCATGGCAAATCCTTTGGGTGTTGGCGATGTTTGTTCTTTTATATTTTATCCATTCAATGCATCTGATGAAGAAATATGATTTTTTTAATACACGCCTCAAAAACATGGATGTTTTATCCTTTGTGTATGAAAAAAGCCTCATCTCACCGCTCAAACACGCAGGCATTTTATTTAATGTTTTGGTTGATTTCATATTTTTAGAACGCACATTGTGGCCGGTAATCTCCGTGTTTAACAGTTTTCTGATTAAGGCATATCGCCACATAACACGTCTCGGCATTGGGTACTACTTTTTAAGTACGTTGCTTGGGCTTTCAATAGCTGTTTATTTTTTTTATAGGTGATTGAAATGCAAGCTGGATTGTTATTAATGTTGATTATCTTTTTACCTCTTGTTGGGAGTTTATTCGTTCTCTCCTCAAAAGATAATAAGCAAGAAACGTTTAAAAACGCACAACAAGTGACTTTGTTAACAATTCTTATAAATATCAGTTTAGTGCTTATACTTTTCTCAGTTTGTGGGGCATCTGAAATAACAAATAGCTTGGTGATAAAATATTCATGGCATTTCTTCTCATATATTAAGTTGTCATTCGGAGCTGATATTTTAGCACTAATTTTTGTTTTAGCTATCCAAATGACAATTTTTATCGGTGTGTTAGGAATCGGAAAAGAACAACAAAATCAAAAAAATATCTTATTTTATAGTTTGATTTATCTTGCATTATTAAATGGCTATTTCTTTGCTTTAGATATTATGTCATTTTATATTTTCTTCACGGCTCAGCTAATGCCACTTTATATGCTCATTGGGCTTAGCTTATCAGAACATCAACATAAAATTTTAGTACGACTTGCTTTTCATCATTTTTTTGGTGCTATACTTTTGCTGGCATCATGTATATTTATTTTAAGTTTGAAACAAGACGATATTTTGCTTATAAATATTGATAAACTTCATCTCTCATACCGTAAATCTATTTTTGTTTGGGGCGGTTTATTTATGGCACTTATTTTACGTATGCCGGTTTGGCCTTTCCACCACGCGACAACATCTGTTTGGTCTGCCTTAAAAAATCCCTTGGTGTTTTTGGCTCTACATATTTTGCCCTTAAGTGGCATTTACGGTTTCATGCGTTGTTGGCCACTAAA
>Ga0265301_10000175_pt1 | contig 103631 bp, 80 predicted proteins | sample AusTroGonzalo_MG_2_FD_193488 | JGI IMG/M metagenome (GOLD analysis project Ga0265301, IMG submission 193488) | Bovine rumen microbial communities from tropical cattle in Woodstock, Queensland, Australia - Gonzalo_04 | ecosystem: Host-associated > Mammals > Digestive system > Stomach > Rumen ... | reverse complement strand
TCACGCCAGGCGAGAAGCTCCTCAAGCCCCTCGGCGGCTTCGATGTAGACTTCTTTCGAAGCGGGATCGGCCGTCCAGCGGGTGGTGCCGTCGCAGTAGATCTCCAGGCCGTTGCCGATGGCACGGTAGCATTCGCCCTGGATGAGCAGGACGCCGGAAAGTTTGACGGGCGTGTCCTGGGTGACGGTGCAGGCGTAGCGCAGGGAAATGCGGTCAGTCTGCAGGTGCGCCGCGACTTCGGAGAGCTGGCGCGTCTGGGCGCCCGCCGCGAAAGTCAGCAGCAGGCCCGCCAGAAGGGATATCCATTTCAACCTCAACATACTTGTTCTGTTTTACCGTCAGGGACGTACCAGAGGTACGCTCCCCTCACCTGGTAGCCAAGTTCGTGCCAAAGCCGCGCATAGCCCGCCACCTGCTTGCGGTAGGAGGCGTGTTCGCCGCCGAACTTGAAGTCCACGACCGTGACCTCGCGGCCGCGCAGGACCACGCGGTCGGGGCGGAATTCGCGCCCGTCGGCGTCGAAGAGCGTCCGCTCGTTGAGCACGCGGACGTCGGGACCGGCCTCCGCCGGGAACCAGTCCGGGTGCGCGGCGATGCCGGCGCCCAGCAGCTGCCGGGCCGCTTCGCCGCCGGCGGCGTCCAGCTTGCCGTCACGGACGGCGTCGCGGACGGCGCGCTCCAGGTCGTCGGGCCGCACGACCTCCGAGAGGATGTCGTGCAGGACGATGCCGCGCAGGCGCGGCGACGCCTCCGTCCCGACGCGGCCGTCTTCGCCGAAGAAGTCGTCCGCCTCCTGCGAGGGCGTCAGGCGCCCGTCCAGCGGGATGGAGGGATATTCGCCCGCGAAGGGCAGCGGCGCCACGGCCGTCTCGGCCTCGCGCTGTGAGAAATCATAAGGCTTGCCGGCGCTGTATTCCTCCTCGCCGCCCAGGAAATGGAAGAGGAGCTCGGAGAAATTGCCGTAATGCGGCGCGCCCTTCCCCACCGACGTGCGGCAGGCATTGGTCGGCGGCTTCGCGATGACGTGCAGGCTCTTGCCCGCACGCGTCAGCGCGACGTAGAAGATGTTCATATTGTCCACCAGCTGCAGGCGCTCCTCGCGCTCCTTCGCAGCGGCGAAAAGGCTCTCGCCCGCCAGATCGTTCAGGTCGACCGGGTAGATGCCGGCCACCTCCTGGCTGAACGGCGTCCGCGTCGTGTCGAGCCGGCTCCAGTGGACGTCGGACTTATAGAGCTTGACCTTCTCGGCGAAGGGGAAGATGACGTGCGGGAACTCGAGGCCCTTGGACTTGTGGACCGTCAGCACGCGGACGGAAGACGCGTTCTCGGGCGAGCCGATGCACAGCTCCTTCTCGTCCCAGTGCTTGAGATAGTAGCGGAGGTTGTTGCCGTTGGTCTGCACCCAGCTCTGCAGGTCGTCCATAAAGGCCTGGATGAAGAGCGTCTGTCCCTCGAAGGAGGCCGGGTCCCATGCGCGCATCGCGCGCAGCAGCTCCTCGCAGAAGTCCACCAGCGAATGGTATTCCTCCGGGAAAGTCAGCGACATCGAATCCGCCAGGAAGCGGCCGATGCCGTCGTCGGGGTTCTCGTAGCAGCTCAGCAGCGACACCAGGCGGCGCACCACCGGCGAGGACTTGAGCAGGAGCGAATCGTCGGAGATGACGGGGATGCCGTTGGCGACGAGGTGCGCCGCGATGGCGGAACCTTCGTGCTTGCCGCGCACCAGCACGGCGATGTCGCTCCATTCGGCGTGCTGTTCGCGCACCTGCCGGATGGACGCGACGACCGCGTCGAGCTGGTCGTCGCAGAAGCTCACCCGCACGGAACCGTCCTGCGGGTCTTCCTTCCGCACCTCCTGCTTCACGTCGGCATAGATGTCCGACAGGCCCAGTTCGGCGGCGGCATACGGGAAGAAGCGATTGTTGAAACCGACCACCGCACGCGTGCTGCGCCAGTTGCCCTGCAGGGGGATGACCTCCGCGTCCGGGAAAGCGCGCTGCACCTCGCTGCCCAGCAGCTCCCAGTCGGAATCGCGGAAGCGGTAGATGCTCTGCTTGACGTCGCCCACGATGAGGTTTTCGCGCCGCGCGCTCTCGCTCTCCTTGAGCAGCGGCAGGAAATTGTCCCACTGGATGTGGGACGTGTCCTGGAACTCGTCGAGCAGGAAATGCTCGTAGCGCACGCCCAGCTTCTCATAGACGAAGGGCGTGTCGGAGCCGCCGATGATGTCGCGCAGCAGCGTGTTGGACTCGTCCAGGCACATCACGTTCTTCTCCTTCATCAGGGCGTCGAATTCGCGGTAGAACTCGCCCGCGAGGCCGAGCTTGGAGAGCAGGCCGTCGAGGATCAGGGCCGTGGCATAGGCGGGATATGCGTCGTCGAAATGCTCCGCGAGCGCGGGCAGTTTCTTCAAAAGGGTCTTCTTGTTCTTGCGGGTCAGCGGCTCGCCCGGCTGCACGGGGTAGCCGAGTTCCTTCGCCTTGTCGGTGAAGGTCCGGATGACGGTGCGGCACTCTTGCCGGATGCGCTTCAGGCGCTCCTTGCCGAAGGCCTCCGCGCCGTTGACGCCCAGCTGCTCCGACAGTTCGCGGAACTCGTCGTTCTTGAGCAGCTTGCCCGCTTCCAGCAGGCCTTCGTCCACCCGGAAGCGGCGCCCCTGCTCGAGCGTGTCGGCCAGGCGGTCCCGCAGCCACGCGAGCAGCTCCTTGTCGTCCTCGGTCAGCGAATCCAGGATGCGGTCCATCGTCTCCGCGATCAGCGACTCCTTGTCCAGCTCCACCTGGTAGTCGGCGAACTGCCCGATCTCGCGGGAGAAGGCCTTGAGGGTCTGCTGGAAGAAGCGGTCGATGGTGCTGATCGAGAAGGCGCCGTAGTCGTGGAGCAGCTCGGTGAGCAGCGCCTGCGCCTTGGGGTCGTCCGCGGCGAGCCGGGCGAGGTCGCGCAGGATGCGCGCCTTCATCTCGGCGGTCGCCTTGTTGGTGAAGGTCACCGCGAGGATATGCCGGTACGGCTGCGGCTCGCGGCTCGACAGCAGCAGGTCGATATAGGTCTTGGACAATTGGAAGGTCTTGCCCGAACCGGCGCTCGCTTTCAGGATCTTCATCGTCCGCAGATGTTTTTGAAGTCACAGTACTGGCAGGTCTTCGCCTCGTCCGTCCGGCGGAAGGGCACGGACGGGTCGGCGAGCTCGGCGAGCAGGCCGTCCAGGCGTTCCGCCATCAGGGACAGGAAGCGCCCGTTGAGCGAGACGCTCTCGACTTCCTTGACGAAGAGCCGGGAGGTCTGGTAGATGGAGTTGACGATCCGGCAGCCCTTCAGGGCCTTGTCGCCGGCGACGAAACGGTCGTAGAGATAGAGCTGGAGGGCGATCTTGGGCCGCTTGGGGACATGCTCGGCGAAGAGCTTGTCCACCACGGCGTCGGCATTCTCTTCCGTGATCAGGAAGTCTTCGTCGGTCACCACGCCGGTCTTGTAGTCCACCACGCGGACTTCGCCGGGGACGACGCTGTCCAGACGGTCGATGAAGCCGATGAAGCGGAAGCCGCCGATCTCCAGGTAGCGGACCTGCTCGAGCCCGAGGATCTCGATGGCGTCCCGGCCGTTGGCCGCGAGCAGCTCGAGGTCGCGCTCGACCGTCTTGCGGACGCAGCTGCAGACCAGGTCCTCGAAGAGGATGTTGCGGCCGGTCAGCTCGAAGGTGTTCAGGGTCTGCAGGATGTGGCGCCGCACCGTCTCGCGGACGCGGCCGCCTTTCAGGAGCCCCTGCAGGTATTCGCGGGAAACCTTGCTGTCCGGGGTCGTATACAGTTCGTGCATCGTCTCGTGGAAGACGTTGCCGATATCGTTGGCTTCCAGCGCCTCCGCCACTTCTTCCTGCTCCTTGAGCCCGCAGACGCTGCGGTAGTAGAATCTGGCGGGACACTCCAGGTAGTTCTGCAGGGCCGAGGCGGAAAGGTTCTTTTCCCGCAGGATGCGGAGGTGCTCCTCCGTCTTGGGGATCTGCCGCTCGTCCTCCGGCGTGCTGATGTCCGCCTGCATCACGTGGCGCGTGAGCGGCGCGTGGAAATGCAGCTCGAGCTGCTTGATGTAGCGGCTCTCCTCGCCGCCCTTGACCCCTTCCGTGCGGGAATCGAAGAGCAGCCAGACCTGCCGCGCGCGGCGGATCATCCGGTAGAAATAATACGCCCAGACGGCGTCCTGGTATTCGTAGGTCGGCAGGTTGAAGCCGCGCCGCAGCTCGGCCGGCACGAACGACGCCGCCACGCTGCGCCGCGGGAAGATGCCTTCGTTGCAGCTCAGCAGGATGAGGTTGTCGAAGTCGAGGGCGCGCGTCTCCAGCGGGCCCATGATCTGCAGGCCGCGCAGCGGCTCGCCGTGGAACGGGTCCGTCAGGCCGCCCAGGAGCTTGGCCAGCAGGCGGAAATAGGTGGCCGGCAGCACCGGCAGTTCGCGGTCGCGCAAGCGGCCGACCGCGAGATAGTATTCGCGGACGAAGTCCAGCTCCAGCGCCATTCCGGGCACCGTGCGCAGCGCGCTTCCGAGGAAGCTGAGCAGCGCGAGCTGGTAGTCCTCCAGGGCGCGGACCTGCTGCGCGGAGCGTTCGGCGGGCGCCGTCGCCACCGCCTGGAAGATGTGCTCGAAGAGCGGCAGCCCGGCCAGGTCGGCCCGGGAGATATAGTAGCGGGTCTGGCGGCGGATGTCGGCCATCCGGGCCTTGCCTTCCTCGCCCGCCAGGGTCTTGAAGATGCTGTTGGAGAAAAGGGACCAGACCTGCTTGTGGTAGAAATACCACTCGCCGTCCTTCTCGCGCAGGTGCATCTGCAGCGCGGCGACGTCGTCCATCAGCGCGCTCAGGGCGCTGCCCGACATCGGGTAGCCCATCGTCACGTTGATGTCCCGGATGCGCTCCGGGATGGAATTGAGCACGCTCATCAGCAGCCCCTCGTCGGGCAGCACGACCGCCGTCTCGATGCCGCGCGCGCCGAGCCCGTCCAGGATGGCCGGGACCTGCTTGGCCTGGCCCACGGCGGAAGGCACGCTCAGCACGTGGACCTGCGGCGCGGGCAGCGGCTCCGGGTCGGGTTCGAAGGCCTGCGGGAATTCGAGGACGTTGTCCCGCAGGAAGAAGGAAGACTTGTTGTGCGGATCGCTGATCCAGCCCTTGCCGTAGTCCCAGCAGAACTCCGCCAGATGCGCGTCGCGCAGGCGGCGCATCAGGCGCTTCTCGCACTCGTTGAGCGCGTTGAGCCCCACGAAGACGAATTTGCGGACCTGGCCGAAATGCGCCTGCAGCAGGTCCGTGGCGGGCGTGTCCTTCAGGTGCTCGGCGAGCGCGCGGTAGACCTGCCCGGGGCAGGACATCCCCTGCTCGCGCAGGCGTTCGTTGAACGCGCGGTAGAGCGGCAGGAGGATGTCCCAGATGCGGCGGAACGCCTCCTTGTACTTGCCGCCCGTCTTGAAATGCGACAGGAACTGGCGGATCGCCGCGACCTGGCTTTCCTCGAGGTACTCGAAGTCGTCCTGCAGCCCGCGGTAGTCCGCGATGTTCTGGAAGAGCTGCTGCGGGTCGACGAGGTATTTGTCCACGTCGCCGAAGTCGGAGAGCAGCACCCCGCCCCAGAAGATGAAGTCGTCGAGCTCCTCGGCCTGGGCGCCCTGCGCCTCGTAGAGCGGCTTGTAACAGGCGTACAGCTCCAGCAGGAGGTGGACCTGGTCGGTCTTGCGGGCGTCGGCGAGGGTGTAGAAGAAATCGTCCATCGTATAGACCTCGGGGGCGCAGAGCGGCCGGCGGGCTTCCGCCGCGCAGCCGGCCAGGTACTTCTCGAAGAACAGCGCCGCACGCCGGTTCGGGACGATGAAGCAAAGGTCTTCAACGCCCCCTTCGGCATAGTAGTGCCGCGCCACCTGGTCCAGGAATGGAGTCATATTCCACAAAGATAAGAAAAAGATGTTGATTCCACCGGGCAGAGCCCGGCAGGCAGGTTGTCCGGACCGTTAATGGAACAGGTGTCCACAAAATCGGCCACAGGTGGCGTAGAATTGGACACCTCCCCCGCAAAACGCCCTGTTTTGTACCAAGACCCCGGCAGGTGTCCACACAGATTGCGCAGGATGGCGTTTTACTGGACACCTGTCGGAACGAGTCCGTCTTTTCCGGCCATTGTAGTCCTGGGAGATATTGCAAATAAAGCGAGGGGGCCCTAACTTGGCCGGAAACTTTGACTTTAAGAACTATGAAACGACTTTATCATTTCTGCATTACGTGTCACGACGAAGTGCTTTTTCGTGACGACGAGGACATCCGGAACATAACCAACATCCTTGCGCTCGAGTGTTTCGCCTGCCAGGTGGAACTGTGGGCCGATGCCGTGATGTCCACCCATCTGCACGGGATCGCCTTCGCCGAAGAGGAGAGGATGATCCAATGCTGCCGCCGGTTGAAGATGCGGATCACCAAGTATCACCGGAACCGGCACCTGGGTTCGGGCCCCCTTTTTGACGCCGGGTTCTTTTTGCTGCCGCTGGACGGCAACAACCACATCCTGGCTGCGATCAGCTACGTGCTCCGGAATGGCCTGCATCACGGGCAGAGCGCTACTCCGTTCAGCTATCAACACTGTTCTGCGAACCATCTTTTCCGCCGCGACCTCGGGAAAGAGCCGCTCGTAGCGGCCATCTCCTCGCGCGCAGAAATCGCAAGATACCTTCCAAGGCGTTCCGAATTTCCGGACTATTTTGCAATGGACCATACCGGAATGCTCCTGCGAAGCAGTTTCGAGAATCTCGCAATGGTCGAGCATTATTTCCGCACGCCCCGCTGCTTCGATTATTATATGAGCAGACTGTCCGGCGAGGAATGGCAACGGGAACAGCAACAGGACCCGGTCGCCGACAAGCCGGTCACACTGAGCCTGCTGGAACCTGTCTCCGAACACGAGCCATTGGCCAGAATGCTTGCCAGCGAAAAAGGGTATAACTATTCAGCCTCCCGTCTTTCCGACCAGGACCTCTGCCGGATGATTGACACTGAATACGTCCCCTCACATAAACGGGTCTCCGTCTATCAATTGACACGTGAGCAGCGTGCCCGCATAGGAGACGACCTCGTTCGCGGCTTGCACATCTCCCCGGTCCAAGCCAGGCGTTGCCTGGCGCTATAGTTTTGCAATCGCGCATGACAGGTGTCCACAAAATCGGCCACAGGTGGCGTAGAATTGGACACCTCCCCCGAAAAGTGCCCTGTTTTGCGCCAAAACCCCGACAGGTGTCCACACAGATTGCGCAGGATGGCGATTTACTGGACACCTGCCCGCACAGAGCAACGGATTCCATATCTTATGACGCAAGCCTTCGCCTGTGCGCCTGCGAAACCGTAGCCGCCCGTGGCCTCGTGAACGGGAGGGGCCCGCGACGGAGTCGTGGGAGGGATGAGCGAAGCGAAGTTCCGCAGGCGCGCCGGCGAAGGCGGGGAGAAAAAGCGCAAATTGTGTATTGGATTACGCAATTGCCGTTCCAACTTGTGCGAACTATGCTTATATTTGTCACTCAAGTAAATCCGTCATGAACAAGCCATTCATTCTACCTTACGAAGGAGGCCTGATCGAGAAGGACCTCCCTGGCGGCATTCTGCACAACTACGAGAAGATCTGGACGGACATCTACCCGGAGGCCGGGCCGGCCGCGTCGGCCGTGGCCGACCTGATCGTCGCGGCCATCAACCAGAAAGCGGGGGCCCTCTTCCGGCTGGGCCTCACGACCGGCGTCACGCCGGCTCCCCTCTATGAGGAGCTCGCCCGCCGCTTCCGCGCCGGAGAAGTGTCTTTCCGCAACGTGGAGATCGTCTCCATCGATGAATATTACCCCTCTTCCGGCGACGAAGCCCAGAGCCGCAACCACCGCCTCCACGAGGCGCTGCTCGACCAGGTGGACATCCTCCCGGAAAACATCCACATCCCCGACGGACGCGTGCCGCAGGCGGAAGTCTCCGACTACTGCTCCGCCTTCGACAAGCTCGCGCGCGGCCTCGACCTGCTGGTAATCGGCATCGGCGAGGAAGGCCAGCTGGGCTTCAACGAAGCCGGCAGCAACGAGAAGACGCGCACGCGCACCGTGCGCCTCTCCTACGGCTCGCGCAAGCGCCAGGCGCGCAACTTCGGCAACGACCTGTCGGTCACGCCGCAGAGCGCCATAACGATGGGCATCGGCACGATGCTCTCGGCCGGGCACATCATCCTGATGGCCTGGGGCGAGGACAAGGCCGAGGCCGTCAAGGCCATCGTCGAGGGCGAGATCACCACGGCCTGCCCCGCTTCGCTGCTGCAGCGCCACGACCACATCCGCTTCTTCACGGACGCCACGGGCGGCAGCCTGCTGACCCGCGTGGTGGCGCCCTGGCTGGTCGGTCCCTGCGACTGGACGCCGAAGCTCGTCCGCAAGGCCGTCGTGTGGCTGTGCGGCGTGGTCGGCAAGCCCATCCTCAAGCTCACGGACCAGGACTACCTGGAGAACTCGCTGGGCGAGCTGCTCGAGTACGCCGGGCCCTTCGACAAGATCAACATCGAGGTCTTCAACGACCTCCAGCATACCATCACCGGCTGGCCGGGCGGCAAGCCGAACGCCGACGACAGCACGCGTCCGGTCCCGGCCACCCCGTACCCCAAGACGGTGCTCCTCTTCTCGCCGCACCCCGACGACGACGTCATCTCGATGGGCGGCACCTTCATCCGCCTGGTCTCCCAGGGACACGACGTGCACGTCGCCTACGAGACTTCCGGCAACGTCGCCGTCCACGACGACGTGGTGCTGCAGCACTTCGACGCCGCGTCGATGCTGGGGATGGCCGACCGCTACGCCGCGGTCAAGGCCCTGGTGGACGCCAAGGTCCCGGGCGAGCCCGAACCGCGGGAGCTGCTGGACCTCAAGGCGGCGATCCGCCGCAGCGAGGCCCGCGCCGCCGTCCGCTCCTTCGGCCTCAACCCCGACACCAACGCCCACTTCCTCAACCTGCCCTTCTACGAGTCCGGCAGCATCAAGAAGAATCCCTGCACGCAGGCCGACGTGGACATCATCAAGGACCTGATCCGCTCGATCAAGCCGCAGATGATCTTCATGGCCGGCGACCTCGCCGACCCGCACGGCACGCACCGCGTGTGCACCGAGGCGGCGCTGGAGGCCGTCGAGCAGTTGCGCGCCGAAGGCAACGCCTGGCTCGCCGACACCCACATCTGGCTCTACCGCGGCGCCTGGATGGAGTGGGAGATCGGCCGCGTGGACATGGCCGTTCCCCTGAGCCCGGAGGAAGTGGTCAAGAAGCGCCACGCCATCTTCCGCCACCTCTCGCAGAAGGACATCGTCCCGTTCCCGGGCGAAGACCCGCGCGAGTTCTGGCAGCGCGCCGAAGAGCGCACGCAGAACACCGCCCGCCAGTACGACAGCCTCGGCATGGCCGAGTACCAGGCCATCGAAGTATTCCTGAAACTTTGCTAAGAAGTATGAAAGTCATTATCCGCGACAATGCCCGGGAGGGCGGCCTCTGGGCCGCGCACTACATCGCCTCCCGCATCCGGGAGAAAGCCGCTCGGACCGACAAGCCCTTCGTGCTGGGTCTGCCCACCGGCTCCACCCCGCTCAACACCTACGCCGAGCTCGTCCGTATGGTCAAGGCCGGCGAAATCTCCTTCAAGAACGTCATCTCCTTCAACATGGACGAATACGCCGGCCTGCCGGTGGAGCACCCCGAGAGCTACCATTCCTTCATGTTCAAGAACCTCTTCGACCATATCGACGAACCGCTGGAGAACATCCACATCCTCAACGGCAACGCCGCAGACCCGGCCGCCGAGTGCGCCGCCTACGAGCGCGCCATCGAGGAGGCGGGCGGCATCGACCTGTTCCTCGGCGGCATCGGCGAGGACGGGCACATCGCCTTCAACGAGCCGTTCTCCCCGCTCTCTTCCCGCACGCGCCTGGTGACCCTCACGCAGGACACCCGCGAAGTCAATTCCCGCTTCTTCGGCGGCGACCCCGAGGCCGTGCCGACGCAGGCGATGTCCGTGGGCGTGGCCACGGTGATGGACGCGCGTGAGGTGGTCATCCTCGCCTTCGGCTCCAAGAAGGCGCGCGCCCTGGCCAGCGCCATCGAGGGCCCGATGTCCCACTACAACACGGTGAGCGCATTACAGAATCACCCCGCCGGCATCATCGTCTGCGACGAGGCTGCGATCGGCGAGGTGAAAGTCAACAGCTACCGCTATTTCAAGGCCGTGGAGGCCGCGGAGAGCCGTTTATAGGTTCTCGAAACTGATCTTGTAGAGCTTGGACGTGGTATCGTCGCCGACCCAGATGCACTGGCGGTCGCGGTCCACGTACAAGCTTTCTCCGTTATCGATGAAGGGCACCGGCCAGGAGGCGATCACCTTGCCTTCCAGGGTGCAGAGATTGATCGTGCGGAGCTCGCTGTCCGGAATCCAGAGCGCGTTGCGCACCGGATCGTAGCAGAGGTCGGAGATGTCCACGATCCCTTCCGTAATTTCCGTGCGGTCGAGGATGCCCTCGTCCGGCGAAAAGCGGATCAGCAGGCGCGGCTTCGCCTGGTTGCCGAGCAGCAGCGTGCCGTCGTTCATCCAGGTGATGGCCTCGAGGCCGCTGTTGGTGCGGTAGCCCACTTCCTTGATCACCCCGAGCAGTTCGGATTCCTTGTATTCCGGGGCGCGCAGCCGGCGGACTTCCTGCTTGCGCTCGACGATGTAGTAGACGTCCCCGGTGGCCGGGTCCATCGTGACGCCCTCGCAGTCCATGCTGCGCTCGGCCACGAAGAAAGGCTTCGTCTCGCCCGTCCAGGTGACGGAATAGACGCCCTTCTCGTCGGAGGCGGCCAGGAAGCCGTTTCCGTCCGGCGCCAGGCAGAGGCCGGAGATCTCGGGCACCTGCGTGTCCACGGTGGTGTAGTCCCCCATCACGGGCAGAGAGGCCTGCTGCTTGAACGCATCCCAGTCATAGTACGGCCAGTTGTCGGTGGCCACCGGCAGGGTGGCTTCCTTGCCGTTGAGCAGGACCTTGAAGAGGACCTTCGGGGAGCGGGCGCTGCGGTAGAAGACGAACTGGAGGTTGGCGCCCATCGGCACCTCGTGCAGCTGGCACCAGACCGGGATCTCGTCCGGGTCGGTGACGGCGTGGTCGTAGCCGTTCACGCCGAGGGTCATCAGCAGCGGCAGGAAGGTGTAGTCGTGGCCGAAGCGCAGGTCGGCGCCCGGCTTGCCGGCCGCGATGCGCGCATCGGCCTTGGCGATGAAGTCGTCCACGATCGGGCGGTAGCCCTGGTGGGTCGGCCAGGCGTTGGCGTAGAACTGGAAGTCGTCCACCTTCCAGAGGGCGATGCGCTCCTCGGGCGTGAAGATGTCCGTGAAGTCCAGCTCCGTGTCCAGGCTGTCCATGCCGGCGGCGAAGAAGTAGAGGTAGGACACCAGGTCCCAGCCTTCAGCCTCGGCGACGGCGCGGGAAGGGTCCTTGAAGAGGCGCGCGAGGATGGCGCGCCAGTCCACCGTGCGCTCGATATATTGTTCCCAGGTCTCCGTGAAGCGGAGCGGCGTGCGGGCGTAGTTGTCGTTGCGGAAAGGGTTCTTGCCGTCGAGCGGCAGGATGGCGGGCAGGAAGCTGACGCCGAAATTCTCGAAGATGTCCAGCTTCGGGTCCTGCGCCTTCAGGCCCAGGCAGAACGCGGACATCGTCATCACGCAGCGCGTGGAGGTGGAGGTCCAGGCACGGACCTCGGCGCCTTTCCCGAAGGCCTTCGGGAAATTGGCATACATCCGCGCGGCGAGCTCCTGCTGTTGCTGCCAGCCCTTGCGGGACAGGTCGCCGACGCGGTAGCGCACGGACGGGTAGAGCCCGTCGAAGCGCTCCTTGAAGGAGGCGCCGAGCGCGGTCAGGTTGCCGTCCCCGGCGGCGGTGCCGAAGACGTCGTTCAACTTCTCATACATATCGCTCTGCCAGGCGTAGCGGGCGCCGTGGCGGCCATAGTGGCTGATGTAGAAAGGCGTGTAGCCCTTCGGCGCAGGCGTGAGCGCGACCGGCCCGGTCGGACAGAGGTAGTCCGTGCCGGCGAGGTACTCGGGATGCGCCTGCAACTGGTCGAAGATGTCTTTCGTTTGCGCCCCCGCGCTCAAGCAGAGCGCAAGCAGGGGCAAGATGAGGATTTTTCTGGTCATAGCGTTTTACGTTTCTGTTGATGGCGCTCGCGCCATTCGTTCGGCGAGCAGCCATAGATTTGCTTAAATCGACGGGAGATGCTCTTGGTGTCGTTCTCGCCCAGGGAGAGGGCGATGCCCACGACCTGGTCGTCCGTGTCCAGGAGCAGCTCGGCAAAGCGTTTGATTTTAAGGTCAGAAATGTATTGATAGAGGGTTTGTCCGGTCACGCTCTTGAAGCGGCGCTCCAGGAGGCGGCGGGAAAGGGCGACCTCCGCGATGACATCTTTGACGGAGATCTTCTTCTGGTAGTTCCGGTGGATATACTGGACCGCTTTCTGGATCTGGGCGTCGTCCGTCGCGAAAGCGGCCGTAGAAATGCGCCCGACGATCTTGACGGGCTTGAGGACCACGTCCTCGATCGGGGCGTCGGGATTGGCGACCCGCTTTTCGATCATCTCGGCCGTGCGGTAGCCGCCTTCCTCGATGTCCACGAAGATGCTGGACAGGGTGGTGCTGCCGAGGCTGCAGAGCAGCTCGTCGTTGTCCACGCCCATGATGGAGACCTCCTCCGGGATGCGGATGCCGGCGGCGTGGCAGGCCTCGATGAGGTTGTTGCCCTGGTTGTCGTCGCAGGCCATGATGCCGATGGGCTTGGGGACCATCTGCAGCCAGTCGCGCAGGCGGTCCCGCTCATAGTACCACAGGTGGTCGATGTCCTGGAGGTTGTAGGCGTAGAAGGAATCGCCGTAGCCGGCGGCCTCCACCTCGCGGCGGAAGCCCTCGCAGCGCTCGTCGGACCAGCAGACTTCGTTGAAGCCGAAGAAGCCGAAGTTGCGGAAGCCGCGGTCGATGTAGAAGCGCGCGGCCATCCGGCCGGTGCCCAGATAATCCGCCGTGATGTTGGGGATGGTCTGGAAGCGTTTCTTGAAGTCCTGGGCCACGACGACGATGCCGTTCTTGCGGAACAGGCTGATGTCGTCGGTCTCCTCGAACTGGCCGATCACGGCGTCCGCGCCCCAGTCCTTGGCGAACTTGACCACTCCGGGCAGGCCGATCTTCTCCTTGAAGGCCGGCGGCATGCGGCAGATGGCCCACTGTTCCTTGCGGCGCGAGTAGCGGACGATTCCCTGCAGCAGTTTGTTGGGGAAAGACTCCGTGAAATCCGTGATGAAAAGCAGGTGCAGCATATCAATGACGGTGATAATCGATTCCGAGGCTGTCGTAGTACGGATACTCGTGGTCCGTGACGATGCTGAAGAAGTGGTCGAAGTCGGCCACGAACGCCGGGTCGTCCGGGGCGGTGGTGCCGGCCCAGGCCGGGGAGGCGTTCCAGCCGCGCTCGAACAGGCCGAGCGACTTCGGGAAGAAGTAGTACGTCACGTGGTCGAAGCAGCGCAGCGTCTCGGCCCAGAGGTGGCCTTCGACGCCGAGGATATACGGCTTGGAAGCCGCGGTCAGCGCCGGCTTGCCTTCGCCGGAATACGTCAGGTCGACCGGCTCGCCGTAGTCGTCCCAGCGGACGGAACGGTACATATCGTAGGGCTGCAGCGAGAAGCTGCGGCGCTCGTCGACGAAGCCGCCCCAGGAGTGCCCGCGCTCCGTCTTGGCGTAGTTGTAGGCGAAGTCCATATAGCAGTTGGGCGCGCTGGAGATGATGACGGGCAGGCCCTCGGCGGCGAATTCGTACGGGAGCACGTCGCGGCCGTGGGAGACGGTCCAGAGGTTGACGAGCGCGAGGTTGCTGCGCAGGCGCGCCAGCGTGGCGGGCTCGACGTTCTGGCAGACGTCCTGCCAGCCGCCCAGCTTGAGGCCGCGGGCCTCGGCGATGTCCATCAGGCGGTTCAGGAAGTACTCCTTCAGCCAGCCGATGTCGGTGCGGCCGTTCGCCTCCATCAGGGCCTTGCAGGCCGGGGAGGCGGTCCAGGCGCCGTCGGGCACCTCGTCGCCGCCGATGTGGATGGCGTCGAGGGGCGCGCCGGCCTCCGCGTAGAGCGCGGCCAGGCCGTCGAAGACGGTCTCGAAGAAGGTATAGGTCGAAGGCAGGGCCACGTTCATCACGTTGTCGGTGTAGTCCTGCACGGATTCATAGACGGAAGCGTCCTCCGGCTCGGAGAGCAGGCAGCTGCGGTCGCCGGTCCGCTGCGCGCGCACCTCCATCGACTTGACCGCGGCGCGGGAATGGCCCGGCGTGTCGAATTCGGGGATGATACGGATATGGCGCTCGTTGGCGTAGCGGAGGATTTCGACGAAGTCGGCGTGGGAATAGTAGCCGTTGCCCGGGGACGGGTCGCCGGGCTTCGCCGCGACGCAGTAGGTCGGCTGCAGGCCGTCCGGCTCGAGGATCGAGCCGTCCTCCTGCAGGACCGGCAGGCAGCGGAAGGCGCCATAGGAGGTGAGCTCCGGCAGGGCGTCGATCTCGATGCGCCAGCCTTCGTCGTCGCCGAAGTGCAGGTGCAGGAAGTTGCCCTTGTAGTCGGCGATCAGGTCGATCAGGCGCAGCAGGTCGGCCTTCTGCGTGAAGTTGCGGCTGACGTCCAGCATCAGGCCGCGCCAGGGCAGGTCGGGCCAGTCGGTGACGACGGCGGCCGGGACGGCGGCGCCCTGTGCGTTGCGGCGCACGCGGTCCAGCGTGACGCCGGCATACCAGGCGGCGTCTTCGTCGGCCGCCTCGATGCGGACGGCGCCGTCCGCGAGGGTGATGCGGTACCAGCCCGGGGCCTGGCCGTCGACGTAGGAGACGACGGGCTCCGCGGCGGGATCCGTTTCGCCTTCGAGGCGCTTCACGTCCTTGAGGCGGGGGATGATGTCATAGACGCCCGTTTCCACGTGGGTATAGCTGAAGCCCTCGACGGGCTCGGCCGGCAGGAAACGGTATTCGACCGGGACAGCGACGGGTTTGCCGCCCTTGCGCTGCAGGAAGAAGCCTTCCGGCGCGCGGCATTGGTTGACCAGGGGACGCGCCTCATAGCGCAGCGTCATCGTGCCGGCCGACTCCGCGGCAGGAACGACGCGGTAGAGCGTGCCGCTGATGTGCTCGATGCTGCCCGGCGCACCCTCCTCCATCGTGACGGGGGTGCGGAACTGGCTGAACCAAACGGTCCAGTCCGCGCCCGCGGGCGGGTTCTCGATCTCCAGCGTGTGAAGGGCCCGGCCGCTTTCGGGGTCGGTGACGCCTTCTGTCCATATAATATGACAATTTGGGGCGCAGGCTACGCAAAACGCGCACGCGACAAAAAGGATCAAATGGTGTTTAGTGTTCACAATCAGTGCGTTTTTTGATTCGACACAAATATGAAAAAAAAACAGGCGCGGGAAAAATGAATACCGCAAATTGTGTACCTAAATACGCAAAATTGTTTTTGTGCTTTCGATCTAATCCATAATTTTGCAAAAAAATCACACAGACAATGACACTTGGAATCGACGTCGGAGGAACCAATCTGGTCCTGGGCCTTGTCAAGGACGGCCAGATTGTCAAGCGGGTCTCCACCCCCTGGTTCCCCCGCGAAGCCACCCTGGAACAAACCATCGACATCATGTCGGAGCAGATCTCCGGCATCATCACCCCGGACACGGAGAAAATCGGGATCGGCGTCCCCTCCGTGGTTGACGTAAACCGGGGCATCGTGTACGACACCGTCAACATCCCCTCCTGGACGGAAGTCCCCCTCAAAGACCTGCTGGAAGCACGCTTCCACCTGCCCGTGTCGCTCAACAACGACGCGAACTGCTACGCCATGGGCGTCTATGAAGGCTACCCTGCCGACGCCAAGCCGGAGGTGCTCGTCGTCATCACGCTCGGAACGGGCGTCGGGATGGGCATCGTGGACCGCGGCCGCCTTTTCTGCGGCGCCAACTGCGGCGCCGGCGAGCTGGGCAGCCTCCCCTACCGGGGCGCCACGCTGGAAAGCTTCTGCAGCAAGCAGTTCTTCGCCGGCAGCGGCTGGGACAGCCTCGCCGCGGCCGACGCCGCGCGCAACGGCGACCCCCGCGCCCTCGCGCTCTTCACCGACCTGGGCAAACGCCTGGGCGACCTTCTCTGCACGGTCATGTTCGCCTACGATCCGAGCCACATCGCGTTCGGCGGCGGCGTCGCCAACAATTACCCGCTCTTCCGGCAGTCCATGGAGGCGCGCCTGAAGCGGGATTTCCCGTATCGCAAGAGCATCGAACGGCTCACCATCGACGTCTGCACCGGCGACGACATCCCCGTCATCGGCGCGTCATTAATCTGATACCCGTATGAAAAAGATCTGGTTCCTCCTCCTGACCCTGGCCGCGGCCGTGTCGTGCGCACAGGATAACGCCCAGCCCGGCGACCGCTGCCAGCAGACTTCCTGGACGCTGGCCTGCGAAGGCGCCGCGGAAAGCTACCGGGCCACGGTCCCGTCCACCGTCGCCGGCGTCCTGAGCGAAGCCGGCCGTTTCGGCGACGACCTGCTCGAAGGACTCAACTACAAAGAGGCCGACAAGTCGGTCTTCGACAACGTCTGGACCTATACCACCACCCTGTACGGCAAGCCCGCGAAGGGCAACCACGCGGAGCTCATCTTCGACGGCCTGAACTACTACGCCGACATCTTCCTGAACGGCAAGCAGATCGCCTCGTCGGACACCACCGCCGGCATGTTCATCCGCCGCGCCTACGACGTGACGGAGCTGCTCAAGGGCAAGAATAAACTGGAGGTCAAGCTCCGGCGCGCGCAGAAGGGCGACCTGAACCACGGTTTCGTGGACTGGAACCCCCGTCCGCTGGACGAGAGCATGGGCATCGTCCGCCCCGTCACGCTGCATACCACAGGCGCCCTCTCCATCGAGGACGTCTTCGTCATTCCCGACCTTGACGTCGAGCACTTCGCCACGGCCGACCTGACCGTCCGCGTCACCCTGCGGAACCTGGAGGCCCGGCCCGTCGAGGGCAGCCTGGAGCTGTCCGTCAACGACCCCCACGGCAAGGCGCCCGGCACCGCCGGCACCGTCGCCGTTTCCCTGGAAGCCGGCGAGACGAAGACCGTCACGCTGACGCCCGCGGAGTCGGCCCTCCTGCACATCGAAAAGCCGGAGGTCTGGTGGTCCTATGACCTGGGCGAGCCCAATATGTACCGCCTCGACGTCGAAGCCCGGGTGGCCGGAAACGTCTCCGACAAGGGCGGGGCCGATTTCGGCATCCGCAAGATCGAAAGCCGCCTCACGGCGGAAAACTACCGCCAGTTCACGCTCAACGGCAAGGACATCCTGCTCAAGGGCGCCGGCTGGACCGACGACATCTTCCTGCGCGACACCCCGGAGAGCATCCGGCAGCAGGTGGAGTACGTCAAGGATATGAACCTCAACCTCATCCGCTTCGAGAACATCTGGGGCAAGGACGACACCGTCTATGACCTCTGCGACCGGCTCGGCGTGCTCGCCCTCGTGGGCTGGAGCTGCCAGTGGGAATGGGAGAACTACTGCGGCCTGCCCGAGACCGACGGCTACGGCTGCATCAACGGCCAGGAAGTCGAGGACCTCGCGGTCCGCTATTTCCACGACCAGGTGGTGCGCCTGCACAACCATCCGGCCATCATCGGCTGGCTGACCGGCAGCGACCGCATCCCCAACCCCGCCCTCGAAGCGCGCTATATGGAAATCTACGCGGCGGAAGAATACCGCCCCTACGTCTGCTCGGCCAAGAGCCTGTACAGCACGGTGACCGGCTGGTCCGGCACCAAGATGGAAGGCCCCTATGAGTACGTCGCGCCCGACTACTGGTACCGCGACACGCAGGCCGGCGGCGCCTTCGGCTTCAACACCGAGACCGGCATCGGCGCCAACCTGCCGCAGGCGGAGTCGCTGCGCCGGATGATTCCGGAGGACGCCCTCTGGCCGCTGTCCGACGCCTGGAACTTCCACTGCACCACCTCGGGTTCCGCGATGAACTCGACCAAGATGCTCAATACCGTCATCGCGAACCAGTACGGCGCCGCCCGTGATTTCACGGACTTCGTCCGCAAGGCCCACGCCGTCGACTACGACGGCACCCGCGCGATGTTCGAGGCGTTCCGCGCCCGGATGCCGAAGAGCACGGGCATCGTCCAGTGGATGCTCAACTCCGCCTGGCCGTCCCTCTACTGGCAGCTCTACGACTGGTACGGCGCCCCGACCGCCGGCTATTATGGCACCAAGAAGGCCTGCGAGCCCCTGCAGCTCATCTTCGACTACGCCGACCGCAAGGTCTACGCGGTCAGCGAGCGCCCGGAGGCCTGCACCCTCAAGGCCACCTATACCATCTACGACGAGCAGTCCCGCAAGATCGCCGGCGACACCCGCGAGATCCGCCTCGACTACCGCCAGAGCCTGCCGGTCTTCGACCTGCGCCGCTTCGACGGCCGTCCGCACTTCGTGGCGCTGACGCTCACGACCCCCGACGGCACGCCGGTCGCGGACAACTTCTACTGCCTCCCGGCCCTGGACAGCGACTATGTCTGGAACCGGACGAACTGGTACCTGACCCCGATCAGCCGCCACGCCGACCTGCGCTTCGTGTTCGCACAGGAGCCCGCCAGCGTGCAGATGAGCGTCGAGCCGGGCAAGGACGGATACACCGTGACGCTGGTCAACAGCTCTTCCGTCATCTCCTATATGAACATCCTCAAGGCGCTCGACGCGGACGGCCACCTGGTCGCCCCGGCCTACTGGAGCGACAACTTCTTCCCGCTCCTGCCGGGCCAGACGAAGACCGTCACCTGCCGGGTCGCCGTCAGCGAGGACATCCACATCGAAATTAATAACCGTTAGTATGAAAAAGATAGCACTTCTTCTCCTGGCGCTCGGCTGGACCGCCGCAGCGTTCGCGCAGGAAGACATCTCCCGCGCCATGTCCAAGTATGCCAACGACCAGTTCGGCGAGGACGACCAGTACACCGTAGCGGAACCCTACCAGACGGTATCCGTGGACCAGCCGCGCTCCAAGCGGATCAAGAACATCATCGTGATGATCGGCGACGGCATGGGCCTGGAGCAGGTCAGCTGCGGCTGGGTGCTCAACGGCGGCCACCTCAACCTGGACAACTTCCCGTACACGGGCTTCTCCCGCACCTATGCGACGGACCGTCTGATCACGGACTCCTGCGCGGGCGGCTCCGCCCTCGCCACGGGTGTCAAGACCCGGTACTACTATATGGGCGTGGACCCGGAGGGCAATCCGGTCCAGTCCGCCCTGCACCGCGCGCAGGAAAAGGGGATGAAGACCGGCGTGGCCGTGACCTGCCGCATCAATGATGCGACGCCGCTCGACTTCGTGGGCCATTCCCTCGACCGCGACGACGAGGAGACCAACGCCGCGCAGTACGTCGACAGCAACGTCGACTTCCTGACCGGCGGCGGCATCCGCTTCTGGCAGAACCGCGCCGACGGGCGCGACCTCGTCCAGGAGATGGTCGACAAGGGCTACACCTTCGTGGACAACCGCGAGGACCTGAACAAGGTGCACGAAGGCCGCGTGCTCGGCCTCTTCGCCCCGCTCGAGATGGAGCCCGCGCTCGACCGCGGCCCGGTGCTCGAGGACTGCGCGATGAAGGCGATCGAGCTGCTCGACAACAAGAAAGGTTTCTTCCTGATGATCGAAGGCTCCAGCATCGACGACTGGTGCCACAAGAAGAAGGTCGGCTATATGGCTGAGGAACTGTTCGACTTCGACCGCACCGTCGGCAAGGTGCTCGAGTGGGCCGAGAAGGACGGACACACCCTGGTCGTCGTCACCGCCGACCACGCCACGGGCGGCCTCACCCTGCTGGGCGGCAGCCTGGAAGAGCGCAGCGTCAAGGTCAACTTCTCCACCAAGGGACACAACGGAATCCTGGTGCCGGTGTATGCCTACGGCCCTCACGCCGAGGAGTTCGTGGGTATTCACGAAAACGCTGAAGTTGGCCAGATTATCCGCTCGCTTCTGAAGTAAAATTACCCGTACGCAAATTGCGCGTAGGAATACGCGATTCTTACTCTATTCAGAGTGAGAATAAGATACTTTTGTACCAGCGACCACACACAACTCACTTATATTTTTCAAATAACCTTATGAAAGCCAAACATTTATTCTTGTTCTTCCTGTCCGGGTTCGCAGCATTGAGCCTCAATGCCCAGAACATCACGGTCAAGGGAACGATCACCGACGGATCCAACGGAGACCCTGTCCCGTTCGCATCGGTCGTTGTCAAGGGTACCGGCGAATGGACCACCTCCAACGCCGAAGGCCATTATACGGTTAACGCCCCCGCCAACGGAACGCTTTCCGTGGAGAGCCTCGGTTATCTCTCCGCCGAAGTGGCCGTGGCCGGCAATACCATTGTGGACATCACCCTTCAGCCGGATCTCGACCAGCTCTCCGAGGCGGTCGTCATCGGTTATGGTGTCCAGCAGAAGAAACTCCTCACCGGATCCACGGTCCAGGTGAAGGGTGGAGACCTGACTAAACTCAGTACTACTTCCGTGCTCGGCGCTCTCCAGAGCCAGAGCCCCGGTGTCACTATCACCCAGAGCTCCGGCCAGCCGGGCGAGGGCTTCAAGGTCAACATCCGCGGTATGGGTACCATCGGCGATTCCGACCCGCTCTACGTCATCGACGGCGTGGCCGGCGGTAGCCTCAGCGCCCTCAACCCGGCCGACATCGAGTCCATCGACGTGCTCAAGGACGCCGCCTCCGCCGCCATCTACGGTGCGCGTGCCGCCAACGGCGTCGTGCTCGTGACCACGAAGCAGGGCAAGGAAGGCCGCGCCGTCGTGTCCTATGACGGTTACTACGGCTGGCAGTTCATCTCCAAGATGCCGAACCTCTGCAACGCGAAGGAGTATATGGACGCCCTCGACCTGATGTACAAGAATGAAGGCATCGCCCTGACCAACTGGGCCGCCGTCCTCCCCGCCAACCTCTATCAGTCGATCCAGAACGGTTCCTGGAAGGGTACCAACTGGATGGAAGAGGCCTACAACAAGGGTGCGATGACGACCAACCACGCGGTCAACATCACCGGCGGCACCGCCGACCACAAGTATGCCATCGGTCTGTCCTACACCGGACAGGACGGTATCATCGGCTTCAACAAGGTCAGCCCGGTCAACGCCCGCTTCAACCGCTACACCTTCCGCGTCAACACCGACAACGTGGTGATCAAGGACGGTGACCTCAACGTCCTGCGCATCGGCGAGACGATGAACTTCAACCACAATACCAACAGCGGTATCGCCAACGACGTGGACATCTACTGGAACTCCGTCCACAACATCCTCCGCACCACCCCGGTGCTCCCCGCCTACACCTACGACGAGCAGGGCAACGTGACGGGCTTCTATGACCAGGCGGCCCGCGCCGCCGAAGGCTGGAACTTCGACACCAGCACCAGCTCCGCCAACCCGCTGGCCTACGACGCCTTCACGTCCCGCGGCCTCCAGGAAAGCTCCAGCTACACCCTCCAGGCCAGCGCCTTCGCCGAACTCCAGCCGATCAAGAACCTCAAGTTCAAGACCCAGTTCGGTTATATGATGACCGCCGGCTCCTCCCGCTCCTACAACATGATCTACAGCATCAACTCCAAGGTGTTCAACGATTTTGACAATGTGAGCCAGAGCATGAGCACGAACCAGCGCATCACCTGGGAAAACACCGTGTCCTACAACTTCTCCATCGCCGACAAGCACAACTTCGACGTCGTGGCCGGTCAGTCCATCGAGAAATGGGGCATGGGCGTGCAGATGAGCGGCAAGGGCACCAACTCCATCTTCCCGAACGACTTCGAGCGCGCTTACCTGTCCAACACCAAGCCGACGCAGCTCAGCGAGATCTCCGTCTCCGGCAAACCCCGGAGCCAGGGCGCCCTCGCTTCCTTCTTCGGCCGTGTCAACTACAACTACGACAGCAAGTATATGTTCTCCGCCACGGTCCGCGCCGACGGTTCTTCCAACTTCGCCCGCGGTCACCGCTGGGGTATCTTCCCCTCCGCTTCCGCCGGTTGGGTGGTCTCTTCCGAGCCCTGGATGGCCGAGACCAAGGACTGGCTCAGCTTCCTGAAACTCCGCGCCAGCTGGGGTCAGAACGGTAACGCCAGCATCGCCAACTTCCAGTACCTCTCCACGATCGTCCTGGATGACGGCGCCTCCTACGCTTTCGACTCCGAGGACGCTTTCGCGACCGGCGCCGTCGGCGACGTGCTCGCCAACCCGGACGTGAGCTGGGAGACCTCCCAGCAGCTTGACCTCGGTATCGACGCCCGCTTCTTCAACTCCCGCCTCGGCGTCACCCTCGACGGTTACATCAAGGACACCCGCGACTGGCTCGTCCAGGCCCCGATCGCTTCCGTGTACGGTCTGAACGCTCCTTATATCAACGGCGGCGACATCCGCAACGCCGGTATCGAACTGGCCGTCGACTGGAGCAAGAACACCGGTGACTTCACCTACGGCATCAACGTCAACGGTTCCTACAACAAGAACATCGTCACCCGCATCGCCAACGCCGAGGGCATCATCCACGGTGCCGCCGACATCCTGTCCGAGGGCACCCTCGAGATGTACCGCGCCCAGGTCGGCTACCCGATCGGTTACTTCTACGGCTTCAAGACCGCCGGTGTCTTCCAGAACCAGGCCCAGGTCGACGCCACCAAGGTGAAATATGAGGATTCCAAGCCCGGCGACCTGATCTTCGTGGACGTGGACGGCGACGGTGAGATCACCAACGACGACCGCACCATGATCGGTGACCCGAACCCGGACTTCACCGCCGGCCTCAACTTCTGGATGGCCTACAAGGGCTTCGACTTCAGCGTGTCCGGCTACGGCGCCTTCGGCCAGCAGATCGCCAAGTCCTACCGTTCCTTCGCCGACAGCCAGCGTGACAACTTCACCACCGACGTCTTCCAGACCTGGACCGGTGAAGGCACCTCCAACCGCCTCCCGATGCTGACCTACGGCAGCAACCGCAACTGGCAGAACATCTCCGACATCTACATCGAGAACGGCGACTTCTTCAAGGTCTCCAACGTCACGATCGGCTATGACTTCCGCCGCCTGATGAACATCAAGAACATCAGCAAGTGCCGCCTGTACTTCAGCGCCCAGAACCTCCTGACCATCACCGGCTACTCCGGCATGGATCCGGAAATGGGCAAGGGCACCGAGGACGATTGGGTGTCCGGCATCGACGTGGGCTTCTACCCGTCCGCAAGAACTTTCCTTATCGGTGTTAACATTCAATTCTAGCACGTCATGAAAAAGAATATTATACGACTCTTTACCATTGCGTCGGCCCTGTTCGCCTTCACGGCCTGCGAGGACTTCCTGGACACCACCAGCTTCACCGAACGCAACACGAGCAACTTCCCGGCTTCCGAGGAGGACGCCATGCAGCTCGTGACCGGTATCTACTCCACGCTCAACCTGGATCTCCGCGATTTCGCCGGCGAGTGCTACCTGATGCAGGCCAACATCTGCTCCGACGACCAGTACGGCGGCGGCGGTATGGACGACACCGAGGCCCAGGCCTGGGACCACCTGATGTACAACGACCTGGACGCCCAGGGTGAATTCTGGACCAACTGTTACAGCGGCATCGCCCGCGCCAACATGGCCATCGCCGCCCTGGACAAGGTCGAAGACGAAGACCTGCGCAACCAGCTCCTCGGCGAGGCCTACATCCTCCGCTCCTGGTTCTACTTCGAACTCACCCAGATGTTCGAGATCATCCCGCTCGTGACCAGCGTGCCCGAGAGCGTCGGCGACGCCGCCGAATACCCGGCCCTGGCTACCGTCGACGAGATCTACGGCTTCATCGGCGCCAGCCTCAAGACCGCCGCGGAAATCATGCCTTCCACCCCGTACGGTTCGATCCTGACCGGCCGCGGCCACGTCAGCCGCTGGGTGGCCGAAGGCCTCCTCGCCCGCGTCTACCTCTTCTACACCGGTTTCTACGGTGACAAGGAAGGCAAGACCCTCACCGCAATGCCGATGATGGACCTCGAGACCAACACCCTGTCCTCCGAGACCATCACCAAGGACTATGTGATCGGCAAGCTGGAAGACTGCATCAAGAATTCCGGTTACACGCTGCTGCCCGATTACCGCTGCCTGTGGACCTACAGCAACGCCGCTACCAAGCCGGACTATCCGTTCATGGCGGACTGCGAGGAGTCCTGGTACCCGGATGCCCACAACCCCGAGCAGATGTTCCACATCAACGCCGCGAAGTCCAGCCACAAGTACAATTACTACAATATGTACTGCGGTCTGCGTACCTTCGACAGCGGCGACTACAAGGGCGTGTTCCCGATGAACAAGGGCTATGGTTTCGCGACCGTCAACCCGGACCTGTGGAACAGCTGGGACGCCAACGACATCCGTCGCAAGGGCTCCATCTGGAACGTCTGGGAAGAAGCTCCGGACTTTGATTCCTACCAGTTCGGCGCCGAAAGCCAGATGGAGGAGTCCGGTATGTGGCAGAAGAAGAACCAGGCCATCGCCTGCTACATCAACGGCAAATGGACCTTCGAGTTCACCTCTTCTTCCCTCTACTACGGTGCCGACAAGGACTTCGGCCGCAAGAAGGGTACGAGCGACGTCACGCTGCTGCGTTTCGCCGACATCCTCCTGATGCACGCCGAACTCACCGACGGCAAAGTCATCTACAACGGCATGGACGGTATGAACGCTGTCCGCAACCGCGCCAAGCTCCCGACGGTTCCCTACTCCGTCGATGCCCTCCGCCAGGAGCGCCGCCACGAGTTCGCTTTCGAGAGCCTCCGCTGGGGTGACATGCGCCGCTACGGCAAGGCCTACTGCATCGCCGCCCTCGAGAGCCAGCTGAACCAGGAAATCTGGAACAACGGCGTCAAGACCGTGATGAAGGACCAGGGTGCCGGCTACCGCGCCCGTTACGAAGCCACCTACGGCTTCCGTCCTTACCCGCAGACCGAGATCAGCCTCTCCGACGGAGTGCTGACCCAGCGTCCGGGTTGGGATGCCGCATCCGCCCAATTTACCAGTTGGAAATAAGCACAGTTGGATTGGTTTAATTATATTTTTGGTTAGCAACGCAGGAGCCGGCCCCTCGGGACCGGCTCCTGTCATTTTTATGTAGGCCGTAAATTAGCGGGCGGCGGGACGCTGCTGCTCGCGGACGACGGGATGCTCGCTGTCGAGCTGCTGCGCCCAGGCGCGGAAATCGTTCCAGTCGTAATAGGGACCGGAGACCGGCGTCAGCTGCGGCAGGGAGACCTCCCAGCCGTTGCGCAGGAGCTTGAAGAGGATGCGGCTGTCTTTCTTGGAACGGTACAGGACGAACTGGAGGTTGGCCGCCATCGGCGTGTCGTAGTCCTGGAACCAGTATTTCACCTCGTCGGCCGTCGCCGGCTCGAAGCCGCTGCCGTTGATGTTGAGCAGCGGGCAGAGGCCGTTGAAGACGGTGTCGTGGCCGAAGCGCAGGTGGGCCTTGTAGGGGCCGCCGGCGATGGCTTCGTCGGCCAGCGAGACGATGTCCATCAGGAGCGGGATCTGCTGGTAGCGGTTGCCGGAATGGTCCACGTATTCGATGTAGTTGTTGACCTCCCAGAAGGCCAGGGCCTGCTCCTTGTTGACGAGGTCTTCCAGCCAGTCTTCCTCGAAGTAGTTGTGGTAGCCGCCCCAGATCGAGGCGAGCTGGTAGAGGAACTGCGTGCGGCCGCCACGCTCCTCCAGGAAGCTGCGGTCGGTGAAGAGCTGGTCCAGCAGGCCGTCATAGTCGTATTTCCGGGCACGGAAGGCGTTGGTCGACTCCGGGATGGCGATCCGGCCGCTGCGGCGCTCGCGGACGGAGGCCGGGGCGCTGGTGGCGTTCAGGATCGGCATATTGGTGTGGAGCGAGTTGACCTCGATGTCCAGCTTCGGCGCCTGCTTCTGCAGGCTTACGCAAAAGGCGCTCATACTCACGATGGCGCGCTGCGAGGTGGATGCGCGCGCGAGCACCTTGCCGCCCTTGGCGAACACGTCCGGGAAGCTGGCCGCCATCTGGCGGGCGATCTCGGTATGCTGCTGCGCGCCCAGTTCGACGAGGTCGCCGGTGTTGGTCAGCGGCGTACGCACGAATTCGCGCATATCCTCGAGCAGGCGCAGGCCGCGCTCGGTCAGCGCGCCGGCGCGGCGGGCGTCCACCAGGACGTCGCGCACGACGGTGTAGGCGTCGCTGGTCCACGCGTAGCGCGAACCGTGACGGCCGTAATGGCTGATATAAAAAGGTTTGTAGCCCTTGGGGGCGGGCGTCAGCGCAGGGGCGTCGAAACGGTACGGGCCCTCGCAGCCGGACATCAGGCGACGGTCGGAGCCGACGATGTCCAGGACGTCCAGGGTCTGACAAAACGCCTGCAGACCGGTTGCGGCCAGCAGGAAGACAAGCAGAAGTTTCTTGGTCATTAGACGGTTGGTGTTAGGGGTTGTCTGAGAACAATACGCTCGATGCGGCGGGGCACGGAAGTCAGGATCTCGTACGGGATGGTCCCGAGGATCTGCGCGAGCTCCCCGACGGTCGGGTCCTCACCGAAGATGGTGACGGTGTCGCCGACCTGCACGGGAATGCCGGTCACGTCGATCATACACATATCCATACAGATGTTGCCGATGGTGGGCGCGCGGTGTCCGTTCACGCTGAACGAGACGGCGCCGCAGCCGAAATGGCGGTCCAGGCCGTCGGCGTAGCCGACCGGGATGGTGGCGATGACCGTGCCGGTCGGCGCCACGTGTCCGTGGCGGCCGTAGCCGATCGTGCCGTCCTCCGGACCCAGGGTCTTGATCTGCAGGACTTTCACTTTGAGCGAAGCGACAGGCGCGAGGCGGACGTCCGGCAGGGCGCTGATGCCGTAGATGCCGATGCCCAGCCGCACCATGTCGTGCTGGAATTGCGGGAAGCGTTCGATGCCCGCAGAGTTGAGCACGTGCCACATCGGCCGGTAGCCGATGGCGTCCGTGAGCGCCTGCGCGTTGGCTTCGAACATCGAGATCTGGCCGAGGGTAAAAGCGTCCTCCGCAGGGTCCTCCGCGGCGGCGAGGTGGGAATAGATGCTCTTGACCCGGACTTCCGGGTGCTGGCGCAGGAATTCCATCAGGGCCGGCAGCTCGCCGGTCATGAAGCCGAGGCGGTGCATCCCGGTGTCCAGCTTGATGTGGACGGGGAAATCGCGCAGGCCGCGCGCACGCAGCTCGGCGCAGAGCGCCTCCAGGGTATAGAGGTTGGGGATGCCCGGCTCCAGGCGGTTCTCGATGATCTCGGGGAAAAAGTCCGTCCCGGCGGTGAGCACGAGGATCGGGAGGGAGATACCGGCGCGGCGCAGCTCGACGCCTTCGACCGGCAGGGCGACGGCGAGATAGTCCGCGCCTTCCTGCTGCATCATCGAGGCGAACTCGACGGCTCCGTGTCCATAAGCGTTGGCCTTGACCAGGACCAGCATTTTCGTAGTCGGCTTGAGCCGGCCGCGGAAATAGCGGTAGTTGCTCCGGCACGCGGGCAGGCGCAGCTCCAAACGCGAAAAGTCATTCTCCCTGGACATATTCTACAAAGATACGATTTTTTCCTTTCACGGCGCTGGAGAGGGCACAAAAAAGAACTGCCGCCCCACGGATGGGTCGGCAGTTCTTTTCCGTCAGGAGAGATGCTGACTACCAGCGATCCTCGGAGGAGACGGTGAGCTTCTTACGGCCGTGGGCGCGACGGGCTGCGAGAACCCGGCGGCCATTCGGCGTGCTCATACGCTCGCGGAAGCCGTGCTTATTGACACGCTTGCGGTTGGAGGGTTGAAAAGTCCTTTTCATATCTTCTTTTTTTTAGTTTTCGAAAACGGGAGGGCAAAGGTAATCTTTTCCGATTTCAATTACAAATTTTTCTGCAAAATATTCATCTTTCAGCCATTCATCGACCCGCCAGGCCCGGATTTTTTTGGGATCGACCTTGCATTTCCGGACCAGTTCGGAGATTTCGGCGTTGATGTCGCCGCCCTTCAGATAGAGGATGCTGCGGCGGTATTTGCCCTTGACCCAGGGATAAAAGTTTTCGAGCGTGGTGACCGCGCGGGAGACGACCCAGTCGAAGGTCTCCGGGAGCGCCTCGGCGCGGGCGTTGACGGTGCGGACGTTCTGCAGCCCGAGTCCGTCGGCGACGGCCTGCGCCACCTTGATCTTCTTGCCGATGGAGTCGCAGAGGGTGAATTTCCCTGCGGGGAATTCGGTCGCAAGCGGGATGCCGGGGAAGCCGCCGCCGGTGCCGACATCCAGCACGGACGCGCCGTCGAAGCCGCCCGGATAGAAGCGGTTGACGTATTCGGCGATGGCCAGCGAATGGAGGATGTGGTGCTCATAGAGGGCGTCGATGTCCTTGCGGGACACGACGTTGATGCGCTCGTTCCATTCGCGGTACAGCGCGATCATCGGCGCGTATTCTTCCTTGGTCTTCATACGCCGCAAAGATACAAAAAATCAGCCGTTCGGGACAGCTTTCCGGAAGGCGGGGTGCCGGTAGCTGAGGATGGCGCAGTAAAGGGAGATGCTGACCAGCGGCAGGTGCAGGAAACCGAGCCACACGGTGCCCGGGTTGAAGAACGACCCCATATTGTAGCACCCGATGATGAACCCGACGATGGCCGTGATCCGGTAGGTGACGACGTTGACCTGCGGCAGGTTGAGCGTCAGGACGGTCAGGAAGAGCGGCGTGGTCAGGCAGAAGGCCGTGGCGGTGTTGTGGGTGAAGAAATGCAGCGGGTTCAGGTCGGCTTCGCCCCGCAGGGTGAAGGGACACCAATACGCGAACACGGCGAGGACGATCATCCAGGCATATTTCCAGCGGAGATTGCCGAAGGCGTAGCCGTTGCGCGGCTGCAGCGTCTCCCGGATCCAGACATAAGCCACGAGCAGGAACATCACGAGGTTGACCGTGACGAGGCTGAAGCCGAAACGCTCCGTGACGGCCAGGTTCTGGATAAAGGCGAACGCCAGATAGGACACGGCCACATAGGCGTTGAACAGCGTCCGCACCCGGTCGCGGAAGACCAGGAGCAGGACGAACAGCAGCAGGGACAACGCCTGGAAGGGGATGTTGAGCTGCCCCAGGCGGACCTGCGGCGCGTTGGAAATCGTCACCGAGACGATTTCCGCGATGCGCCGCGGGTCGAAGCCGCGGGTGGCGACGGGCATCAGCACCAGCTGCGCCAGCAGAAGCAGCGCGAAGAACCACCAGCGGGTGGACGCTTTTTCCAGCTTTTTCATTTTCCTATATAAGATTGGAGCGCCGCGACGTAGGCCGCGAAGGCCTTGCGCCCGGTGTCGGTGATCCGGCAGGTCGTGCGGGGCTTCTTGCCCTGGAAGCCCTTCTCGACCGAGATGTAGCCGGCGGCGGAGAGCTTGTCCAGCTGGACGCTCAGGTTGCCCGCCGTGGCGCCGGTCTGCTGACGCAGGTAGACGAAGTCCGCTTCGTCCGCGCTCACGAGGATGGATATCACCGCGAGGCGGAGCTCCGAATGGAGCAGCGGGTCGAGCCGGTCGAACATCTACTTCTGCAGTTTGATGGCGAGGCCGGTCAGGGCAAGGACCACGGCTGCGCCGGTGAAAAGGAGGACCTGTGCGGGGCCGGCGGCGAGCACCGAAGCGGCGCAGGCGCCGCCCAGGCCGACGACGGCGCCGGCGATGATGATCGGCCAGCTCTTCAAGGCGACGCCGGAAATGGTCTCGGCGAGGCCCAGCAGGACGATGATCAGCAGGGTGAGGTCCATCGGGAAGACGGAGGCCAGTCCGCTGAGCGCGAAAGCGAAGAACGCGAAGGCGCCCCAGATCTTGCCCAGGAGCAGCGACACGTAGTTCTGCGGGATCCGGGAGCCCCTGGCCAGCGCCGCGGCCGCCGGATAGCCGGCGAGCGGCATCCCGAGCCAGAGGAGGTTCCAGACCGGATTGCCGGAACGGTTCCAGCAGAACCAGACGGCCAGGGAGAACAGGGCGAGCACCCCGCCCCACAGGAAGAAGAACTTGGCGCTGCCGGCGATGATGGCGCGGCGGTTGCCTTCGAGCGTCTCGTTGATCAATTCGAGGCTGCGCTGCGGTGTAAGCTTATTCTCAGGATCCATTTTCCAGCTATTTAATCGTTTCCACATCGCAAATATAAACCAGTTTATGTTATAAACCAAACATTTTCGCAATTATTTCGTATTTTTGTCAATATGAAAACTTTAACCTTCTTGATTCAGACAGCCCTCCTCTCCGAGGAGGAGATCGCCAGCAAGGCCGATTCCACCCGCGCCGCGCTGCAGCAATTCGGAGAACTGGTGACCAAGGACCCCAACACGGCCCTGCGCACGCTCGGACAGAGCGCCCTCCAGTTCGGACTCAAGGTCCTCGCCGCCCTCGCCATCTACATCGTGGGCGCCTGGATCATCAAGCGCATCAAGAAAGGACTCCGGAAGATGTTCGAGCGCCGCAAGACCGACCGCGCGATGGCCTCGTTCATCTCCAGTTTCGTCTCCATCGCCCTGACGGTCATCCTGATCATCGTGGCGATCGGCGCGCTCGGCGTCAACACCTCCTCCCTCGCCGCCCTGCTGGCCGCGGGCGGCATGGCCATCGGCCTTGCGCTCAGCGGCACGCTGCAGAACTTCGCCGGCGGTCTGATGATCATGGCGTTCAAGCCCTTCAAGTCCGGCGACTACATCGAGGCGCTGGGCTACGCCGGCATCGTCAACGAGGTGACCATCGTGGGCACGCACCTGACCACGGTCGACAACCGCAACGTCATCCTGCCCAACGGCGCCCTGGCCAACGGCAACATCGTCAACTACAACCATTATCCGATGCGCCGCGTGGACCTCACCGTCGGCGTGGAATACGGCACCGACGCCGCCAAGTGCAAGGAGAAGCTGATGCAGATCGTCCGCGAGGACGGACGCATCCTGGACGGCTCCTTCCCCGGCGCCGCCGACCCGCTGGTGGCCGTGCAGAAGCTCTCCGACAGCTCGGTGGACTTCCTCGTGCGCGTGTGGGTGAAAGGTCCGGACTTCTGGCCCGTGCAGTTCGCGCTCAACGAGCGCATCTACACGGAGCTTCCGCAGGCGGGCATCCAGTTCCCGTTCCCGCAGATGGACGTGCACATCAAGAATTAGCGCAGACTTCGTTCGCCTCCGCCAGCTTGGCGGGGCTTCCGATATCGATCAGATGCAGATCCGGGGCCAGCACGCCCCGGATCTTGCATTCCGCGGCCTGCTGCAGGTAGAAGTCGATGATGGAGAATTTGTCCGGCCAGGACGCCATCTTCTCAAAGACGGCCTCGGACACGATGTGGATGCCGCAGAAGGAGTAGCGGCGGCAGCGCGCCGGGTCGAAGTCCGGCAGGAAGGGGCTCTTGACCTCGCCCGTGCGGACGTTGGTCCAGCCGACCAGGCACATCCCGTCGTCGAAGAGGAGGTAGCGGTCCGCGGGCGCATCGATGAGCAGCAGGGTCGCGAGGCTCTGCGGGTCGTCCTGCCCGAGGAACCAGCGGACGTCGAGGTCGCTGAGGATGTCCACGTTGTGGACGAGGAAGCGGCCTGCGGGCGAAGCGAGCAGCGGGGCCGCGCGCTTGATGCCGCCGCCGGTCTCCAGCGGTTCGCGCTCCTCGCGCGAAATGGCCACGGGCACGCCGAAATCGCCCTTTTCCGCCAGGAAGCGCTCGATCTGCTCCGCGAAATGGTGGACGTTGACCACGAACGAATCGATGCCCGCGTCGCGGAGCTTGCACAGCACGCGCTCGAGCATCGGCACGCCCGCCACGGGGACGAGCGCCTTGGGCATCGTGTCCGTCAGCGGACGGAGCCGGGTCCCCAGGCCGGCGGCGAAGATCAGCGCTTTCATAAGGCCACCTCCACGCCGGGCAGGATGGTCCGGCCGTCCCAGTCCGCAGCGAGCCGCTGCAGGACCTCCGTCAGATAAGGATAGCGCGCGAACGGCTCGGCCGTCAGCTCGCGGAAGGCGCGCAGCACCGTCGGGATGCAGTCCACGAAGAGCTGCTTGCGCTCCACCAGGCCCCGGAAGCCGTAGGCGCCCGTCTCCTGGAGCAGGCGTACCAGCGTCAGCAGGCGGTACTGGCGGTAGAATTCCGGCTCGTCGACGGGCCGGAAGGCGTCGAGCGCGCGCAGGTAGACCAGTTCCAGTTCGCGCCGCATCGCGGCGTCGAAATGCGTCCCCGCGTTCCAGAGGAACGACGCGAGGTCGTATTGCACCGGGCCGCGGCGGCCGCCCTGGAAATCGATGAAGCAGGGCTCGCCGTCCTTGACCATCACGTTGCGCGCCTGGAAGTCGCGGTACATAAAAGTGTCGCCCGTGAAGCCGAGCGCGTCCGCGCGCAGGCGGTCGAAATCGTCCTGCAGGCGGATCTCATTGAACTCCAGGCCCGTGAGCTTGAGGAAATCGTACTTGAAATAATTGAGGTCGAAGTCGACCATCCGGGCGTTGAACTCCCGGTCCGGGAAACAGACGTCCCAGTCGAAACCCTCCCCGACCTTGAACTGCACGGCGGGCAGCAGCGCGAGCGTGTCGTGCAACCAGTCCCGCTGCTCCTGCGAGAAGGAGCCGTCCGCGAGGGCGGGCTTCAGGAGCTCGAAGAGCTGGCCCTCGCCCAGGTCCTCCTGGAGGTAGGCCATCCCGTCCGGCGACACGCCGTAGACCGCCGGGGCGTGGAGCCCGTGGGCGCAGAACTGCGCGTCGAGCGCGAGAAAGGCGCGGTTCTCGGCCGGGTTGGTCCCGATGCAGCCGATCACGGTGCCGCCCTCCCCCGTCATCCGGTAATATTTTCGGGCGCTGCCCGAGAGGGGCAGCAGGTCGCACGCATCCGGCGTACAGCCGGACCAGTCACGATACAAGCGGGTGAGTCTGTCCATATTCAACTACGAATGTACGCACTTTTTGAGAATCTCCCAAAAGTCCTTAACTTTGTAAATTGACTATGAATCTCCTTTCGCGCATAGCCTTTCCCATCGCCGTGACGGCCTTCGCCGCCGCGGGCGCGCTCGATTTCGGACGCGGCACCGTGCCGTCCGTCCGGCTGCCGGAACCGGCCGTCCTGCAGGACACGGTGACCTATCCCGTGGCCGGCTACAAGCTCCGCCGCACCCTGTCGCTGGAGGAGATCACCGTCCTCGACACCGGCGCGCGCGCCGAAGAGCTGATGGACACGCTGGACGTCGCGCTGGACACGGTCCCGCACCTCAGCCCGCGCGATTCGCTCAAGGCCCTGCTCGACTCCACCCTCTGGGACAAGCTCGACTCCATCTACCTGGCCGATTCCGTGGCCAAGGCCAAGGCGGCCTTCGACGCCTGGTACGCCGGCCTCTCCCGCCAGGAGCGCAAGAAATACGACCTCGAACAGAAAGTGCAGCGCAAGATGGCGCAGGCGGATTCCCTCGCCAAGGTGCGCGAGGAGCGGAGCAACGTCCGCGACAGCATCGCGGAGACCACGCCGCGCATCCTGGAGACCTACGCCCTCCCCGACTCGCTCTACTACAAGCGGCTGATCGCCTGGACGCGCGACCCCGACTTCGGCAAGATGCGCCCCTACGTGCCCGACACAAGCTACAACTACCGCTTCCACGACTATCCCTTCCAGCGCAGCGACGTCAACGCCACCTGGCTCGGCGTGGCCGGCTCGCCGGTCCAGCACTACGACTGGTTCCAGCGCCGCAGCGACGAAGGCGTGGACTTCTATGACGCGCAGGAGGCCTGGAGCTACTCGCACCGCACCCTGCCGCACTACAACACCAAGGTCCCCTACACGGAGCTGGCCTACTTCGGCACCCTGTTTGCCAAGCAGGCGAAGGAGTCCGACAACCTCCACCTCTTCACCACCCAGAACATCACCCCGGCGTTCAACTTCGCCCTGCTGTACGACCGCTTCGGCGGCGCGGGCATCTTGGAGGACGAGGAGACCATCAACAAGACGACTTCCGTCCAGGCCAACTACCTGGGCAAGCGCTATACGATGCACGCGGGCTATATCTACAATATGGTCTCGCGCCACGAGAACGGCGGTATGCGCGACATCGGGATGATCCGCGACACGACCCTGGATTCGCGCGACATCCGCGTCACGCTCTCCGGCGCCCGGTCCAAGATCAAGAAGAACACCGTCTTCCTGGACCAGCAGCTGCGCATCCCGTTCACCTTCATCGAGAAGTGGCGGGCGCGCCGCGACAGCACCTACAGCTTCAACGCCGACTCGCTCAACCGCGACATCACGACCGCCTTCATCGGCCACAGTTCCGAGTTCTCCACCTACACCCGCCAATACACGGACAACATCGCCGACGAATACGGCAGCACCTTCTACCGCGACGTCTTCCGCTACGGCCCCGCCAGCGCCGACTCGATGCGCGTGATGGTGCTGGACAACAAGTTCTATCTCCGCCTGCAGCCCTGGTCCGCCGACGGCCCCGTGTCCCGCCTGGACATCGGCCTGGGCGACCGCGTGCGCAGCTATTTCGACAGCACGTCCGTGCGGCCGACGACCCACACCGAGAACTCCGTCTACCTGTACGCCGGCGCGGAGGGCCGCCTGTTCCAGACCGCCTGGTGGGACGCCAAGGCGAAGTTCGTGACGCTGGGCCACGGCGTGGGCGATTTCGCCGTCGAGGCGAACGCCGGCTTCCGCTTCCATCCGTTCCGCCGGGCGCGCAAGAGCCCGGTCAGCGTGGACGCGCATTTCGAGAGCACGCTCGAGGAGCCGACCTGGTACCAGCAGCACGTCAACTTCAACCACTTCAGCTGGGACAACGATTTCGGCAAGATCACCACGACCCGCGTCCAGGGCCACATCGACATCCCCTACTGGCGGATGTCCGCCGACGTGGGCTACGCCCTGCTGGGCGGCAACATCTATTATGACACCGAAGGCATCGTGCGGCAGAACGGCAAGGCGATGAGCGTCCTGTCCGCCTCGCTGCGCAAGGAATTCAAGCTCGGTCCCGTCCACCTGGACCACCGCGCGCTGGTCCAGTTCTCTTCCGAGCCGGACATCCTGCCGCTCCCCACGGCCGCCCTCAACTTCCGCTACTACCTCGAGTTCGTGGCGCAGCGCAACGAGCGGCGGCAGAACGTGCTGACGATGCAGGTCGGCGTCGACGCCTACTACAACACGCCCTGGTATTCCCCTGCCTGGAACCCCAACCTGGGCGTCTTCCATAACCAGAAGGAGCGGCAGTACACCAACGGCCCCTGGTTCGATGTCTTCCTCAACCTGCAGTGGAAGCGCGCCTGCGTCTTCGTCAAGTACGAGAACGCCGGCATGGGCTGGCCGCTGCTCCACCCCGACTACTTCAGCGCCGACCGCTACATCGTCACGCAGAGCGGCGTGAAGTTCGGCATCTTCTGGCCGTTCTACACGCAGCCCGGCAACCGCGCGGGACGGTCGTCTTCCCAGGCGGGTCCGCAGTCACGCGGAAGCGCCTCCGGCAACAGGAACCTCTCAACCCCCATGCGATGAACCGCATCGAAAGAACCGGCCTGGCCGTGGCGGCGATCCTGATCGCCGTTACCGGCCTCTCCTCGCGTCTGGCCCGCCAGGCGGACGAACGCGTCAAGCCGCCGCACATCCGGGGCATCCTCGAACTGGCCCCGCTCGCCGACACCTCCAAGGCCCTGGTCATCGGCTACCACTACCACCTGCTGCAGCGTTTCGCCGCGGCCAACGGCCAGAGCATCGACATCCGCCTCACCGGGCGCGACCTGTCCTACCTGGACTCGCTGCGCGCGGGGACGGTCGACATCGTGGTCATCCCCTTCGACGAGAAGGTCACGGTGGACAGCGTGCTCGTGTCCACGCCCGTGGACAGTATGAGCGTGTGGCTGATGCGCCACGACGAGCACGCGGGAATGAAGGAACTGAACGACTGGATCGCGGAATGGCACGCCTCCCCGGACTACGCCGCCACGCGCGACGCCTTCCTGAACCGCTACGACGTGTTCCGCTGCGGGCCGCGCACGCAGCTCAGCCCCTATGATTCGCTGATCCGCGCCCACGCCGACACGGTCGGCTGGGACTGGCACCTGCTGGCCGCGGTCATCTATTCGGAGTCGCGCTTCCACATCGAGGCGCGCTCGAAGCGCGGCGCCGCCGGCCTGATGCAGATGATGCCGAAGACGGCCGCGCGCTACGGCGTCACGGATCCGCTGGATCCGGAAATGAACATCGCCGCGGGCGCCCAGTCGCTGAGCTACCTGATCAAGCGCTACTGGAAGGTGACGGACATCATGGAAGAGCGCTACAAATACGCCCTGGCCGCCTACAACGCCGGCATCGGGCGCATCGACGACTGCATCAGCCTGGCGCGCCACCTGGGCGTGGACATCTCCCGCTGGGAGAACATCCAGACGCAGGTACTGCCGCTGATGTCGGACGAAAGTATTCTGGAGACCGGTGCCGTCAAGCTGGGCACCTTCAAGGGAGGCGAGACGCTGGGCTACGTGGACAGCATTATGGCCGTGTACCGGCGCTTCTGCCGCATCTGCCCTTGATCCGCGCCACGAGCGGGTCGGTCAGGCGCATCAGCGCACCGGGCAGGACGGCCAGCAGGAGCGTGCCCAGGCCGATGACGATGCCTTCCGTGCGGGCCATCAGGACGTCGCCCGCGCCCGTCCAGGCGCCTGCGCCGAACGGATTGCGGAAGAAGAGCCAGGCCAGGACGGCCGCGAGCACGACCGTCAGCGAATCCATCACCACCTTGACCGGACCGAAAGGCTTGCGGAGCACCTTGGCGAACGCCGCCACCGTCATCTCGGCGGAGAGCATCCAGGCGTCGGCCGCCACTTCGACGCTCACGCCGAACGCGGTCACGGCCGCGGCCAGCAGCGTCAGGCCGACGCGTGCGGCGAAGCCGGCGGGATGCAGCCAGGACAGGGCCCACATACAGCCGTCGATGAGGTAGCCGAACACGGCGGAAGCCAGGATCTGCATCAGGTGACGGGCCTTGAAGTCCTTGCGCAGGAGCGCGATCTGGAGGAGCATATAGACCATATTGACCAGGACGGTGAAGGTCCCGACGGACAGGACCGGCCATTCGAGGTTCAGCACGTACGAAGGGCACGAAAGCGGGGCCGTGCCGAGGTTGGAGATGATCGAGAGCGCTACGCCGAACGCCACGAACACCAGCCCTACGGTCGCCACGGCATACCGGGAGAGGAGATCTTTTGCTTTCACATTCATTGCCGCACAAATATCGCAATTTTTCCACTATCTTTGTACGTTTGTTCCCTCGAACGCGTTTAATTTTCTATATATGAAAAAGATCTATCTGTTTATGATTCCTGTGATGATGCTGGCGGCCTGCCAGCCGAAGGAAGACAAGGTCCCCGCCGTCAACCCGGGCGACCTGGATCTCTCCGTCGCGCCTGGCGAAGATTTCTACCGCTATGCCAATGGTGGATGGATGAAAAATAATCCCCTCAAACCGGAATTCGGCCGTTACGGCTCTTTCGACGTGCTGCGCGAGCGCAACGTCGAGAACCTCAACGCCCTGTTCTCCGAAATGGCTACGATGAACCCGGAGCCGGGTTCCATCGACCAGAAGATCGTTGACCTGTACAAGCAGGGCCTCGACTCCACCCGCCTCAACGCGGAGGGCGCCGCCCCGCTCAAGAAATATCTCGACGAGCTGTATGCCGTCGCCGACAAGGAAGCGCTCGCCGCGCACCTCGGCAAGCTGGCCCTCTTCGGAGAGGGCGGTTTCTTCGGCACCGGCGTGGAAGCCGACCTGAAGAACAGCGCCGTCCAAGCCCTCTATATGGGTCAGGGCGGCCTCGGTATGGGCGACCGCGACTACTATGTGGACCCGGCCAACGCCGAGCTCCGCAAGGGCTATGAGGCGATGCTCGTCAAGTTCATCAGCCTCGCCGGCCTGGACAACGCCGAACAGCGCGCCGCCAACGCCGCGGGCCTGGAGGACAAGCTCGCCGAAGTTTCCTGGACCAGCGTGGAGAACCGCGACATGCTGAAGGCCTACAACCCGATGAGCTCCAAGGAGATCTACAAGGCTTTCCCGGGCTTCGACTTCGAGGCCTACTTCGCCGTCCTCGGCGTGCCCGAGCTGGACAAGATCATCGTGCAGCAGCCTTCCTATTTCAAGGCTTTCGCCAAGATCTATGCGAACACCCCGATCGACGTGCTCAAGGACTACGTGGCCGCGAGCCTGATCAACAGCTCCGCCGGCAACCTGTCCGACGATTTCTACGATGCCAACTTCGACTTCTATAGCCGCCAGATGAGCGGCGTGACCGAGAAGAAGCCGCGCTGGAAGCGCGCGATGAGCGTGCCCAACAGCATCCTCGGCGAGGCCGTCGGCCAGATGTACGTGGCCAAGTTCTTCCCGGAGTCTTCCAAGCAGAAGATGGTCGAGCTGGTCAAGAACCTCCAGATCTCCCTGGGCCAGCACATCGATTCCCTCGACTGGATGTCCGACGCCACCAAGGCCAAGGCGCAGGAGAAGCTCGCCACCTTCACCGTGAAGGTCGGTTATCCTGACAAGTGGAAGGACTACAGCTCCCTCCAGGTGGATCCCGAGCGCAGCTACCTCGACAACCTCGTCGCGGCCAGCGCCTGGTACATCGCCGACAACCTCTCCAAGATCGGCAAGCCGACGGATCCGACCGAGTGGGGAATGACCCCGCAGACGGTCAACGCCTACTACAACCCGACGACCAACGAAATCTGCTTCCCGGCCGGTATCCTCCAGCCGCCGTTCTTCAACCCCGACGCGGATGATGCCGTCAACTATGGCGCCATCGGCGTGGTGATCGGCCACGAGATGACCCACGGCTTCGACGACCAGGGCAGCCTGTTCGACAAGGACGGCAATATGAACGACTGGTGGACCCCCGAGGACCGCGCCGCCTTCGTGGAGAAGACCAAGGTGCTCGTCGACCAGTACGGCGAGGTGGAGATCGTGCCCGGCCTGATGGCCAACGGCGCCCTCACCCTCGGTGAGAACATCGCCGACCACGGCGGCATCAGCATCGCCTGGACGGCCCTGCACAACGCCCTCGGCGAGACGGTTCCCGCCCCGATCGACGGCTTCACCGCGGAGCAGCGTTTCTTCCTCGGCTACGCCCACGTCTGGGCCCAGAACATCACCGACGAGGAGAGCGCCCGCCTGACCAAGCTCGACGTCCACTCGCTGGGCAAGAACCGCGTCAACGTGGCCCTGCGCAACTTCGGCTACTTCTTCGACGCCTTCGGCATCAAGGAGGGCGACGCGATGTGGCGTCCGGAGTCCGAGCGCGTCCATATCTGGTAATCCGATGCAGGCCGGCGGCTTCATAGCCCGGCGCCTGCGCGTCAAAGAGAAGATGGCTGTCCTCGCGATAGCCATCTCCTTCTTTGTGATCATCCTGTCCGTCGCCATCTCCGCCGGGTTCCGGCGGGAAATCCGCGGCGGCGTTTCGGCCGTCACGGGAGATATCCTGCTGACCGGCCCGGCCGCCGACCTGACCGGCGGCGCCGATCCCGTCCGCACCCCCGCCTGTCTGGAAGACCTGGCGGGGGTGCGCGGCGTGGAGCGGATCGAGCCGGCGATCTACAGCGCCGGCATCCTGAAGATCGGGGACGACATCCAGGGCGCCCTGTTCAAGGGCACGTCCGCGGACACGGTCTCGCTGGGCGTGCGCATTCCCGCGTCGCTCGCGACGCGTTTCGGCCTGCAGCCGGGCGACGACCTGACGGCCTGGTTCGTCGGGGAGAAGACCAAGGTCCGCAAGTGGCACGTCCTCTCGGTCTACGAGAGCGAGATGGTCACGGAAGAGGGCCAGCTGCTGTATGTCCCCATCGGGGACCTGCGCCGCCTGAACGAATGGGCGCAGGACGAGGCCTCCCTGCTGGAGGTGACGGTCGCGCCGCGTTTCCGCGAACGCGGGGCGCTGGCGGAGCTGACCGGCGAGCTGGGCTGGCGCGCGGTGTCGCTCGCCGGGGCGGACGAGGACCCGCTCCGCGCCGTCGCGGCCACGGAGCGCTTCCCGCAGCTTTTCGACTGGCTGGACCTGATCGATTTCAACGTGTTCGCGATCCTGCTGCTGATGACCGTGGTGGCGGGGTTCAATATGATTTCCGGCCTGCTGATCCTGCTGTTCCGGCACGTCAGCACCATCGGCACGCTCAAGACGCTCGGCATGGGCAACCGCGCCGTGGCCGGGGTCTTCCTGCGGGTCGGGGCCCGGACCGCCGCCATCGGAATGGCGGCCGGCAACGTCCTCGCGCTGCTTTTCTGCCTGGTCCAGGGCACGACGCACTGGATCAAGCTCAATCCTGAGAATTATTTCGTGTCTTTCGTGCCGGTGCACGTGGACCTTCCGGGCATCCTGATCGCGGATGCCGCGGCTTTCATCGGTATTCTTCTGTTGTTGCTGATCCCGACGCTCTTCATCTCCCGCGTCGATCCCGCCCAGACCGTCAAGGCCGAGTAGGCGCTAGACTTTCGCTTCGCGGAAGACTTCCAGGATGGAGGGGTAGGTGTTCTTGAGGAACGGGGGAAGGCTCGAGCGGGCGACCCACGCCGCGCGGGCGATGTCTTCTTCGCGCTGCGGGGTGAGGTCGACGGGGTCGGTGTAGAGCATGTCGTACCACCAGGTGTGCTTGAGGTGCCAGACGTCGTTGCGCAGATAGCAGTGGTCCGTGACGCAGATGAGGCCGCGGAGTTCGAGCTGGTCGACGCCGGTCTCTTCCTGGACTTCGCGCAGGGCCGTGACTTCGATGTCTTCACCAGGCTCGCGGTGGCCTTTCGGGAGGTCCCAGAGGCCGCTGCGCTGGATGAGGAGGTAGTCGCCCCGGCGGTTGGAGACGAGACCGCCCGCGGCGTCGACTTCGCGGAATTCCGCGCAGACGCGGCGGTACATCCCGGCGACGTCGTCCGTGGGAATGTAGATGCGGGACAGCGACGCCGATGCTTCGAACATGGCCACGAGGGTGTGGATGTTGATGCTTTCGCCGAAGTGGAACTCGACCGCGTTGGGGTCGGAGAGGGCTTGTTCGTCGGGACTGCAGATGATGATACAGCGTTTTTCGAAGTATATCTTGTGCATCGGAAAATTGCTATCTTTGCAAACGATACAAAGGTAATATTTATTTTCGACTATGACAGCACACTATACCAGCAAGCACGGTCTCGTGGCGAAGCGCCCCGAGGAGCTTTATATGGCTTTCACGGATCTGCGCAACTTCGCGCAGATGGTGCCGGCGGGCAAGATCCAGGCCGATATCCAGGCGGACTACGACAATCTGAGCATCGTGGTCCAGGGCTTCAAGATCGGTGTGCGGGTCGACGAGCGCCAGCCTTACCGGCTGATCCGGCTCGGGAGTTCGGAGTCGCCGGTGGAGTTCGTGGGTGCGCTGCACTTTGAGCCGGCGGCGATTCCCGGCCGCACGGATTTCTGGATCGAGCTGGACGCCAATCTGAATTTCATGATGAAGACGATGCTGGGCAGCAAGCTCCAGCAGGGCATCGACAAGATGGTGGACGGGCTGGTGGATGCGTCCGAGGGCCGGATGCCGTCGATGCCGGAGGATTTCCGCAAATAATGGAGGAGCAGGCGGGCGTCGCGGTGCGGCTGCATCCGTTCAAGGGGCTGGCGGGGCCGGAAGGCACGCCGGTGCCCTGGTCGCCGTATGGCCGCATCCTGGCCGACCGCCCCGTCTTTACGCTCGATCCCCTTTTCCACGCAGGTTGCTACTATGTCCAGGATTCTTCCGCGATGTTCGTAGGACACCTCTTCCGGAAACTGATTGCTCCGCAGCGGGTCCCCCCCATTTACGAGGCCACGGGCGGCCACGGTTTTGCCGGGGCCACTTCCACCGCGCCGCAAAAAAAGATAAAGGTACTGGATTTATGCGCCGCGCCGGGCGGGAAGACGACGGATCTGGCGGCGTCGCTGCGGGAGGCGTACGGGGACGGTTTCGTGCTGGTCGCGAACGAGGTGATGAAGGCGCGCGTGGGCGTGCTCGACGACAACGTGGCGCGCTGGGGCGACCCGAACGTCATCGTGACGAGCGTGGACCCGGCGGCGTTCGCGCGGCTGGAAGGCTATTTCGACATCATCGTCGCGGATGTGCCGTGCAGCGGCGAGGGGATGTTCCGCAAGGACCCGCGGGCCCGCGAGGAGTGGAGCCCCGCCGTGGTGGAACTCTGCGCGGCGCGCCAGAAGCGCATCCTCGCGGATGTGTGGCCCGCGCTGCGCGAAGGGGGCTGGCTGCTCTACAGCACCTGCACCTACGAAGCCGCGGAGAACGACGAGAACCTGGCCTGGGCGGCCGCCGAGCTCGGCGGCGAAATCCTGGAGCCGGAGGCGGAGTTCGAGGAATACGGCGTGCGCCGTACCCCGCACGGACACCTGCTGGAAGCGGGAGTCGTGCCGGGCGAGGGGCAGTGGGCCGGGGCGCTCCGCAAGACGGCCCCGCAGCGCACGGCGGCCGGGGCCGACCCGGCGGTACTGCGCCCGCTGCGCAGCGGCCTGTGCAAGGGCGGGATGAAAGGAAAAGATTTCGTGCCCGACGCGGATTACGCGTTGAGCATAATATTTGATAGCAAGGACTACCCGGCCGTGGACGTGGACCGGCAGACGGCCCTGCGTTTCCTCCACCGGGACGCGCTCGTGCTGCCGCAGGCCGCACCCGGCTACAATGTAGTGACGTATCTGGGGCATCCTCTGGGATTTGTGAAGAACATCGGTTCCCGATGCAACAACCTCCTCCCGAAGGGCCGCCGGATCCTGATGAACGTTTGAGATGAAACAGATCAAGATACTCCTTTCCATCGCCGCCGCGGCCGTGTGCGCCGTGGCCGCGGCACAGACCACAGCAGATGAATTCCAGGCCCGCTACGAGCGGCTCGTGCAGCGCGTCGGCTACGACGGCGTCGGCGTCGAGACCCTGCTCGACCGCTGGGGCGAAGCTTTCCCGGACGATATGCGCGTCCCGATCGGGCGCTTCAATTTCTATTATCACCGCGGCCATTTCACCGAGATGGTGTCCGTCCCCGGCGCGCGCCGCTTCCTCGGCAGGGAGCCGGTCCTGACGCTCAAGGATTCCAACGGGCAGGACGTCCCCTACTTCGAGGAGGATTTCTTCGACGACGAGCCGTTCGGCGAGGCGCTGAAGATCGTGGACGAGCGGATCGCCGCCCAGCCGGACGAGCTGCGCTGGTATTATATCAAGATTTCGGCGCTGGCCGACTATGAGAAGGACAGCCCGGATATGTGCGGGTCGGAGCTGCGCAAGCTCATCATGCGCAACGCGACCTCCCACCCGGCCTGGACGCTCGACGGCGAGCCCGCCAGCCAGGAGGCGTTCCAGCAGGGCATCGGCGAGTATTGCGCGCGTTTCTATGAGGTCGGGAGCGAGGATACCTACGAGCTGTTCTTCCAGCTCTCCACGATGATGAACAAGTATTTCCCGCAGAATACGGTCTTCATCAACAATATCGGCTCCTACTGGCTGATCGCCCGCAACAACGAGAAGACGGCCGCCAAATATTATAAGAAGGCCCTCAAGATCGACCCCGAGGACTATGCCGCCAAGCGCAATCTCCAGATCATCGAGCGCCGGCAGGCCAAGGCCAGGAAGAAATAAGTTTCGGGACGTGAAACTTTTTGCCCCTTTCTTCCGTATATAGAATGTTTTGTCAATACGGAACGCATGAAACTTTCTCAATTTGATTTCGAACTCCCCAAGGAGCGCATTGCCACGGAACTGATGCCCGAAGTGGATGGGCACGTCCAGTGGCGCGACGAGTGCAAGCTGATGGTCCTCCACAAGGACACCGGCGAGATCGAGCACCGTCAGTTCAAGGACATCATCGATTATTTCGGCAAGGGCGACCGCTTCGTGCTCAACGACACCAAGGTCTTCCCGGCCAAGCTTTTCGGCAAGAAGGAGAAGACCGGCGCCGACATCATGGTGTTCCTGCTGCGCGAACTCAACCGCGAGCAGCGCCTGTGGGACGTGATCGTGGATCCGGCCCGCAAGATCCGTATCGGCAACAAGCTCTACTTCGGCGAAGACGAGAGCATGGTGGCCGAGGTCATCGACAACACGACCTCCCGCGGTCGCACCCTGCGTTTCCTCTATGACGGCCCGTACGACGAGTTCAAGGCCGCCCTGTTCGCCCTCGGACAGACCCCTGTCCCGGAGTGGGTGAAGGAGACGCCGACCGCCCGCGACGCCGAGGAGTTCCAGACCATCTTCGCGACGCACGAAGGCGCCGTGTCCGCTCCGGCGGCCGGCCTGCACTTCAGCCGCGAGCTGCTGAACCGGATGATCCTGCACGACATCGAGAAGACCTTCATCACCGTGCATATGGGCATCGGCCACTTCCGCACCGTGGACGTGGAGGACCTCTCCAAGCACCGGATGGACGGCGAGCGCATCATCATCAGCGAGCAGGCTGCCGAGGAGATCAACAAGACCAAGCGCGGCGGCGGCCGCATCTGCGCCGTCGGCGTGACGGTGATCCGCGCCCTGGAGACCTACGTGACCACGAGCCACGAGGTGCGCCCGACCGACACCTGGACCAACAAGTTCATCTTCCCGCCCTACGACTTCTCCATTCCCGACGCCATCGTGTCCAACTTCCACCTGCCGGAATCCACGATGCTGATGAGCGTGGCGGCCTTCGGCGGCTATGAGAAGGTGATGAACGCCTACCAGAGCGCCCTGGACAACAACTACCGTTTCGGGCCTTACGGCGACGCTTTGCTGATTGTGTAATGATTGCGTAATCTGCAAACGCAATAAAAAATACGATTCTTACGGGATCCGGTTGACGCTGTCGGCCGGATCCCTTATTTTTGGGCGAACCATAAACTATGAAGAATGAAAGGATCCGATTCTCCCGTGGTGAGCGCGATCGCGCTCAACGCCATTTTCGGCAACGCGCCGAAATTCTCCCACCGCCTGCTGGACGCGCTCGGCTCCGCGGGCGCGGTCTTCGACCTGCCGCCGCAGGAGCGGCTCGAACTCTTCGGTCCCTATAACCCGCGCGCCGCGCAGATCGGCCCGGAGGCGCTGGAAGCGGCGCAGGCCGAGTACGAGCGGCTGTCCGCGCAGGGCTGCCAGTTCCTGGACATCTTCGACGACGCGTACCCGCCCGCGCTGCGGGAATGCCCGGACGCGCCGCTGCTGCTCTATGTGCGCAGCGACACGCCGGTCGCGGAGCTGTTCGGGCCGCGCCCGGCCGTGGCCATCGTCGGCACGCGCGACCAGAGCCCCTACGGGCGCGAATGCTGCCGCCGCATCGTGAAGGCGCTCGCCGAGGCGCCGGCGCGGCCGGTGGTCGTGAGCGGACTCGCGCTCGGCGTGGACATCACGGCGCACACCGCCGCGCTGGAAGGCGGGCTGCCCACCGTCGGGGTCAGCCCGGTGGGCGTGGACGACGTGTACCCGCGGCGGCACGCGCCGTTCGTGGAGCGGATGTGCCACACGCCGGGCTGCGCGCTGGTCACGGACTACCCGCCCGGGACGGTGCCCGCGGCCTTCAATTTCCTGCGGCGCAACCGCATCATCGCCGGGCTGGCCGGCGCCACCGTCCTCGTGGAATCCCGCCTCAAGGGCGGCGGGATGATCACGGCGCGGCTGGCGGCCGACTACGGCCGCGACGTCTTCGCCGTGCCCGGCCGCATCGACGACCTCCGCTCGCAGGGCTGCAACCGCCTGCTGCGCGAGCAGCTGGCGGCGCCCGTCACCGTGCCGGAGGCGCTGCCCGCGGCGCTCGGCCTGGGGCGGGTGCGCCGCACCCGCACGGCCGACCTGGAGACGGCCGTGCGCCAGCGCTTCGGCGCCGCCTTCCCCGCCGCCGAGGTGGACCGCCTGGTGCAGCTCGCCCTGCTGGTCCGCGCCGAGCGCGGCATCGGGCTGGACGAGCTGTGCCGCGCCACGCGGCTGGATTACGCCGACGTGGCGCGCGCGGCAGGCCTGCTGGAGGAAGAGGGATTCATCGGGATGGACCTCCTGCAGAGGTGCTCCATCAATGTAAAAATTGCTTAACTTTGTGGGATATATATGGAGTACATCGACACGCACACCCACGCCTATGACGAGGCCTTCGCCGGCTGCGAGGACGAGGTGGTCGCACGCGGCGTCGCCGCCGGCGTCACCATCCAGCTGCAGGCGGACGTGGACTCGCGCGAGCGGGACCGGATGTTCGCCCTCGTGGAGCGGCACCCGGGCGTGCTGCGGCCGATGCTGGGCCTCTACCCGGGCTCCGTCGACAAGGACTGGCGCCGCGAGATCGACGCGCTGGAAGCCTGGCGCGACCGCGGCATCGTAGCCGTCGGCGAGATCGGCCTGGACTACCACTACGGCGCGGAATTCAAGGCCGAGCAGCAGGAAGCCTTCCGCGTCCAGCTGGAGCTCGCCGCCGCCTGGGACCTGCCCGTCAACATCCACCTGCGCGAGGCCACGGAGGACTTCTTCGCCATCCTCGAAGACTGCCGGCACCTGCACCTGCGGGGCAATCTCCACGCCTTCAGCGGCAGCGCCGAGACCTTCGAGCGCCTGCGCCGCCTCGGCGACTGGTACGTCGGCATCGGCGGCGTGCTCACCTTCAAGAAGGCGTCCCTCGCCGAGACCGTCAAACGCATTCCCCTGGAGCGCATCCTGCTGGAAACCGACGCTCCCTACCTCACGCCCGTCCCGCACCGCGGTGAGCGGAACGAGAGCGCCTATATCCCCATCATCGCCGATTTCCTCGCCAGACAGAAGGGCGTCAGCCCGGAGGAAGTCGCCGAGACGACCACCGCCAACGCCAAAAGACTCTTCGCATTATGAAGCTGAATCTCAAACTGTTCCAGGACAAGGAGCGTCCCACTTCCGTGCTGCTGGTCTATACGGGCGGCACCATCGGCATGAAGGCCGACCCCGTCGACGGCACCCTCAAGCCGTTCGACTTCAGCGGGATCCTCGAGGAAGTGCCCGAGCTGCGCAAATTCGCGCTCAAGATCGATGCATACACCTTCAACCCGCTCATCGACTCGTCCGACGTCGAGCCCGCCCTCTGGCAGTCGCTCGCCCGGCTGATCCGGGACCGCTACGACGACTACGACGGCTTCGTCATCCTGCACGGCACGGACACGATGGCCTACAGCGCCTCCGCGCTGAGCTTCATGCTCGAGAACCTCGGCAAGCCGGTCATCTTCACGGGCAGCCAGCTGCCCATCGGCGAGCCACGCACGGACGGCAAGGAGAACCTCATTTCCGCCGTGGAGATCGCCACGGCGAAGGACGCCGAAGGGCGCCCGATGGTGCCCGAAGTGTGCATCTGCTTCAATTCGCAGCTGCTCCGCGGCAACCGCAGCATCAAGGTCAACGCCACCGGTTTCGACGCCTTCAAGTCGCCCAACTACCCGCTCCTCGCCACGGCGGGCATCAGCATCAAGTACAACAACAGCTTCATCCACAACGATTACGACCGCCGCAAGGGACTGACCATCCACACGGACCTGGACACGCGCGTGTCGGTGCTCAAGCTGCATCCCGGCATCACGGAGCAGGCCGTGCGGGACATCCTCCTCGGCGACGGCTCGCGCGCCGTCATCCTGGAGACCTACGGCTCGGGCAACGCCCCCTGCCGGTCCTGGTTCCTCGCGCTCGTGCGCGAGGCGGCCTCCCGCGGCAAGATCCTGCTGAACGTGACGCAATGCCTGAGCGGCGACGTGGATATGGACATCTATGCGACCGGCCGCGCCCTGAAGGACGCAGGCGTCATCTGCGGCCACGACATCACGACGGAAAGCGCCCTCGGAAAGCTGTTTTACCTGATGGGCGGCAACGCCGAAAACGACAAAGTGAAGACCCTTTTGGAGAAGAACCTCAAGGGGGAAATCTCAAAATAAATATTGATAAATGGATTTTTTTTCCTAAATTGCACCGCTTTTTAGATATACGCGCATAGAATATATCACAACTAATACATTATTAAATTCATTATGAAAAAGTTTTTCATGTTTTTGGCAGGTGTAGCCACCATGGCCCTCTCTGCAGTCAGCGCATTCGCCCAGGAAGAGATGAGCGCAGCCGATCTCCTCAGCGGTAGCGAGCAGCCTCTCAACCAGGCCCTCAAGGCTAAGTTCATCGAAGGTGGTCCTGAGTTCATGTCTCTGATCATCATCTGCTTGATCATTGGTCTTGCTCTGGCTATCGAGCGCATCCTCTACCTCTCCTTCTCCAAGGTCAACGCCAAGAAGCTTGTCGAGAATGTCGAGGCTGCCCTCAAGGAAGGTGGTATCGAGAAGGCTAAGGAAGTTTGCCGCAACACCCGCGGCCCCGTCGCCAGCATTTTCTATCAGGGTCTCATGCGCTACGACCAGGGTCTTGACACCGTCGAGAAGGCGATCGTCTCCTACGGTAGCGTTCAGCAGAGCCAGCTGGAGAGCGGTCTTTCCTGGATCTCCCTGTTCATCGCCATCGCCCCGTCCCTCGGATTCCTCGGTACGGTTATCGGTATGATCAACGCCTTCGACGCCATCCAGGCTGCCGGTGATATCTCCCCGAACATCGTTGCCGGTGGTATGAAGACCGCCCTTATCACTACGGTCGGTGGTCTTATCGTGGCCATGATCCTCCAGGTCTTCTACAACTACATCCTCGCCAAGATTGAGGCTCTCACCATCGATATGGAAGATTCTTCCATCTGCCTGGTCGACGCTCTCTCCAAATACGGCAAATAAAAATCATCCTTCAGGATCTAAAGACTGAATATAATGAAACTCAACAAGATATTCAAATTGGGAATGGTGCTGCTGATCATCGTCAGCATCGCGATCCTGGTCTGGGGCTTCGTTTCTGGTTTCGCACAGGGTACCGGCGCTGATGCAGTCGCCCTCCCTCCGACCAACGTGCTCCTCCTCTGGGCTGCGATCATGGTCGGCCTCGCCCTCTTCGCTTGGATTGTCATCGGGCTCTTGGTCAACATCAAGAACGACCCGAAGTCCCTCGTCAAGATGGGCATCGGTCTCGTTGGTGTCGCCGCTCTGTGCCTCGTGGCTTTCCTGTTCGCGAAGGGCAACCCCGCTATCGGCACGACCAAGGTCGTTTCCGCCGGTATGCTGAAACTCACTGATACCATCCTGAACCTTACGATGATTGTCGGCATCGGTGCCATCCTGGCCATCATCGCCGGTGAAATCCGTATGGCTATCGCTAACAAGAAGTAATCATGGCTAAGAAAACACCAGCAATCAATTCGAGTTCTACGGCCGATATCGCCTTCCTGTTGTTGTGTTATTTCCTGATGACCACGACAATGGGTTCGCATCTCGGACTCAACCGTCGTCTCCCCCCGATGCCTGACCCGTCTCAGAAAGTCGAGGACCAGAAGATCAATCGCCGCAACATCATTGTGGTGAAGATCAACTCAAGCGATAAGATTTATGCCGGTACTGAAGCCATTGATGTCACTCAGCTCAAAGACAAAATCAAAGAATTCTTAACCAACCCCGCCAACGACCCGAGCCTTCCTGAGAAGGAGATTCAGGAGATCGAAGGCTACAGCAAGGGCACGTATGCCGTCTCCAAGGGCGTGATCTCGCTGCAGAACGACCGTGGTACCAGCTACCAGGCCTACATCGCAGTGCAGAACGAACTTGTCAAGGCGGTCAACGAGCTCCGCGACGATTTCTGCATGCGTGAATTCGGCAAGAAGTACAACGCTTTGGACGAGGACACGCAGGGCGTCGTCAGAAAATGTATCCCGCAGAACATCTCCGAGGCTGAGCCTAAGGACGTTGGTAAGAGAAGATAACAGGAGGAAAGAATATGTCTAGATTCAAGAATAGCGGCAAAAAGGAAATGCCGGGAATCACTTCGAGCTCGCTCTCGGATATCGTGTTCATGCTCCTGTTCTTCTTTATGGTCACCACGCAGATGCGTGATACCGAGCAGAAGGTCAAGATCACTACGCCTGAAGCTTCCGAAGTTGTCAAACTGGACCGCAAGGACCTCAACTCCTACATCAACATCGGTTCCCCGACCCTCGCCTACCAGCAGATGTTCGGTACCGAGCCCCGTATCCAGTTGAACGATTCCTTCCGTACCACGGATGAAATCCGCGACTTCATCGCTGCAGAGCGCGAGTCCAAGAGTGAGAAGGACCGTTCTTTGATGACTGTCTCGATCAAGGCTGACCAGGATGTCAGAATGGGTATCATTACCGATGTGAAGCAGGAGCTGCGTCGCTGCTCCGCGCTGAAGATCATGTACACTGCCAGAAGACCTGCGAAATAAGCAGGAAGCAGTTTGGAATACGAGCAGCCCCCTTCCACGAGGGCTGCTTTTTAAAATATAAAGAAACATATGAAGGAAATACTTCGTACCAAGGTCAAAGACCTGCTCGCGATGGAAGCAGGCTGTGATGTTCTGGCCAAAGGTTGGGTCAGGACGAAGAGAGGGAACAAGGAGATCGCGTTCATCGCACTGAACGACGGCTCGACCATCAAGAACATCCAGATCGTCGTCGACAAGAACGAGAAGACGGAGCCGGTGCTCGCCCAGATCGGGACGGGTGCCTGCATCGCCGTGAACGGCAAGCTGGTGGAGTCGGTCGGCAGCGGTCAGGCAGTCGAGATCAAGGCCGAGGAAATCACGGTCTACGGCACCTGCGACCCGATGCGCTATCCCCTGCAGAAGAAAGACACGTCTTTCGAGTATCTGCGGACGGTCGCGCATATGCGCCCGCGTACCAATACCTTCGGCGCCATCTACCGGCTCCGGAGCCAGATGGCCTTTGCCATCCACGAGTATTTCCACAGCAAGGGTTTCGTCTACCTGCACACCCCGCTCATCACCGAGTCCGACTGCGAAGGCGCCGGCCAGATGTTCCAGGTCACGACGCTGCCGCTGGAGAACATCCCGCGCGACAAGAAAGGCCGCATCGACTACAGCAAGGACTTCTTCGGCAAGCAGACCAGCCTGACGGTGAGCGGCCAGCTCGAAGGCGAGCTCGGCGCCACGGCGCTCGGCGAGATCTACACCTTCGGTCCGACCTTCCGTGCCGAGAACTCCAACACCCCGCGTCACCTCGCGGAGTTCTGGATGATCGAGCCCGAGATGGCGTTCTACGACATCAAGGACAACATGGACCTGGCCGAGGATTTCATCAAGCACCTCGTCAGCTACGCCCTGGAGCATTGTATGGACGATATCCAGTTCCTCAACGACCGCTATGATCCGGAGCTGGTGGAGCGTCTGCGCAGCGTCATCGGCACGGAGTTCGTGCGCCTCGAGTACACCGAGGGCATCCGCATCCTCGAAGAGGCCGTCAAGAACGGCGAGCAGTTCGAGTATCCGGTCGCCTGGGGCATCGACCTCCAGAGCGAGCACGAGCGCTACCTGGTCGAGAAGCATTTCGGCAAGCCGGTCATCCTGACGGGCTATCCGAAAGACATCAAGGCCTTCTATATGAAGCAGAACGAAGACGGCAAGACCGTCCGCGCGATGGACGTCCTCTTCCCGAAGATCGGCGAGATCATCGGCGGTTCCGAGCGTGAGGCCGACCTGGCCAAGCTCGAGAAGCGCATCGACGAGCTCCAGATGAGCCGCAAGAACCTCGAGTGGTACATCGACACCCGTCGCTTCGGCTCCTGCCCGCACAGCGGCTTCGGCCTGGGCTTCGAGCGCCTTCTGCTCTTCATCACCGGCATGTCCAACATCCGGGACGTCATTCCTTTCCCGCGCACCCCGAAGAACGCGGAATTTTAATCGACGTAGAATAGAACCATTATGTTAGTCATCGGCATCGCAGGCGGGTCCGGTTCCGGAAAGACCACCGTCGTCAAGGCCATCATCGACCAGCTTCACGACAAGCGGGTGGTGGTCATCCCCCAGGATTCCTATTATAAGGATTCCAGCGACCTCTCCGACGAGGAGAAGCGCAACACCAACTTCGACCATCCCGACGCGATCGACTGGGAACTGCTCTGCGGCCAGCTCAGCGAGCTGAAGCAGGGCAAGACCATCCAGCAGCCGGTGTATTCCTACATCTCCTGTTCCCGGTCCAAGACCGAGACGGTGACGGTGGAGCCCGCCGACGTCATCATCATCGAGGGCATCCTGATCTTCACCTGCAAGCAGCTCCGCGAGCAGATGGACATCAAGATCTTCGTGGATGCGGACGACGACGACCGCCTGATGCGCGTGATGGCGCGCGACATCAGCGAGCGCGGCAAGGATGTCCACTGGGTCATCGAGCGCTATTCGCGGACCGTCAAGCCGATGTACTTGCAGTTCATCGAGCCGAGCAAGCGCTACGCCGACATCATCATCCCGCAGGGCGGACACAACAAGGTGGCCATCGACGTCATCACGGCCACCATCGAGAAGTCCCTGAAGGACAAATTCTAATCGCCCGTGCGCCGGCTCTCTCAGGAAGAAAAGGCAGGCATCTACACCACCGTGATCGTTCACCTCGCGGTGGTGATTGTCTTATTGATAGCCGGTCTCGACTGGGGAATCCGCCAGGAGAACAGTTTCGTGCTGGATTTCTCCAAACTGGAGGAGAAGGAGCGGCTGCAGGAGGAGATCGAGCGCCTGCAGCGCGAGGCGGAATTCAAGGAAAGCATTGCGCAGCGGCTGCAGCAGGAGATCGACGCGGCACCGCCGGTGCGCGGCGTGGCCGTGGACCGGGCTGCGCTCAAGGACGACCGGGGCACGGACGCGGAGCAGCTCTACAAGGACGCGCAGCGGCTGCAGGAAGAGCTTTCCAAGGGCTACGAGGTGAAGCAGGAGGAGTATGCGGACCCGAACCCCGTCAAGAAGCAGGAAGAGCCGAAAAAGGAGGAAGGGACCGCCTATAGCGGCCCGTCCGTCGTCTCCTATTTCCTGGACGGCCGCAAGGCCAGCAAACTCCCGATCCCGGCCTACCGCTGTATGGGGGCCGGCCAGGTGACCGTCTTGATCACGGTCGACCCTTCGGGCGCCGTCATCGGCGCCAAGGTGGACGATGCCGTCTCCTCGAAGGACGGCTGCCTGCGCCAATTCGCCATCCGCGCCGCCCGCCTCTCCAAATTCTCCGCCAAAGCCGACGCCCCCGCCCGCCAGCAGGGCAACATCGTCTACGAATTCGTCGCACAATACTGATCCGGCCTTCCCGACGCCTGCGACGGTCGCCATTTGCTTGAGGGATACACAATAATATGTCCAATGAGATAGGATTGATTCCTATTTTATGTATATTTGTGTTAACCTCAAAATTAACTACTATGAGTCTTAACCAATCTAAAAAGCTTCTCTGGCCAGTTCTTGCGCTCTTGCTCCTGGCCGCTTGTACTCAAATGGAGTCCTTCCACGAGGACGATTCTCAAAACCAGGGCGATGTGTCCGCATCCGTTTCTTCAGATCTTATCCAACCCCTCATCGACCAGTACGTCACCGAAGGACACTTCTGGCTGGTTTCGAAAGACCCGATCCCTCCCAAGACGGTCCTGAAGTATGGTCCTTTCGGGCATTATGATCCTGCCTCCGAGTATTGCGGAACGATCCAGTCCCCGGATTTCACGGCCTGGCTGGTCTACATCAGCGGAGACACGCGCATAGACGGTCCCGCACCGGATGCGCTGTGTCTGTTCATCGATGTCGCGACAGGGGAATACGTTAAAATTCCCATCAACGGGCAAATCAGCGGCATCGAATGGGATCCCGCTTTTTACGAGATCACCGAGAATCCTTTTGAAGGGCAAGAAACCAAAGCTTCCAGTGGTTCAACGGCCAGCCCGCAGGCACGCGCTGCCGTCGCCAAACACTATGCCGTCATCATTAGCGGTGGAGCAAACATGGAGAACAACCACAGTAGATATTGGAATAATTGCCAGTATATCTACAAGCGACTGACGCAAGATCTGGGCTATGACAAGAGCCATATTTATTGCGCAGTCGCAGACGGAACGAATCCTGCTCCAGATATGAGATATGCATATAACCCATATACGAACACCTCATACTTTACAACTTCACCGCTGGACTTTGACAATGACGGCACGAACGACATCAAATATGCCGCAACCAAGTATGATATTACCAGAATATTCAACGAGCTAAAATCCAAGCTTTCCTCCATCGACCATCTGCTGGTCTTTGTCACGGATCACGGCTCTCGCGACGGCAAAATTTGCTTATGGAATGACCAACGGATGTCCCCGGCAGAGTTGAACGCAGAACTCAACAAATTGCCCAATGTAAAGATGGATATCGTCATGGGACAGTGTTATAGCGGAGCGTTTGTAATACCACTCACCGTTGCAAAAAACAGAACCATTGCTACAGCCTGCACGGCTAATGAAACAGCAAATAGCGAGGGGGAATTTTCGTACGGCTTTTTCCTGCGCGCGTGGACGGATGCCTTTGATCCGACGAAAACCTCCACGGTGAACACCAACGGAGACGACATGGTCTCACTCTGGGAGGCATTTAACTACGCTAAATCACACGATACTGCGGCTGTGTATGGAGATGAACATCCGCAGTTTAAAACAAATCCTGTGTATTATGGATACCTCCACGATTTACAGGGCGTACATTATGATCCCGTGATTACAGGCAGCGATAATATCAGAGTCAACGACGTGTTTACATACACAATTTCCGGGCTTCCGGCTTCGACCTCTGTCAGATGGTCCGGGATTGGAGAGATCAGCTTGAGCGCTCAAACCAACACGTCCGTAAAGGTGCAGAGTACACTCCCGACCAACGAGTATGTATCTTCCTATCCGACCGCATTAATGGCATACTTCACGTATAACGGAACGGAACTCTGGGCATCAAAGGATATATTCTCGAACTGGAGATCGGGTTATTTCCAAAACGTCAATAAAATCTTCTACACCGCAGACGGAGATTATACGGTCTACACGGGCTACGGAGCCTATGGCTACCAATGGGGCTCCAACAACAGCTCCTGGACCTTTTTCCCGCCCAGCGGCTCATCCCACGTCCAGATCACGGGCAATTATCCGACATCCGGAATGGTCTATGTCGTCTTTAAGAACCCTTTTGGCGACACGGTTACCGTCGGCCAGGAGATCCAGCTTCGCAACTGGTAAAGCTTGATTCAGCCATAGAATACAGACAACCCCCGGAATCTCTCCGGGGGTTGTTTTGCATAAAAAAAGGACGCGCTCCTGGTGCGCGTCCCGAAAAACCAATTATTAACCGTTAGTATCCAGGATATTGTTTAAGGTTAGGACTGCTTGTCTTAATGCAGTTCAAAGGTAACAAAGAGGATGGAAAATTGTGTAGAGAATGGTCCTAAATAGGTGGAATTTTGTAATTATCTCGCAAAAAAGTGTAATTTTGTACGGAAAGACATCCCCATCCTATGTCAAAAAGAGTATTTTTTGCCGTTTTGAGTATTTTAGCCCCGGTTTTGCTCTGGGCGCAGCCTCCGCACACCTTTACACGTTACGGGCGTGAGAACAACTTTACCGGCACGACCGTCGAAGATATGGCGCAGGACAGCTACGGCCAGCTGTGGCTGGCAACCTGGGGCGGTCTGTACTCTTTCGACGGGCGGACGTTCCTGAACCATATGACGGACAATCCCGACGACCGGGACAATCCGCGCAGCAACCACTTCGTGGACGTCGAGATCCTGGAGAACGGCGAAATCCTGGTCCTCTCCTACGACAACAAGCTCTACCGCCTCAACCCCGACACGCGGGCGCTGGACTGCCTGGGCAGCCAGGGACAGGGCATCCAGGCCATTTTCCGGCCGGGGCCGGACGGACTCTACTTCCTGACGCTGAGCGGCGAGATGCTGGACGCGTCTTTCTCCAGCTTCTGCCGCCTGCGGGCGGACGTCGCCGTGCGCGGGATGGTCGCCAGCCCCGACGGCGGCGACTGGATCCTGACGGACAAGGGCATCTACCGCAACGGGCGCCTGTCGACGGAGATGCCGTCCTTCTGCGCCGCGACGGTCGATGACGCGCTGTATATCGGTTCTTCCGGCGAAATCCTCTGCTACAAGGACCAGCTGTTCACCTCCTTCCCCACGCAGCTCAACGCGGACATCACCTTCATCACCCAGGTGCCGGGGCAGCCGGAGCTGCTCCTCGGCACGGACCACGACGGGTTCGAACTCTACAACCTCGACGACGGCACGCGGCGGCACATCGCCCTGGAAGGGCGCAGCGCCGGCGAGGGGCCGTACCGCAGCCTGACCGACGCGCGGGGCAACCTCTGGATCTATTCCTCGCAGGGCAGCCTCAACTGGTACGACCGCGACGCGCACCGGCTGGTCCCCTTCTTCAACCCGAGTCTCCAGCAGGGCTGGAGTTCCGAGACGGGCGTCACCGCGCTGCTGTCGGACTTCCAGGGCAACCTGTGGATCGGTTCCGGCTGGGGCGGTCTGGAGCGCGTCATCTTCCACCGGGAGAACTTCAAGCTCAAGCCGCTCGACGCCACCCGACAGGTCGCGCCGGAGAACAGCGTCCGCGCGCTGCTGCAGGACGCGTCCGGGCTTATTTTCGCGGCCACGCGGGACAGCCGCCTGCACGTACTGGACAACAATCTCAACGAGTTCGACGTCTGGCTCCTCGACCGCCCGGGCTTCACGATGTCCTTCTCGCACGACGGCAACCTCTGGGTCGGCACGCGCGGAGCGGGCCTGCTGGAGCTGAGCGTCCAGGCGAACGAGCGCATCCGCCACAATATGACGCGCTACAGCAAGGACGACTTCTTCTACGGCCCCAACAGCAACGACATCTTCTCCCTGCTGGAAGACGACGCGCACCGCCTCTGGATCGGCACCTTCGACGACGGCATCGCCTACGTGGACCTGGACGACCGCGACCGCCTCTTCATCAGCAAGAAGAACCGCCTCAGCTTCCCGACCGATCGGCGCAACCGCCTCCGCTGCCTGGCCATCGGCCCGGACGGGCGGCTCTATGCGGGCGGGCAGATGGGCCTGTTCGTCTGCGAGCACCCCGACGGCGAGCCGGAGGATATGCGCTTCGTGCGCTTCTCGCAGCTTCTCGACCACGACATCCAGCACATCCTCTTCACCCGGAACGGCGACCTGTACGTCTCCTCCTACGGCGCCGGCCTGCTGCGCTTCGACTCGGCCGACCCGGAAAGCGGCTTCCGCGCCTGGGCCACCAACGAAGGTATGCTGTCCAATTATGTCTTCTCGGCCATCGAGGACAAGACCGGCAACCTCTGGATCGCCACCCAGGCCGGCCTCAACCGCCTGAATCCCCAGACCGGGAGCCTGATCGGCTATCCCTACGACCGTCTCGGCCACACGCTGCGCTTCAACGAGGGGCAGCCGCTCTATGCCAACAACGGCAACCTGTGCTTCAACACCTCGGCGGGCATCTTCTACTTCGACCCGGAGGAGATTTCCAACAGCAACTTCGTCCCGCAGCTCCTCGTCCAGGGCTTCTATGTGGCGGGCGAACGGCGCATCGTCAACGAGAAGGAGACCGTCTACATCCACCCGACCGACGGCATCCGCATCCAGGTGGCGGCGGTGGACCTGACCGCGCCGGAGCAGGTTCTCTATTCCTATAAACTGGAGGGCGCCGACGAGGACTGGAACCACCTCGGCAACCAGAGTTCCATCAGCATCCCGCCCCTGCGGTCAGGCCGCTACACCCTGCGGATCCGCTCCACCAACGGCGCGGGCCTGGAGGTGGACAACGAACGGGTATTCAACATCGTGGTACGCAGGCAGTTCCTGCAGACGGGCTGGGCCGGGCTGGCCTACCTGCTGCTCGCCGCCCTGTCGGTGCTCATCCTGACGCGCCGCCTCAATCGGCGCGGCGACGAGAAGCCGGAAGCCCCGGAGAATCCGCTCCTGCACGGCCTGCACGGCGACGACCGCCGCTTCGTGGAATCCTTCACCGGATTCCTGACGTCACGGCTGGACGACGGCACGCTGGACGTCCCGCAGATGTGCGCGGCGATGAACGTCAGCCGCTCCGTGCTCTTCGAGCGCTGCCGCACGCTGCTGGGCACGACGCCCGCCAGCTTCCTGCGCCGGATGCGCCTGCAGCGCGCGCAGGAACTCATCCGCGAAGGCGGCCGGACGATGACCGAGATCTCCTACGCGGTGGGATTCAACGATCCGCACTATTTCAGCAAGATCTTCAAGAAGGAATTCGGCGTGAAGCCGACCGAATACCGGGGGAAGGCCTAGTCGCGACGCACGGTCACGACCTGCCCGGGCTCGGTCTCGATGTCGTATTCGAAGGCCGCCGGCGCGACGTAGCCGCGCAGCGGAGCGCGCTCGCTGACCAGCGGGCGGGCGATCTGCTGCGCCGCGAAGAGCGGGTTGGGATTGACGGCGCCGTCGGAGACGGCCGTCAAACCTTCGCCCGCGAGCGCGTCGTAGGAGCGCAGGCGGAGCCGGCCGCCGATGGTGGAGCGCAGGCGCGCCTCCACGAGGTGGCCGTCCTCCCAGACCAGTTTCTCCACCACGAAGCCGCCCCGGGCGCGCAGGCCCTCCACGGAGCCCGAAGCGAGGGCGGACGGCAGGGCCGGCAGCAGGTGCACGGCGCCGTCGTGGCTCTGCAGCAGCAGCTCGGCGATGCCGGCCGTGCAGCCGAAATTGCCGTCGATCTGGAACGGCGGATGCGCGTCGAAGAGGTTGGGATAGGTGCCGCCGGCGTGGCCGAACTGGCGGGCCGGGCTGACCAGCGTGAGCTGGTCGGTGATCAGCTTGAAGGCGTGGTCGCCGTCCAGCATCCGGGCCCAGAGGCAGACCTTCCAGCCCATCGACCAGCCGGTCGACGGGTCGCCGCGCTGGACCAGCGTGTTGCGCACGGCCTCCGTGAGCAGCGGCGTGCGGTACGGGGAGATCTGATAGCCCGGATAGAAGCCCCACAGATGCGAGACGTGGCGGTGGTCATCCCGGGGATTGTCCCAGTCCTCCCACCATTCCTGCAGCTGGCCGTACTGGCCGACCTGCATCGGCGGCAGGCGGCGGCGCATCGCGTCGAGCGTGTCCGCGAAAGCGGCGTCACGCTCCAGGACCGCCGCCGCGCGTGCCGTATTCGTGAAGAGGTCGGTCACGAGCTGGTTGTCCATCGTGACGCCCGCGAAGACGTTGGAATTCATCCCGGCAGGACGGTTCTCGGGCGAATCGGAAGGCGTCACCACGAGGTAGCCGGTGCGCGGATCCTCCACGAGGAAGTCCACGAAGAACTCGGCCGCGCCCTTCATCAGCGGATAGACCTCCGCCAGGTAGTCCTTGTCTCCATTGAAGAGATAACGGTCCCAGAGGTGCTGGCAGAGCCAGGCGCCGCCGCTCGGCCAGAGGCCGCAGTAGGCGTAGTCCAGCGCGCCCGTGATGCGCCACAGGTCGGAATTGTGGTGCAGCACCCAGCCGCGGCAGCCGTACATCTTGCGCGCCGTGACGGCGCCGCTCTCCGCGAAATCGCGGATCAGCGCCAGCAGCGGCTCGTGCAGCTCCGGCAGGTCCGTCAGCTCGGCGGGCCAGTAGTTCATCTCCAGGTTGATGTTGGTTGTGTAGTTGCCGCACCAGGGCGCCGTCGGGCGGGCGTTCCAGATGCCCTGCAGGTTGGCCGCCTGCGTGCCCGGCTGCGAGCAGCTGATCAGCAGGTAGCGGCCGAACTGGAAGTAGGACGCGACCAGCGCGGGATCCGGCGCCGCGCCGAAGGTGCGGATGCGTTCGTCGACCGGACGGTCGTCGAACGGGGACGCACCGAGGTCCAGCCGGACCCGGTCGAACTGGGCCCGGTAGGCCGCGACGTGCGCGGCGAGGGCCTTGTCATATTTCTTCGAAGCGTTCTTGAGGTAGGCGGCGTTCCGCGCATACGGGTCGCCGTCCACGGTCTTGTAGTCCACGAAATTGGTCGCCAGCGAGATGTGCAGCAGCAGCTCCGTGGCGCCTTCCACGCAGAGCTTGTCCTCCGCGGCGCTCAGCTTGCCGCCCTTGAGGGTGGCCTTGGTGTCGTTGACATAGCGGATGGCGCCCGGGATGGGGCCCTTGTCGCTGCCCTTGCCCTCCAGGCGCAGCAGGTCGCGCCCGACCGTGCTCACGCGCGTGTCGCGCATCGGCGTCGTGTAGGACAGCTCGCAGCTGACCGCCTTCGGCCGGGAGGCCGTCAGGCGCACGACGATGAGCTGGTCCGGGAAGGACGCGAACACCTCCTCGACATATTCGACCCCGCCAACCTTGTAGCTGGTCCGCACGACCGCGCGGTCGATGTCCAGCTCGCGGCGGTAGTCCGTCACCTCCCCCTCGCGGCCCAGGAAGCGGATCTTCAGCGAGCCGGCGGTCTGGTAGGACATTTCCTCGCCGACCGGCGAGAGGAAATTCTCGTCGCCCAGTTTCTGGGCGGCGTCATACTGCCCCGAGAAGATCAGTTCGCGGATCTTCTGCAGGTTCTGCAGGCCGTTGGGGTTCCAGTTCTCGTAGGGGCCGCCCGTGGAGATGGTCTCCTCGTTGAGCTGCAGCTCCTCGGTCTCCGTGCCGCCGAAGACCATCGCGCCGATGCGGCCGTTGCCGACCGGCCAGGCTTCTTCCCACGCGCCGGCGGGTTTGTCGAACCAGAGGGAATGCTTCGGGGTCTGTGCGGAGAGGCAGCTCCACGACGCGACGAGCGCCGCAAGCAGGGTCAGGAATCGTTTCATATCGACAGGTAGAATTTAGCTGATGGGATAGCGGATCGTGAAGCAGGCGCCGCCCAGGCCGAACGAGCGGCTGTACGAAATCGTTGCGCCGCAACGCTCCAGGATGCTCCGGCTGATGGCGAGGCCGAGGCCGGATCCGCCGTTCTTGGTGGTGAAGTTCGGCGTGAAGAGCCGCTCGATGTGCTCGTCGGACACGCCCGGGCCGTTGTCCTCCACGACGATGTCGTAGAAGCCGTCCTGGACCGACTTGCGCAGCGAGACCACGATGTGGCCGTCCGGCTCCTCGCCGATGGCCTGCACGGCATTGCCGAGCAGGTTGACGAACACGCGCGTGAGCTGCGGCTTGGGGCCGCGGACCACCACGCCGTCGAGGCCGAGGTAGTCGAAGGTGATGTTGTCCTTGTTGTCGAACATCGAGATCTCCTCGCGGAGCAGCTTGTCCAGGGCGATGTCCGTCGGCTCCTCCGTATAGAGTTTGGCGAAGGTCGAGAATTCGTTGGCCGTGTCTGTCAGGATGTCGATGTGGTCGAGGATCACCTGGCTGGCCTCCTCGAAGCGGGCCTCCCAGGCGGGATCACCCTTCTGCTTGAGGCGGATCACGCGCTGGAGCTGGAGCTTCATCGGCGTGAGCGGGTTCTTGATCTCGTGCGCCACCTGGCGCGCCATGCCGCTCCACGCCTTGTCGCGCTCCGCCTGCGCCAGCTTGCGCGAGCTCACGGACAGTTCCGTGACCATCCGGTTGTAGGCCTGCACGATCGACGACACTTCGTCGTCGCGGTCATAGTCGATATACTCCAGCGAGCCGAGGTCGGCGTTGGACATCTTCGCACTCATCTCGCTGAGCGGCTTGAACATACGGTCCACGATCCGGGACACCATGAACAGCGACATCAGCAGGAAAAGCAGGAACAGCGAGATGATCGTCAGCGAGTGCATCACGGCGTCCTCCTCGAAGTCGTAGGTCTCTTCGTTGTACGGCGAGCACAGGATGGCGACCATCGTGCCGTCGTCCGCGAAGAGCGGGGCGTACATATGATAGAATTTCTGCGTTCCGTAACGCTCCTGCTGGATGTAGTGGCGGCGGTTGCGGAACGTGATGTTGTAGTAGGCCGTCCCGTCCATACGCGCCGACACCATCAGGCGCTCGAAGAAGCCCGGCGTCGTGGTCATCACCAGCCGCCCCGCAGGGGAATAGAGCGAAATGTCGGAAGCCGCTTCCTCGCCCACCCGTTCGATCAGGTTGCGCATCGACTGCCAGTTCACGTCGGCGCTCGACGGCACGCCGAGCAGGCCCGTATTCATCATGGCCACGATCGAGCTGATCTTGTCGGACATCACCGTCTGGCGGTTGCTCGTGTTGCGCGAATAGACGAAGAGCACGCTCATCAGGGCCATCGCAAGCAGGGTCAGCAGCAACGAGGTGAGGAGCACCCAGGAGATGCGCGACTTGTAGTAGGACTGCTTGAACACCGGCGGCTTGGGATGGAAAAGCACCGCCACCGACAGGACCAGGAAGGACAGCAGCGCCACGAGGATGCCCGCCATGATGTAGGACAGGGGCCCCACGCTGGAGCGTGAAATGATGACGCCTTCGCGGTCGCCCACCACATACAGGAAATGCGTATAGCCATCCTGGCGGAGGCGGTTGTTCTGCATCCCGTACAGCTCGACGTAGAGCCGTTCGTCCATCTGCGTCGGATACGGGTAGCCGCCCTTGTAGGCCTTCAGGTCCCGGCCGGCGTAGCGGGCGTAGGAGTAGCCGGACGGCAGGTTCACCTGCCCCGGCGACGAGAAGCCCAGGATACCGGCATAGCCCCGCCCTCCGCGGCTCTCGCGCTGCTCCAGGCGGACCAGCAGGCAGGAGAGGTTGGAGCTCTGGTTGCTGTAGAAGAACACGCCGACATAGTACGGCCGGCCGTTCTCGTGGCGCGCGTACAGGAAGTGGGAGTTGTCGAAGATCGGGACACCGTCCCGTACGGTCAGGTTCAGCTCCTCCACCGCCCCGGGCGTGTTGTTGAAATCGTTCAGGACGCGGGCGGAAGTCAGGTAGTCCCGCTCGTTGATCGAGGAGAAATAGTTCAGGATATAGTTCTGGATTGACTGGTCCGAGCGGGAATACTGGTCCAGCGCCTCCGTGATCGAGGCCTCCATCCGGCGGAGCCGGAGCTCCAGCGAGATGTCGCGGTCGAACGACAGGCGGGTGGCGAGCAGGCCCATCCGGTCCTGCTCCTTGCGGAAGCCCAGCACGCCGGCGGTCACGACCAGGTAGGCCGCCAGCAGGATCGCGTACGTGACGCGTCCGGTCAGGGAGAAGGCGTCGTAGGGCCGCCCGCCCGGGCGCGACAGCGCCGGCGCGGCGACCTGCAGCAGCAGCGGCACGCTGAGCAGCATCGAAATGAACGACACGTAGACGACGGCGCAGAAGGGCGACAGCTGCCCGAGCTTATAGATTTCCAGGGAGAAGTCGGAGTTGAGCGCGATGCTGCGCAGGGCCGTCTGCGAATAGAGGATGATGCCGATGTCGATGGCGCACACGCCCAGCAGGATCGCAATCCTGCGCGTGCGCGTATCCATCCATTCCCAGACGTTCCGGCGGACCATATAGGCACAGCCGGCGCACATCAGGATGGCCAGGTTGATCAGGATCACCGCGCCCAGCGAGTACAGCACGTCGCCGCCGGCATACAGCATCGGCGAGAAGATGAGTACCCGGTTGCGCGAGAAGCGCCCCCAGAAATACAGGGCAGCCAGCAGGATCACCGCGCCGAAGACCACGCAGACGAAGCGCCGCCGGGTCCGTCCGGCGGAAAGGAACAGCATGAACGCCACCAGGATGCCGGCGATGGAGACCCACAGTACCGGCGAGGCGTCGCGGCCCGCGCCGACCAGCGTCTCCTGGACGATCTTGAACTGCGGGCGCCCGCCCACGACCACGGCCGTGCCGCCGTTGACGGAGAGCGGCCGGATGGAGAAACGCGCCGGCAGGCGCAACACGCGGTTGGCGCGGGAAGTCCGCGCTGGCGGAGAATCGTTCAGGATCTCCATACCCGCGACGATGCGGACGTTCTCGTCGCCGGTCCACTTGGCCAGGTACCAGCGCGAGCCGAGGTTGTAGTAGCTCAGCGAGTCCGTGAGCTGCAGCAGCGGCGACTCCATCGGGACGCGCGAGCTGGAGACGAAGGGAATATAGACGCGCCGCTCGATGCGGTCGTTCGCGATCGGGAATTCGTGGCACCAGGACTGCAGCGTGTCGTGGCAATAGCGGTACACCACGAAGTCGCGCGGCAGGCCGTCGAGCGAGAGCCATTCGGCCGGATCCTGGGCGAGCGCCCGGGTGACGTAGCCGTCCAGCCGCGCCATCCGGCGCTCGAGCACGCGCTCCACGCGCCGCGCCACGCGCGACGTGTCGCCCGGCGCCTGCGAGTCCCGCAGCGTCGAGATGAACAGGGCGACGCCCGCCACGAGCAAAGCCGCGGCGATCCACTCCTTCATATTCTTGCTCCAGATCATTCGTGATGGTAGGGCTCTCCGCGCAGGATCGTGAAGGCCCGGTAGAGTTGTTCTGCAAAAATCGTTCTCACCAACTGGTGCGAATAGGTCATCTTGGACAGGGACAGTTTGCCGTCTGCGCGGCCGTAGACCGCCTGGCTGAAGCCGTAGGCCCCGCCGATGACGAACACCAGGTCGCGGCCCGAGCCGGCCATCCGGCGTCCCAGCCAGTCAGCGAATTCGAGCGAGCGGTATTCCTTGCCGTGTTCGTCCAGCAGGACGACCTCGTCCGCGGGCCGGACCAGCTTCAGGATGAGCTCGCCCTCCCGCTCCTTGATCTGGTCCTTGCCCAGCGCCGAGACGCCTTTCAGTTCCGGGATCTCCCGGAGCGTGAACGGGACGTAGTGCTCCAGCCGGGAGACATACATCTCCAGGCCCGCGCGCACCCACGGAATGTCCGTCTTGCCGACCGTGATCAAAGTGATTCGCATGCAGATACAAATATAATAATGTGGCTCGGAATTTGCAATCATCCGGGACGTGCGACAGATGTTCAAATACGTAGCGATCCTCCTGCCCCTGCTGCTCTGCGGACGCCTTCAGGCCCAGCCCGCAGGCTATGACGTTTTCGTCCCCATCAGCAAGTATATGGCGCAGGGCAATGCCGACAACCTCTCCGCCTGGTTCGACGACAACCTCGAGATCTCCGTGACCGCCCGCAGCAGCAACGCCAGCAAGGCCCAGGCCCGCCAGATCGTCAAGGATTTCTTCGAGAACCACACCCCGCGCTCCTTCGAGGTCAACCACACCGCCGGGCGCGAGAATATGAAATATGTCCTCGGCACGCTCAACGCCGGCGGCGAGACCTTCTCCGTCACCATCTTCGTGAGCAACAAGGGCAAAACCTACAAGATCCAACAGCTCAAGATCGAGCAGCAACAGTTGTAATATTTTTTGGTCATTACGAAGAAACGGCCCGACTGGTAACCAGCCGGGCCGTTTCTTCGATATCGGATCCGTCAGCTTACGCGCGGCCGCCGTAGGAACGGTCGGCGGTGTTGACGTTGATCTTCTCGCCGGTCTCGATGAACAGCGGGACCATCACCTTGGCACCGGTCTCGAGGGTGACCTCCTTGAGGGCGGAGGTGGAAGCGGTGTTGCCCTTGACGGCGGGCTCGGAGTACGTGACCTCGAGGGTGACGTAGGTCGGGAGCTCGCAGGTGAGGCAGCGCTCCTCGCCGACGACGAACATCATCTCGACGTGCTGGCCTTCCTTCATCAGGTCGGCGTTCTCGACGACGTCCTTCGGCAGGAGGATCTGCTCGTAGGTCTCCTCGTGCATGAAGTTGAAACCATCCTCCTCGGCATAGAGGAACTGGTACGGGCGGCGCTCAACATCGATCGTCTCGATCTTGAGGCCAGCGGTGAACGTATTCTCAAGGATGTTGCCGTTCTCCAGGTTGCGGAGCTTGGTCTTCACGAAAGCGGGGCCCTTGCCCGGCTTGACGTGCTGGAACCAGACGATCTGGCACGGTTTGCCGTTGTACTTGAGGAAAAGTCCGTTCTTAAAATCAGCTGTTGTTGCCATAAAATATCTCTCTTGAAAATTTTGATTATCCGAAATAACGGGCAAATTTACGCAATTGCCTCAACTATTGCAAATTTTTGATGGCGAGGGCCACTTCCTCGAGCAGCCACTTGGGCGTGGAAGTGGCGCCGCAGACCCCCACCCGGTCGTCCGGACCGAACCACGCGCGGCGCAGTCCGTCCACCGCTCCGATGTGGTAGGTGCGGATGTTGGCGCGCCGGCACAGCTCGCACAGGACCTTGCCGTTGGAGCTCTCGCGCCCGGACACGAACACGACCACGTCGTGCGCGCGGGCGAATTCCGCCAGCTCCCGGTGGCGGGAGGCGACCTGGCGGCAGATGGTGTCGTGCACCGACAGGGCGGCGCCCGCACCCATCTGTCCCTGCAGCGCTTCGCTGACCTGCGCGTAGCCCTCCGGGCTCATCGTGGTCTGGGAGAACAGCTCGATGTCGCGGTCGGTGCGGATCTCGCCCGCCGCGACCTTCTCCTGCAGCTGCTGGAGGTTCTCGACCACCGTCACCCCGCCGTCCACCTGGCCCACGAGGCCCAGGACTTCAGGATGGCCGATCTTGCCGAAAATGACGATCTGTCCGCCGGACGCCGCCAGACGGGCGTGCGCTTCGCGGATCTTCTTCTGGAGTCCGAGCACCACGGGGCAGGTGCAGTCGATCAGGCGGAAGCCCAGCTCCCGCACGCGGTCGTAGACCTGCGGCGGTTCGCCGTGGGCGCGGATCAGCAGCGACTCCCCCGACACCGGCCCGCGCATCGCGCGAAGGGCCTCCGTGTCGATGGTCACGAGCCCACGCGCCTCCAGGCGGGCGAGTTCTTCCTCATTATGGACGATGGCGCCGAGCGAATACAGGCGGCCGTCCTCCGCGAGGGACTGCTCCGCCGTCCCGATCGCGCGGATCACGCCGCCGCAAAAGCCCGAATTGGGGTCGATCTCGACCTGGATCATACCGTTCCGTTTGCGTCCACGCCGGCCTGGCCGGGAATCTCTTCCGGCGCATCCAGCAGGCCGAACTTGCCGCGGATGAGGCCTTCCACCCACGCAATTTCTTCCGTGAGACCCATCTCGGAGTTGTTCAGCTCGAACGAATCCGCCGCACGGCGCAGGGGGGAAGCCTCGCGGTGCGAGTCGATATAGTCGCGCTCCTGGAGGTTCTTCAGGACCTCCTCGAAGACAGGGTTCTGGCCCTTGGAGACCATCTCGTCGAAGCGGCGCTGCGCGCGCACCTCGGGACGGGCGGTCATAAAGATCTTGAGTTCCGCGTTGGGGAACACGGTGGTGCCGATGTCGCGGCCGTCCATCACGACGCGGCCGGAGGCGGCGAATTCGTGCAGCCGGCGGTCCACATACTGGCGGACATACGGCACGGTGGCGATGGGGCTGACCTGCGAGGACACCTCCATCGTCCGGATCAGTTTCTCGATGTTGCGTTCGCCCATAAAGAGGACGGTCCCCTGCCCGAAGTGCAGGTCCAGCGTCTCCAGGGCCTTCTCCAGCGCCGGGTCGATGACGTTGTCCGGCGAGATCAGGCCGTTCTCCTGCGCATAGAGCGTCACGCCGCGATACATCGCGCCGGAGTCCAGGTACAGGAAGTCGAAGGCCTGCGCGATCAGGCGCGCAAACGTGCTCTTGCCGGTGGAAGAATAGCCGTCAACGGCAATGGTAATGTCGGGAATCCGCATATATTGCTTTCTTTACTGTGCTTTTGATTTTTCGTATTCGGCGCGGGCGCGCTCCACGGAGACGGATCTCTTGAGCACGAATCCCGAACCGAGGTATTTGGTGCGGACGTCTTCGTCCGCGGCCAGCGCCTCCGGCGTGCCCTGCTGGAGGATGGTCCCTTCGTAGAGCAGGTAGGCACGGTCCGTGATGGCGAGCGTCTCGCCGACGTTGTGGTCGGTGATAATGACGCCGATGTTGCGGTATTTCAGCTTGGCGATGATGTACTGGATGTCTTCCACGGCGATCGGGTCCACGCCCGCGAACGGTTCGTCCAGCAGGATGAACTTCGGTTCGATCGCGAGGGCGCGCGCGATCTCGCAGCGGCGCCGCTCGCCGCCGGAGAGCTGGATGCCCAGCGACTTGCGCACCTTGGACAGGTTGAACTCGTCGATCAGCGCCTCCAGGCGCCGCTCGCGCTCCGCCCGCGGCACGCCGCGCATTTCCATCACGGACAGGATGTTGTCCTCGACGCTCATCTTGCGGAACACGGACGCGTCCTGCGGCAGATAGCCGATCCCTTTCTGCGCCCGCTGGTACATCGGCAGTCCGGTGATCTCTTCGTCGTCGAGCCACACGCGACCGTCGTTGGGGACGATCTGGCCCGTGATCATATAGAAACTGGTCGTCTTGCCGGCGCCGTTGGGACCGAGGAAGCCGACGATCTCGCCCTGCTCCACTTCCATCGACACGCCCTTGACGACCGTGCGGACGCCATACTTCTTGACCAGGTTTTCGCAGTGAAGTCTCATCTCCTACGCTATTTGATATCCAGTCCGAGGTCCACCACCAGGTTGCGGACCTCCTCGTTCTTGCTCATCAGGTCTTCCGCCTTCTCCGAAGGCATATAGATCCGCTTGCCCTGCTCCTCCTCCGGCACGACGACCGGCTCCAGCCGGATCCGGCCGCAGTCGACGATCTTGGAGAAGCGTCCCTCGAGGTCGCGGAGGATCCGCTCCTCGATCCACTTCTTCTGGGCCTCGTTGGTCACCGTGAACGAGACGACCTTGCGGCCGTCCGCCTCGCCGAACGACAGGTTCGCGTTCGCCAGCGCATTCGCCAGACGCGGCTGCCCGGCGTACTGCGCCGCCAGTTCCTTCCACTTCGCCGCCAGCTCGTCGTCCTCCGGCAGCGCCTTCTCGACCACCGCCTCCTCCGTCGCGGGCATCACCTCCGGCTCATCCTCGCTCATCAGCGCCGACAGCGACAGCGACGTCCCGGACTTCTTCGCCCGCCGCACCTTCTTCTCCTCGACCTTCTCCTCAACCTTCTCTTCTTTCTTTTCCGGCGCCTTGCTGGCGGAGCTGTTGTCCGCCGAAACTTCGCTTCGCTCATCCCCCCCACTGCTTCGCAGCGGGTCCCCCCCGTTTACGAGGCCACGGGTGGCCACGGTTTCGGCGGACAACACTCCGCCAGCAGGCGCCGAAGCCCCGGCAGCGGGAGTGGTTTTAGCAACTACTGTTTCTTTTTGTTTCGCCGGAGCCGCAGCAGCTCCGCCAACGCTGGAAGTTGCAGGCTGGTTCTGCAGGAAGGCGAGTTTCATCAGGGCGAACTCGATGTGGAGGCGGGGGTTGGCGGCGTTGCGGTAGCCGGCCTCGCAGGCGGTGGTGGCAGTGAGGGCGTCATACAGCCATTTCACGCTGCAGCGCTCTCCCTGCTCCTTGTACCGCGCCCGCAGCGAATCCGGCAAGTCCAGCAGCGACTCGAGGCCGCCCGTCCGGCTCACCAGCAGGTCGCGCAGGTGCGCGCTGACCGCAGCCACGAAATGCTGCGCATTGAAACCCTTGGCCAGGATCTCGTCGAGCAGGAGCAGCGACGAGGCATAGTCCCCGGCCAGGGAAGCGTCCACCAGGCGGAAGCTGTAGTCGTAGTCCAGCACGCCCAGGTTGCGGATCACGTCCTCGTAGTGGATGTCCGTCCCGCAGAACGCGACCGACTGGTCGAAGAGCGTCAGGGCGTCGCGCATGGCGCCGTCGGCCTTGTGCGCGATCACGTGCAGGGACTCGTCGTCCACTTTAATCCCTTCCTTGCCGGCGATATCCCGCAGGTTGCGCACGATATCCGGCACGCCGATGCGGTTGAAATCGTAGGTCTGGCAGCGGCTCAGGATCGTCGGGAGGATCTTGTGCTTCTCCGTCGTCGCGAGGATGAAGATCGCGTGTGCCGGCGGCTCCTCAAGCGTCTTGAGGAAAGCGTTGAACGCCGACGTCGTCAGCATATGCACCTCATCGATGATATACACCGAATAGCGGCCCACCTGCGGCGGGATCTGCACCTGGTCCATCAGGTTCTTGATGTCATCCACACCGTTGTTGGACGCAGCGTCCAGCTCGTGGATACAATACGAGCGGCCCTCCGCGAACGAACGGCAGGAATCACACTCGCCGCACGGCTCCAGGTCGGGGCCGGGATGGGCGCAGTTGATGGTCTTGGCGAAGATACGCGCCGCGCTCGTCTTGCCCACGCCCCGCGGGCCGCAGAAAAGATAAGCGTGTGCGAGCTGCCCGCGCTGGATCGAATTCTTGAGGGTCCGCGCGATGGTGTCCTGTCCGATCAGCGACTCGAAAGAGTCGGGGCGGTACTTGCGTGCTGATACAACGTAGTCTGACATAGTTTACAAATGTAATGATTTTTGCGTAACTTTGCTTCAGTGAAAAGCCGTTTGATCCATCTTTTTCTTACAGTCATCCTCCTGATGACCGCCCTGCCGTCCTTCGGCCAGGGCAAGATCTACACGCGCAAGTTGCGGCTCGCGGACTTCCCCACCAAGACCACCAAAGTCGTCCTCGAGGGCAACTCCTTCCTGGAGCTGACGCTCCGCGAAGAGATCTCCGTCCACTGGCGGATCTCCCCCTTCGAATTCTGCGACCAGGATGAATATGAGCGCCTCCGCCGCTCCTCCGACTACTACTTCCTCACCTTCGCCCAGGAAGAAGGCATCGCCTACCTGACCCTCGCGAAGGGCGGCAAGGAAGGCGAGAAAGACCAGCTCAAACAGGCCTTCGAAGTCGTCCGGATGCCGATGGCCAGCGTCGACGACCCCACTGGCCGCGAACTCGTGTTCATGGGCGCCTTCGTCGACATCATCCAGCGCTTCGTCGAGCAGGCGATGCTCTCCGACAACACCGCCTACGGCGGCCTCTCGGCCGGCAACGGCGTCCGCCTGAGGGGCAAGACCGTCTACCTCGACCCCGACACCGCGGACGAAATGTACCAGCAGGAGACGCCCGACGCCCTGCTCGCCATCACCATCGCCCCCGTCCAGGTCAGCTTCGACACCGTCTGCTACAAGATGCTCATCTCGGCCGACACCCACGAACTCTTCTACTACGACAAGGGCAAATACAAAGGCCCCGCCGACGGCCACTTCACCGACGCCGAAGCGCGCCGCTTCTCCCGCCGCGGCGCCACCGTCATCCGGTAAAAAAAATCGCCGGACAAGCCGGCGAATCAACTAGAGGTTCACGAAGTCGCGGACATTGGCGGCGGAGACGGGTTCGTCGCCCAGGATCAGCAGGCGGTCCACCACGTTGTCCAGCTCGCGGATGTTGCCCGGCCAGTGCTTCTGCTTCAGCAGCTCCACGGCCTCGGGCGAGAAACTCCGGGCCTTGCCGCCTTCGGTGTACTTCGCCAGGAAGTGGTCCACCAGCAGGGGGATGTCGTCGCGGCGCTCGTCCAGCGACGGCACGCGGAACACGATCACGCTCAGGCGGTGATACAGGTCCTCGCGGAAATTGCCCTTCGCGATCTCGGCCTGGAGGTCCTTGTTGGTCGCCGCGATCACGCGCACGTCCACTTCGATATCCTTGTCCGAACCCACGCGGGAGAGCTTCTTCTCCTGCAGCACGCGCAGCACCTTGGCCTGCGCGGCCAGGCTCATATCACCGATCTCGTCGAGGAAGAGCGTGCCGCCGTCGGCCTGCTCGAACTTGCCCTTGTGCTGCTTGATGGCGGACGTGAAGGAACCCTTCTCGTGGCCGAACAGCTCGCTCTCGATCAGCTCGCTCGGGATGGCCGCGCAGTTCACCTCCACGAACGGCATCGCGCTGCGGTTGCTCAGCTGGTGGAGGTTGCGGGCCACCAGCTCCTTGCCGGAGCCGTTGGGCCCGATGATCAGCACGCGGGCGTCGGTCGGCGCCACCTTGGAGATCATCTCGCGGATATGCAGCATCGGGGCGGACTCGCCGATCATGTCGGCGCCGTAGACCTTCTTCTTGAGGGCCTTGTTCTGCGTGGTCAGGTTGACCTTCTCCGTGGCGTTCTTGATCGTGATGAGGACGCGGTTGAGGTCCAGCGGCTTCTGCACGAAGTCGAAGGCGCCCTTCTTGATGCAGTCCACGGCCGTGTCGATGTCGGCGTGGCCGGAAATCATCACGACGGCGGCATCCAGCCCCATCTCCACGAACTTCCCGAGCACCTCGACGCCGTCCATGCCGGGCATCTTGATGTCGCAGAAGATCACGTCGAACTTCTCTTTTTCGACCTTTTCCAGCGCCACGGCGCCGTCTTCGGCCGTATCTACTTCATAGCCTTCATCGGTGAGGATCTCCCCCAGCGAATTGCGGATCGCCCGCTCGTCATCTACAATCAGAACTTTCATAACGCAGCCCCTTTATCCAACAATCGCGCCATTGCTGACGGCTTCCTGCGGCGTGATGAAACGCATCGAGCCGTCGCCCTGCTTGGCCATCAGGATCATGCCGTGGCTCTCGATGCCGCGGATGGTGCGCGGCTGGAGGTTGGCCAGGATGCAGATCTGCTTGCCGACCATCGCCTCCGGCGTGTAGAACTCGGCGATGCCGGACACGATCACGCGGCGGTCGATGCCCGTGTCGATCGTGAGCTTGAGGAGCTTGTCCGTCTTGGGGACGCGCTCCGCCTCCAGCACCGTGGCGGTGCGGATGTCCATCTTCTCGAACTCGTCGAAGGTGCACTCGGGCTTCTGCGGCGCCACGAGCTTGGCGGCCTCCGCCTTGGCGGCCGCCTCGCGCTCGGCGCGGATGCGGTCCAGCCGGGCGAGCTGCGCGTCGATGGCGTCGTCCTCGATCTTGGCGAAGAGCAGCTCCGCCGCGCCGAGCTGGTGGCCGGCGGGCAGGATCTGCGGGCGTCCGAAGACCTCCCAGTCCAGCTGGGAACCGAGCATTTCCCGGAGCCGCTTCGCGGCGAACGGGGTGAACGGCTCGAACGCGATGGCGAGGTCCGCGCAGATCTGGAGGGAAATGTTGAGGATCGTGGCCGTGCGGTCGAGGTCGGTCTTGGCGACCTTCCACGGCTCGGAATCGGAAATATACTTGTTGCCGACGCGGGCGATGCCCATCGCGTCCTTGAGCGCCTCGCGGAACTTGAACTCCTCGATGTTCTTCTCCATCGAGGCCTTCAGCGCCGGGATCTGGGCGAGGGCCTCCTTGTCGATGTCCTCCAGGGAGCCGCAGGCCGGGACCTTGCCGCCGAAGTATTTGTGCGTCAGCACCATCGCGCGGTTGACGAAGTTGCCGAAGATGGCCACGAGCTCGCTGTTGTTGCGCTGCTGGAAATCCTTCCAGCTGAAGTCGTTGTCCTTGGTCTCGGGGGCGTTGGCCGTCAGCACGTAGCGGAGGACGTCCTCCTTGCCCGGGAAGTCCTGCAGGTACTCGTGCGCCCACACGGCCCAGCCGCGGGACGTCGAGATCTTGTCGCCCTCGAGGTTGAGGAACTCGTTGGCGGGGACGTTGTCCGGAAGGATGTAGCCGTCGCCGTAGGCCTTGAGCATCGCCGGGAAGACGATGCAGTGGAAGACGATGTTGTCCTTGCCGATGAAGTGCACGAGGCGGGTGTCGGGCGACTTCCACCATTTCTCCCAGCTGTCCGGCAGGAGCTCCTGCGTGTTGGAGATGTAGCCGATCGGCGCGTCGAACCAGACGTAGAGGACCTTGCCCTCGGCACCCTCGACGGGCACGGGCACGCCCCAGTCGAGGTCGCGCGTGACGGCGCGCGGCTGCAGGCCGCCGTCCAGCCAGCTCTTGACCTGGCCGTAGACGTTGGAACGCCACTCCTGGTGGCCTTCGAGGATCCACTCGCGCAGCCACTGCTCATAGTCCTGCAGCGGGAGGTACCAGTGGGTGGTCTTCTTCTTGATCGGCGTGGCGCCGCTCAGCTTGCTGTGCGGGTTGATGAGCTCCTCGGGGCTGAGGGTGCTGCCGCACTTCTCGCACTGGTCGCCGTAGGCGCCTTCGTTGCCGCACTTGGGGCAGGTGCCCACGATGTAGCGGTCCGCGAGGAAGGTCTTGGCCTCGGGATCGTAGTACTGCTCGCTCTCCTTGGTGATGAACTTGCCGTCATCGTAGAGCTTGCGGAAGAAGCCGGAGGCGTTCCTGGCGTGCACCTCGGAGGAGGTGCGGCCATAGATGTCGAAATGGATGCCGAGCCCCTCGAAGGAGTCCTTGATGATTCCGTGGTAGCGGTCCACGATGTCCTGCGGGGTGCAGCCCTGCTGGCGGGCCTTGATGGTGATGGGCACGCCGTGCTCGTCGGAGCCGCAGACGTACAGCACTTCCCTGCCGCGCATCCGCAGATAGCGGACGTAGATGTCGGCAGGCACATAGACACCGGCCAGGTGGCCGATGTGGACCGGACCGTTGGCGTAAGGCAACGCACAGGTCACAAGGGTTCTTTTGAATTGTTTCTCCATTATTTCGTGTTTTTTTCTCTTCCCATTTTCTGTTTGATCCGCCGCTGCGCGGACTGGATCTTGACCATCTCCTGGAGGATGGCCGTCTCCCTTTGCTCCGTCTCCGCCTCCGGAAGCTCCCGGCGGAGGGTCTCATAGCGGTCCTGCATCCGCCGCTCGGCATAGCCGAGGATGGCGCGCGGGACCTGCGTGACCAGCCAGGAGGCTTTGGTGGTCATCGCATTCTCGAATGCCTGGATGGTCAGGCGGTACTTCTCCGTCGAGAGCTGCGACGCGACCTCCGCGACGCGGCGGTCGGCGCTGTCCAGCAGGCCCTTGACGATCTCCTGCTGCCCCAGGCCCTCGTCATAGAGGGCGAAGTAGGCTTCGTAGACGGCATTGTAGGCGCTGTTGGCCATCTGCGTACCGTCGCTGAAAGCGTCCCGGATGAAGTCGGCGACGCTGGGCTTGTCCTGCTCGCTGCCGCTGTAGTAGTCGGAGTCGCTCTCGAAATCCAGTTCGTCGCATCCGTGGCGGAGCAGGAAATACAGCAAATCCCGTTCCGCGGGAGCCAGGATGCGGTTCTCTTCTTCGACGCGCGCGACGACGGGCTGGACGGGGGCCGGTTCGGGCTCCGCCGTGACCGTCTCCCAGGCGCTCGGCGGCAGGCCGTTCTGGCGCCTGCGCTCCTCGCGCTCCGCCGCCTTGAGGGCGTCTTCCTGCAGCTTGCGGCGCGTCCGCGCGATGCGGTCGAAGAGGATCGAGACCTCGATGCCGAACTGCTGCGCCGTCACTTCCGCGTAGGTCGAACGCTTGACGGCGTCGGGAATCTGCGCGATCGTGTCGGCGACATCGTTGATCAGGCCCGCCTTCTTGAGCGGGTCGCCCGCGGCCTGGCCGAGGAGCTTCTCCGTCTTGAAGACGACGAAGTCCTTCTCGTTGGCCTCGATGAACCCGCGCACCTCGTCCCGCGAATGCTTGCGGGAGAAGGAATCCGGGTCGTCGCCGTCCGGCAGCAGCACCACGCGGACGTTCATCCCCTCGGCGAGGATCATCGGCACGGCGCGTTCGGCGGCGTGGATGCCGGCCGAGTCGCCGTCGTACATCACGGTGATGTTCTCCGTGAATTTCTTGATCAGGCGCACCTGCTCCACCGTCAGCGAGGTGCCGCAGGACGCCACCACGTTGGTGATGCCGAGCTGGTGCATCATCACCACGTCGACGTTGCCTTCCACCAGGATGCAGCGGTCCTCCCGGGCGATGTCGCTCTTCGCGAAATAGATGCCCAGCAGGTTGCGGCTCTTGACATAGATCTCCGTCTCCGGCGAATTGACGTACTTCGCGGGGTTGTCGGAGCGCAGCGTGCGGCCGCTGAACGCGATCACGCGCCCGCTCACGGAGTGGATCGGGAACATCACGCGTTCGCGGAACTTGTCCGCGAGCGTGCCGTCCTCGTTCTGCACCGCCAGGCCGGCGCCCAGCAGGTATTCGTCCTTGTAGCCGGCGGCGCGGGCGGCGTCCACGAGGGCGGTCCGCCCGGAGGGCGCCCAACCCAGGCCCCAGCGCTCGATGGTGGCGTCTTCGATGCCGCGCGAGCGGTAGTACTGGTAGCCCACGGCACGGCCTTCACCGTCCTTGAGCTGGTCGGAGAAGAACTTGCGGGCGAATTCCGACACGAGCAGCAGGCTCTCGCTGCGCTGCCGGCGGGCAATCTCCTCCGCCGATTCTTCTTCCTCCACGATCTCGATGTGGTATTTGCGGGCCAGGTAGCGCAGCGCCTCGACGTAGGAGCAGTGCTCCTGCTCCATCACGAAGCCCACCGCGGTGCCGGCCTTGCCGCAGCCGAAGCATTTGTAGATGCCCTTGGAGGGCGAGACGTAGAAGGAGGGCGTCTTCTCGTTGTGGAACGGGCAGCAGGCCACGAAATTGGCCCCGCGGCGCTTCAGCGTCACGTAATCGCTCACCACGTCCGCGATCTGCGCGGTGTCCAGAATCAGATTGACGGTCTCCTGCGGTATCACGACGCTATCTCACATAGGAATTTCAACCGGACGAGCCGTACCTCAATCTCGTAATAATCCGGTCCGAGCGCCTCAACGGCGGCCTGCACGTCGTCTGACGTGGCTTCTTCCTTGAAATAGCGGTAGATCTCCTCGACGATGTCGGCGTCGATGTTGCACTCGATGTAGTAGTCCAGATTGAGCTTGGTGCCGCTGGAGACGATGGCTTCGATCTCGCTCAGGAGCTCGTCCATATCCATCCCGCGGGCTTCGGCGATGTCCTCGAGGTCCATCCGCCGGTCGATGCTCTGGATGATGGCCACCTTGGCGGCCGATTTGTTGGGCGTGGACTTGACAACGAAATCGTCGGGACGCTCGATTTCGTTCTCCTCCACGTATTTCTTGATCAGCTTGATGAATTCCTCGCCGAACTTGCGGGCCTTGCCCTCGCCGACGCCCTGGCAGTTCTTGAGCTCATCGAAGGTCACCGGGTAGAGGATGGACATATCCTCCAGGGCCGGGTCACCGAAGATGATCCACGGCTGCAGCTTGAGGCGCTTGCCCAGGTCCTTGCGCAGGTCCTTGAGCATCGCGAGCAGCACGGGGTCGCCCGCGCCGCCGCCCGCCTTCATCGCCACGGCGGCGGCCGCCGTCTCCTCGTCGTCCTCGTCGTCGCCGCCCGCGGCGGCGAACACGCGGTCCTCCACCAGGCGGAGCTCCCACGGGTCCTTCTCGAATTTCTCGCCCAGCTCGGTGACGTGGATCAGGCCGTAGGCCTCGATCTCCTTGACCAGCAGGTGGGCGATGAGGCCCTGGTGGATGACGGTGCACCAGAACTTCTCGGAATGCGGGGCGCCCTTGCCGAAGAACGGGAGTTCGTCGTGCTTGTAGGACTTGATGAGGGAATTGGACACGCCGGCCAGGATGTTGGCCAGGTGGTCCAGCTTGAAGTGCTCCGGCAGCGCCTGGATGAGGCGGATCACCAGCTGCATCTCCTTGCGGCCGTCGAAGGTCGGCTTGGGATGCAGGCAGTTGTCGCAGCACTGGCAGTCGTCAACGGTATATTCCTCGCCGAAATAGTGCAGCAGCAGCTTCCGGCGGCATTGGCTCGATTCGGCGTAGGCCAGCACCTCGGAGAGCAGCTGGCGGCTGATCTCCTGCTCGGCGATGGGCTTGCCCTGCATGAACTTCTCCAGCTTCTGGATGTCCTTGTAGCTGTAGTAGGCGATGCAGATGCCTTCCTGCCCGTCGCGGCCCGCACGGCCCGTCTCCTGGTAGTAGCTCTCGATGCTCTTCGGGATGTCGTAGTGGATGACGAAGCGGATGTCCGGCTTGTCGATGCCCATACCGAAGGCGATCGTGGCCACGATCACCTGGACCTCTTCCATCAGGAACTTGTCCTGGTTCTCCGCCCGCAGGCGGGCGTCCAGGCCGGCGTGGTACGGGAGGGCCTTGATGCCGTTGATGCACAGCAGCTCGGCCATCTCCTCCACCTTCTTGCGGCTCAGGCAGTAGATGATGCCGGACTTGCCGGGGTTCTGGCGGATGAACTTGATGAGGTCCTTCTCGGGATCCACCTTGTCGCGGATCTCGTAGTAGAGATTGGGACGGTTGAACGAGGATTTGAAGACCGCGGCATCCGGGATGCCGAGGTTCTTGAGGATGTCGCTCTGCACCTTGGGCGTGGCCGTGGCCGTGAGCGCGATGATGGGCGCGCGGCCGATCTGGTCCACCAGCGCGCGGATGCGGCGGTATTCCGGACGGAAATCGTGTCCCCATTCCGAGATACAGTGCGCCTCGTCCACGGCGTAGAACGAGATGTGCACCTCGCGCAGCAGCTGGACGTTCTCCTCCTTGGTCAGCGACTCGGGCGCCACGTAGAGGAGCTTCGTCTTGCCGGAGAGGAGGTCGTCGCGGACCTCGTCGATCTGCTGGCGCGAGAGCGAAGAATTCAGAAAATGCGCGATGCTCTCCGAGCCGGCCACGAAGCCGCGCAGCAGGTCGACCTGATTCTTCATCAGGGCGATCAGCGGGGAGATGATGATCGCTGTACCATCCATCACCAGAGCCGGCAGCTGATAGCACAGCGACTTGCCGCCTCCGGTGGGCATCAGGACGAAAGCATCACCCCCTCCTATCAGGTGCGAGATGATCTGTTCCTGGTCCGCCTTGAAGGCGTCGTAGCCGAAAAACTCCTTGAGAGTCTTGTGAATCAGCGCCGAATCGGGTTTCATGGCTGTTTAGTCTAAGGTGTGGATGGCGAGCCCGGAGCGTAGCTTGGGCTCAAACCAGGTCGTCTTAGGCGGCATGATGTTGCCTGTGTCGGCAATGTTGATGAGCTGCTGCAGACTGACCGGGTATAACGCAAAGGCTACCTTCATCTCGCCGCTGTCCACACGGCGGGAGAGTTCGCCGAGTCCACGGATGCCGCCGACGAAGTCGATGCGGTCCGAGGTACGGAGGTCCTTGATGCCGAGGATCTTGTCCAGCACCAAATTGGAAAGGATGGTCACGTCCAGCACCCCGATGGGGTCGGAATCGTCATAGCGTCCCGGCTTGGCGGTGAGGCTGTACCAGACGCCCTCGATATACATCGAGAAATTGTGGAGCCCTGCGGGCTTGTAGATTTCGGATTTCACGCCCTTGCGCTCGACGGTGAAGTCCGCTTCGAGCGCCTTGAAGAAGGCTTCCGTGCTGAGGCCGTTGAGGTCCTTGACCACGCGGTTGTAGTCGATGATGGCGAGCTGGCTCTGCGGGAAGCAGACGGCCATGAACCAGTTGTACTCCTCGTCGCCCGTGTGCGCAGGGTTCTGCGCGCGCTTCTCCGCGCCCACGCGTGCGGCCGCAGCCGTGCGGTGGTGGCCGTCGGCCACGTAGAAGGCGTCCACGTCGTTGGTGAAGATCTCCGTGACGCGGGCGTTGACGGCGTCGTCGTCGATCACCCAGAAGGTGTGGGTGAAATTGTTCTCGTCGACAAACTTGTATTCCGGGGCGCCGGCGGCGGTCTTCGCGATGATCGCGCCGAGCTCGTCGTTGTCCTTGAAAGCGAAGAAGACCGGCTCGATGTTCGCATTCTGGATGCGGACGTGGATCATCCGGTCGTCTTCTTTATCTTTGCGGGTCAGTTCGTGCTTCTTGATGACGCCCGAGGCGTAGTCGTCCGTGTGGGCGCAGAGCACGATACCGTATTGTGTGCGGGAGCCCATCGTCTGGGCGTAGACATAGTACTTCTCTTTGTCCTCGCGGACCAGCCAGCCTTTCTTCTGCCAGGCCTGGAAGTTCTCCACGGCGCGGTCGTAGGTCCGCTGCTCGTGCTCGCCGGCGATGGGATCGAAGTCGATCTCGGGCTTGGTAATATGCAGGAGGGATTTCTCCCCGGCCATCTTCTTTGCTTCTACCGAATTCAACACATCATAAGGCGGCGCCGCAACTTCAGTCACGATGCCTTTAGGCGGCCGCAGGGCGGCGAAAGGTTTGACTCGTACCATATTTCACTACAAAACTATATTCGAAGGTACTACTATTTTATCAAACCGCCAAATAAAAAATTCCGGCGTGCGGGCAATCGGTCCCACACGCCGGTATATGCAGGGAAGAGCCTGATTATGACTCCTCTTCGTCGTAGAGAAGCTCCTCCTCGTCCTTGTCTTCTTCGTCGTCTTCCTCCTCGTCCTCGAAGTCCTCGTCATCGTCGTCCTCATCCTCGTCCGAGCCGCCGCGGCGGGCCTCGCCGGGCAGGCGGCGGCGCTCCTCCGGAAGGTCCTCGAAGGCCACGTAGCCGTTCTCGAACTCGAGCGGGATGGGGCCCTTGGATTCCAACAGGCGCGGGGTGGCCGTCTTCTCGGGCGTCTCGCCCTCGAGCGTGATGATGACGCTCTTCTTGGAGGCGATGTCGTAGAAGTAGACGAAACTGGTCACGCCGGCCTTGACCGTGTCGGCGATGGTGACGTTGTCCACCGCGCCGAAGCCGATGTCCATCAGCGCGTAGCGCGCCGCGACGGCGCCTTCGGCGTCCATCGCCTTGAACAGGATGGGCTGGTCCATCGGGAACTCGAGATCGGACCGCAGCTGCTTATGGAACGTGTACAGCGAATTGTCGCCGTTCACGAGGTAGACCCGGTAGAAACCTTTGATACCGGCCAGGGTGACTCTGTATCTGTAATTCATATTGCGAAGATAGGAATTATTCGCTAATTTTGGTTCCCCGATGGCAGCAAAAGATACATATAACAGCATAGAAGCGCCGAGCGAAGGGCTTTTCAAGGACAACGGAAGCCGCTTCATCGCCAAGGCGTACCCCGTCGAGAGCGAGGAGGAGATCAAGCAGATCGTCGCCGCCATCAGGAAAGAATACCACGACGCACGCCACCACTGCTACGCCTGGCGCCTCGGCCTGGACGGCGCCGCCTGGCGGGCGAACGACGACGGCGAGCCCTCCGGCTCGGCCGGGCGTCCGATCCTCGGCCAGATCGACTCGGCCGGCCTGAGCGACGTCCTGGTGGTCGTGGTCCGCTATTTCGGGGGCATCAAGCTCGGCATCCCCGGCCTGATCCGGGCCTACAAAACCTCCACCGCCGACGCCCTCGCCAACGCCCGCGTGACGGAGAAGGTCGCCGGCCGCTGGATCACCCTGAAATTCACGTACGAAGACCTCCCGGCCGTGATGAAGGCCGTCAAGGATCTGGAGCTTCCCCAACGGAATCAGTCGTTTATGGCGGAGTGCTCCCTCGAGGTGCGGATTCGGCGTTCTTTAGAGCAAGACTTCTTGGAAAGTATGGAAAGATTAGGTATCTTAGTCGGCTGATTTTACATATTCAGATTATGGGTAAAAAACATGTCTTCAACGCTGGTCCCTGCGTTCTTCCGCAGGCGGTCATCGACAACACCATCGAGGCCCTGAAAGATTTCAAGGGCACCGGTGTCTCTCTTCTTTCGATCTCCCACCGCACCAAGGGCTGGGATGAAACGATGGACGAATGTCGCGCTCTCTGGAAAGAGATTCTGGACATTCCCGAAGGCTACGAAGTCGTCTTCCTGGGCGGCGGCGCCAGCCTCGAGTTCCTCTATGTTGCCATGAATTACCTGGAGCACAAGGCCGGTTATCTCGAGACCGGCGTCTGGGCCAAGAAAGCCCTCAAGGAGGCCAAGGGTCTCGGCGAGGCGATCGCCGTGGCCAGCTCCGCTGACAAGAACTACAACTACATCCCGAAGGGTTACGAAATCCCGAAGGACCTGGACTATTTCCATATCACCACGAACAATACCATCTACGGTACCGAGATCAAGGAAGATATCGACTGCCCCGTGCCCCTCATCGCGGACATGTCCTCCGACATCCTGAGCCGCCGCGTCGACGTCAGCAAGTATGCGATGATCTACGGCGGTGCGCAGAAGAACGCCGGTCCTGCCGGCGTGGCCTTCGCCATCATCAAGAAGGACACCCTCGGCAAGGTCTCCCGCTACCTCCCGACGATGCTCGACTACCGCACCCACATCGACAAGCTCTCGATGTTCAACACCCCGCCGGTGTTCGGTATCTTCGTGATGAACGAGATGCTGAAGTGGCTCAAGGGCATCGGCGGCATCGACGCCATCCACGCGATCAACGTCAAGAAGGCCGAGACGCTCTACGCCGAGATCGACCGCAACCCGCTCTTCGTCGGCACCGCCGCCAAGGAGGACCGTTCCATCATGAACGTCTGCTTCGTGATGTCCGAAGGCCACGAAGACCTGCAGGACGAGTTCCTGAAGTTCGCCACCGAGCGTGACATGGTGGGCATCAAGGGCCACCGCTCCGTCGGCGGTTTCCGCGCCTCCCTCTACAACGCCTGTACCCAGGAGGATGTCGACGCCCTCGTGGCCGTGATGCAGGAATTCGAAAAGCTCCACGCATAAGATGAAAGTCCTCGTCGCCACCCAGAAGCCTTTCGCGGCCGCAGCGGTCGCAGGCATCCGCCAGATCGTAGAAGAAGCAGGCTACGAACTCGCCCTGCTCGAGAAATATGCCGACCAGGCTGACCTGGTCGCCGCCGTCGCCGACGCCGACGCGCTGATCGTCCGTTCGGACAAGGTCACCGCCGAGGTCGTCGCCGCCGCGCCCAAGCTCAAGATCGTCGTGCGCGCCGGTGCGGGGTTTGACAACCTCGACCTGCCCGCCTGCACGGCCAAGGGCATCGTCGCGATGAACACCCCCGGCCAGAACGCCAACGCCGTGGCCGAGCTCGCCATCGCCCTGATGATCTTCATGGCCCGCACCCAGTTCACCCCGGCCACCGGTTCCGAGATCCAGGGCAAGACCCTCGGCATCCAGGCCTTCGGCAACGTCGGCCGCCTGGTCGGCGCCAAGGCCGCCGCGCTCGGGATGAAGGTCAAGGCCCTCGACCCGTTCCTCACCCCAGACCAGATCCGCGCCGGCGGCGCCGAGCCTGTCGCCACCCTCGACGAGCTCTACGCCGGCAGCGACTACGTGAGTCTGCACATCCCCGCCACGCCCCAGACTGTCGGCAGCATCGGCTATGACCTGCTGACCAAGATGCCGAAGGGCGCCACGCTCGTCAACACCGCCCGCAAGGAGGTCATCGACGAGGCGGGTCTCGCCAAGGCCCTGACCGAGCGTCCGGACCTCAAGTACGTCGCGGACGTGGCTCCGGACAACCTCGCCGCCCTGCAGGAGCAGTTCGGCCTGCGCGTCTTCGCCACGCCGAAGAAGATGGGCGCCCAGACCGCCGAGGCCAACGTCAACGCCGGCCTCGCCGCCGCGCGCCAGATCGTCGCCTTCTTCAAGGACGGCTGCACGAAGTTCCAGCTGAACAAATAGCGGCTCCGCGCTGCACGAATGCATAAAAAGATCCCCCCGCGCGAGCGGAGGGATCTTTTCTTTTGCGTGCTGTCCGGAATTACTCGGCAGCCACTTCTGCGATCTTGCCGACCTTGGTCAGTTCGACGTCGAAGATGAGGGCGTTGTTGGGGCCGATGCCCTGGTTGCCCTGCTCGCCATAAGCGAGGTCGGCAGGCAGGAAGAGCTGGATCTTGCCACCTTCGCCGATCAGCTGCAGACCCTCGGTCCAGCCGGCGACGACGCGGTTGAGCGTCAGGCGGATCGGATCGGCATCCTCGGCCACCTCGTCAAAGACGGTGCCGTCGAGGAGCGTGCCCTTGTAGCGCACCCACACGGTGTCCTGCGGACCCGGCTTCACGTCGTTGCCCGCCTCGATGATCTTGTACTGCAGGCCGGACTCGGTCGTGACCACGCCGTCCTTCTTGGCGTTGGCCTCGAGGAACTTCTCGCCCTTCTGCTTGTTCATCATCGAGAGGCCGCTGCGGCGCTTCTCCAGGAAGTTGTTGAACAGGTCGTTCATCGAGTTGGGATCGATCTTGAACTGCTTGGTGAAGTCCGGATCACGCATGTCGCCCTTGGCGGCCACGAAATCCTTCATACCCTTGACGACCTCGGCGTAGTTGAGGTCGGAGCCGAAATCATAGCTCTTCAGGAAGGAACCGAAGTTGATACCGAGCAGGTAGCTCACGGAGTCGATCTGCGCTTTCGAAGACTGGAACTCTTTGGGGAGCGCCTCCCCGGACGGCTGGCCGGAGCAAGCCGCCAGCGAAAGGCCCATCAGCAGGACCGGAATGATTTTGTTAGCTTTCATTATCTTTTGAAATTATACTTGCTTACAGTTCCCAGGCCAGGGCCGAAGCGCCGAGGATGGCGGCGTCGGACTCCTTCAGCTGGGAGAACACGATCTGGACCTTGCCTTTCCAGATCTTGAGGAGGTTTTCCTCCATCGCACGGCGCATCGGCTCGTAGAGGAACTCCTTGGCGCGGGCGAGGCCGCCGAAGAGCACGATGGCCTCCGGGGCGCTGAACGCCACGAAATCGGCGAAGCTCTGGCCAAGCAGCGTGCCCGTGTATTCGAACAGGCGCAGGGAGAAGTTGTCGCCCTGCTTGGCCGCGTCGTAGATGTCCTTGGAGGTGATGTTCTGCAGGTCGCGCAGCGGGGTCGGCTGACCGGACGCCTCCAGCCACTCGCGGGCCGTGCGGGCGATGCCCATCGCGGAGCAATAGGCCTCGAGGCAGCCCGTCTTGCCGCAGCCGCAGGTGCGGCCGTTGTTGCGCACCACGCAGGTGTGGCCGAGCTCGCCGGCGAAGCCGTCGTGGCCATAGAGCACCTTGCCGTCCACGACGATGCCGCTGCCGACACCGGTGCCGAGGGTGATCATGATGAAATTCTTCATGCCGCGGGCCGCGCCGTAGGCCATCTCACCCACCGCCGCCGCGTTGGCGTCGTTGGTCAGGGACACGGGGACGCCGCAGGCGTCGGAAAGCTTCTGCGCGAGGGGGACGGCCTGGTCGGCCGCCCACGCGAGATTGGGGGCGAATGCCACCTCTCCGGTGTAATAGTTACCGTTGGGTGCACCCACGCCGATGCCGCGGATGTCTTCCTTGGTCAGGCCGGCCTGCATGATGCAGGACTTGACCGCTTCCGCGAGGGCGGCGATATAGGCATCCGCGTCGCGGCCGAAGGTGTCCGTGCGGATGACGGTCTGGGAAAGGACGTCGCCACGGGCGTCCACGACGCCGAGTTTGGAGGTCTGGCCTCCGATGTCGATACCGACTACATACTGCTTGGGCATACTATAGAGAGGTGTTTATTAGTCCACGGGAATATCTTTGTTGACGTTCTTGCTACCCCAGATGGCGTAGAAGAGGATGTAGGCGAGCATCGCGACGACCAGCCAGTAGGAGGTCATATAGCTGACGTTCTTGGCGATGACGTCCTGCAGGAGCGGCATGATGCCGCCGCCGACCACCATCATCATGAAGAGGCCGGAAGCCTGCTCGGTGTACTTGCCGAGGCCCTCGACGGAGAGGTTGAAGATACCGCCCCACATCAGGGAGGTGCACAGACCGCAGAGGACGAAGAGCAGGGCCGTGACCGGGACCTGGTTCATCGTGAAGCCCTGGCCGGAGATGTAGCCCGGCATGGAGACGAGGATGTCCTTCGGGAGGACGATGCCGAGGACGATCAGGATGATGGCCACGGAGGACACGAACATCAGCTGGGCGCGGGTGCTGACCTTGCCGCTGATCAGGGAGCTGAACGCACGGCCGACCATCATCAGCAGCCAGTACATCGCGGCGACGGCGCCACCGATGGCGGCGGCACCGGCCGTGCCGGCGGCGAAGGCGCCCTTGCCGTTCGGGTCAGCCAGGAAGAAGTTCAGCTGGGAAGGGATGCCGATCTCGATACCGACATAGAAGAAGATGGCAATGATGCCGAGCACGCAGTGGCGGAACTTCCACGGGCTGTGCTCGTATTTGACGGCCTTGCGCTCCTGCGCAGGCTCGGGGACCTTGACGAGGGAGATGATGATGAACGCCAGGGCGAAGACACCCATCGCGATGAAGAGCAGCGGGGTCACGTCGGCCATCGTCGTGTTGCTCGTGACGGTGCCGATCAGCACGCCCACGAGGAACGGCGTAGCCGTACCGGTCAGGGAGTTGAGCGTACCGCCGATCTGGATGAGCTGGTTGCCGCGGTTGCCGCCGCCGCCGAGGATGTGGAGCATCGGGTTGACGACGGTGTTGAGCATACAGACGCTGAAGCCGCAGATGAAGGCGCCCAGCAGATAGACGACCAGGTTGACGCCGACGCCGAAGAGCATCGTCTCACCGGACACCTTGCTGGAGAGGAACTGCACGAGGACGCCGACGAAGCCGACGGCCAGGGCAATCAGCGTGGTCTTCTTGTAACCGACCTTGATGAGCATCTTGCCTGCAGGGACGCCCATGAACAGGTAAGCCAGGAAGTTCATCATGTTGCCCAGCATACCGGCATTCTCATACTTGACCTGCCAGATATTGCCGAACGGTGCCGCCATATTGGTGACGAAGGAAATCATCGCGAAGATGAAACACATCGTCACGACTGCTACAATGTTGAGTTTTTTCTTTTCCATTTTGATTATTGTGTGGTTTTTACGTTTTCAGTGCTATTCGCCGTACTGGATCTCCTTGGGCGCGAAGAGGCCGTAGAGCTGTGCGTCGATCATATCGGTCACCTTCTCGAAATCCTCGGGATTGTTGCCGAACTTGATGTGGTCCGCATCGATGATGAGGAGGTTGCCGTCGTAATCCTTGATCCAGTTCTCATACTTCTCGTTGAGACCGGTCAGGTAGTCGATGCGGATGCTCTTCTCGTATTCGCGGCCGCGCTTCTGGATCTGCGAGATGAGGTTGGGGATGCTCGAACGGAGGTAGATCAGCAGGTCCGGGTTGCCGACCAGCGACATCATCAGGTCGAAGAGGTCGGTGTAGTTCTCGAAGTCGCGCGTGCTCATCAGCCCCATATCGTGGAGATTGGGGGCGAAGATGCGGGCGTCTTCGTAGATGGTGCGGTCCTGGATGATCACGTCGTCGGTCTTGGCGATCTCCACCACGTCCTTGAAGCGCTTGTTGAGGAAGTAGATCTGGAGGTTGAAGGACCAGCGCTCCATATCCTCGTAAAAGTCTGACAGATAAGGATTGAAGTCCACGGATTCGAATTTCGGAATCCAACCGTAGTGCGCGGCCAGCATCTTGGTGAGCGTGGTCTTGCCGCTGCCGATATTTCCTGCAATCGCTATATGCATGATCCGTTTGTTTTAAAGCTTACAAATTTAATAAGATTTATTTAAAAAGGCCGAAGAGTTCGGCATCAATCCTGTCCGTTATGAAAGCGAAATCCTCCGGTCTGCCTTCGAAATCCAGCCGGTCCGCGTCGATCACCAGGAGGCGTCCTTCGTAGCGCTCGATCCACTGCTCGTAGCGCTCGTTCAGGCCGCTCAGGTACTCCAGGCTCATCGACTGTTCGTACTCGCGGCCGCGCTTGCGGATCTGCTCCACCAGGTGCGGCACGCCGCAGCGGAGATAGATCAGCAGGTCGGGGGGATTGACCATCGACATCATCAGGCGGAAGAGCTGCATATAGGTGTCGTAGTCGCGGTCGGAGAGGTTGCCCATGTCGTGGTTGTTGGCCACGAAGATCTCCACGCCCTCGAGGATCGTGCGGTCCTGGATGATGACCGCGTCGGACTTGGAGATGTCCAGCAGGTCCTGGAAACGCTGCGCGAGGAAATAGGTCTCGAGGTTGTAGGACCAGCGGGGGATATCCTTGTAGTAATCTTCCAGATAGGGGTTGTAGGTCACGGACTCGAACTTGGGAATCCAGCCGTAGTGGGCGGCCAGTTTCCGGGTGAGCGTGGTCTTGCCGCTGCCGATATTGCCTGCGATTCCGATGTGCATTCCGTTTGTGTGCTATCACACAAAATTAACACAAGTTTTGTAAATTTGCCAATCTTTAAACGTAAACGAATGCTCAATATCCGTACCCTTACCTGCAACCTCCTCCAGGAGCGCACCTACGTCGCCTGGGCGGATCCGGACGCCTGTGTCGTCGTCGACCCCGGCTGCTACGGGGACGACGAGCTGCGGGACCTGGAGAGCCTGCTCCGGCAGGAGTCCCTCACCCCCGCCGCCATCCTCCTCACGCACGGCCACTTCGACCACATTTTCGGCGTCAAGGCCCTGCAGGACCGCTTCGGCGGCATCCCCGTCTATATGCATCCCGCCGACGAGGCGGTGTTCGGATACGGCGCGCAGATGGCCGCGAACCTCGGCCTCGCGCCGGCAGCCACGGACTTCGTCCGCACGCCCGTGCAGGACGGCCAGGTCCTCGAGCTCGCGGGCATCCGTTTCGAGGTCATCGCCACGCCCGGCCACACGCCCGGCGGCGTGTGCTACTACGTCCGCGAGGCGGACATCCTCTTCTCCGGCGACACCCTGTTCGCCGGCTCCATCGGCCGGACGGATTTCCCCGGCGGGGAATACGACGACCTGATCCGCTCCATCATGGAGCGCATCATCCTGCTCGACCCGGCCGTCCGCATCCTGCCCGGACACGGCCCCACCTCGACCATCGGCCGGGAGCGCACGGGCAACCCGTTCCTCGAGCCCTTCAACGAGCCGGAGGAAGCGCCGGACCCCGACCTGGAGCCGGTGGTGATCAAAGGGGCTTAAAGCTTATTTCAGGAAGACGAAGAAGACCGCGAGGATCAGGCAGAGGAACGCGACCAGGTGGTTCCACTGCAGGGGCTGCCCCTGGAAGAGGAAATGCACGATGATCGTGAACACGGTCAGGGAGATGGCCTCCTGGATGACCTTGAGCTGCATCAGGTTGTAGGGGCCGCCGTTGCCCACGAAACCGATCCGGTTGGCCGGGACGGTGAGGCAGTATTCGAAGAAGGCGATTCCCCAGGAAAAGAGGATGATGAGGATGAGCGGCCAGCCGGTCGAGATCTTCATCTCCTGCAGTTTGAGATGGCCGTACCACGCGAACGTCATGAAGATGTTCGAGCATACCAGCATCAATATGGTCCAAAATCCTTGCATAGCGCTTGTCGGAAAAAGCGCGCAAAGATAATAAAAATTACTTGACGGTGAACAGGATGGCGCGCCTTGCCCCCTGTTCGTCGATCAGGGTGAGCCGGTGCGTGCCCGGGGCGGGGTCGACCCGCAGGTCGTGCTCCCCCGTGGTCTCCCCCACGAACTCGTCGTCGATGTGCCAGTAGAGGGTCGCGGCGGGGTCGGCGTGCGCGGCGCGGAACACTGCGCCGTTCTGCGCGCCGGACAGGCCGCGCGTCAGCACGAGGGTGATGTCGGGCTGGGGATAGATGATCTCGATGGGGTTCTGGCCGGACGTGGCCGCGTCGAAGCGCGGATGCTTCGGCGGCAGGGGCCGGTATTCCAGGTGTTTCTTCATATAGTACCACTCCTGCGCGGGCGGCAGCACGAAGCGCACCTCGGCGCGCATCTGCTCCGGCGGGCAGCAGCTGGAATTGACCTGGTAGCGTCCTTCGGCGTCCAGGTGGACCAGGCGGTGGTAGCGGCACATCGCGGGCTGCTCCTCGATGTCCGGCACCCAGACGGTGTCGCGCTGCGGGCAGAGGTCGCTCGCGGGGAAGCCGCTCTCGTGGCAGACTTCGATCTGCGTCATCCCGTCCGTGGGACGGGCGAACCAGGCCGCGCCCGGCAGGGCCGAGAACACGTCGAACATCACGGGCGAGGCGTAGGACACGCCCGTCACGCCGGCGCGACCTTCGCCGTCGCTGTTGCCGACCCAGACCGCGACCACCCAGTCGCGGTTGACGCCGACGCTCCACGCGTCGCGGTTGCCCCAGCTCGTGCCCGTTTTCCAGGCGATCTTCCGCCCGGTGGCGAAGTCCATCCAGGACGCCTCCTCCTCGGGGCGGTTGGCGTTCGACAGGGCGTCGAAGGTCAGGTACGCCGCCGCGCGGCTGATGGGAATGCGCCGCCCGGACAGGCGCTCGCGGCGCGCATCCGTCAGGTACGCGAGCCGCTCATACACGGGATCCCCGGCGAGCTCCGCCGCCAGGTAGTAATAGGCGCGGGCGAGCGTCTCCAGGGAGATCTCGGCGCCGCCCAGGATGAGCGAGAGGCCATAATGCTCGGCGTCGCGGTCGATGGTGTCGAAGCCCATCGCCTGCAGGATGCCGAGAAAGCGCTCCGCGCCGAACTGCTCCAGCATCCGCACGGAGGGGACGTTGAGCGAGCGCTCGATGACCTCGTGCGCGGGCACGGCCCCGTCGAAGGTGCGGCCGAAGTTGTGCGGGGAGAAATTGTTGTAGTTGTAGGGCGTATCCTTGACCAGCGACGTGGGCAGGATCTCGCCCGCGTCGAGCATCGAAGCGTAGAGGAGCGGCTTGAGGGTGCTGCCGCTGGAGCGCGCGGCGGGGATCATGTCCACGTCGGCGCCGCGCAGCCGGGGCGCGCAGCCGCGCGTGTTGCCCCAGTAGGCGCGGACCTCGCCCGTGTGGACGTCCACCACCAGCACGCCCATATTGTCCACCAGGTTGGTGTGGTAGCTGTCGAAGTGGCGCTGCACGACGGCGCCCACGGTGGCCTGAAGCCCGGCGTCGAGCGTCGTCGCGAAGGGGCCGTCGCCCGCCTCGCGCCGGCAGCGCTCCAGCAGGTGGTAGGCGTTGTCGGGCATCGGGAGCGGCTTGTCCGGCAGGGGTTCGTCCTTGGCCAGCAGACACTCGGTCTCGTCGATATAGCCCTTCTGCTGCAGCTTGTCCAGCAGCGCGTTGCGCTTGGCGAGCAGCCGTTCCCGCGCGCGACCGGGATGGATCAGGCCGGGGGCGTTGGGCAGGACGGCGAGCATCGCGCTCTCGCCCCAGGAGAGGTCGTCCGCGCTGCGCCCGAAATAGCGCCAGGCGGCGGCCTCCAGGCCGACGACATTGCCCCCGAAGGGGGCGTTGGACGCATACAGGAGCAGGATTTTCCGCTTGGAATGGCGCAGCTCGAGGCGCGTGGCCAGCACCATCTCATAGAGCTTCTCGGGGAGGTTGCGCGGCGCCTTGGGCCGGCTCAGGCGGATCACCTGCATCGAGATCGTGCTCGCGCCGCTGACCACCTCGCCGCGCTGGATGTTCTTCCGCAGCGCGCGGCCGGCGGACAGGAGGTCCACGCCGAGGTGCCAGTAGAAACGCTTGTCCTCGCAGGTGACGATGCAGCGGGCGAATTTCTCGGGGACGTGGTCCGCGGGCGGGAAGTACCATTGCCCGTCGGCGGAGATGCGCGCGCCCAGCAAGGTGCCGTCCGCAGCGACGGCCGTCGCGGACAACGGGACCTTGAAGAGATTGCGCGGCAGACAGAACAGGTACCAAACAATCAGGACAAAAGGAATCGAAATCAGAAGATATTTTCTAACTTTGCCCATTACACATACAAAAGTAACACTTTTTCTTATGAAAACGATTCGCTTCATGTTCGCGCTGGCCGTGACGGTCAGCCTGTTCGCCGCCTGCCAGGGCGGCGGTACCAAGAAAAGTGTCGGCCCTGCCGTCTCCGCCGTCCGCGGCGAGACCCACATGGCCCTTCCTTCCGGGAATGCCGGCGCAGCCGGGGCCGCCGAGGCCATCGACACCGAGGTTCCCACCATCCGTTTCATCAGCAAGGGCTCCATCCTGCCGTCTTCCGGCCGGCTCGACCTGCTGTTCGGATCCGTGTCCTACGCCCAGGCGCAGGTACGCGTCAAGAAAGTATTCAGCAACAATATCCTGCAGTTCCTCCAGCTGGACAGCTACGAGACCCGCTACGAGCTGTACAAGGTCGCTTCCGTGGTCGCCGACACCACCCTCGTGCTCGGTGACAAGGACGCGGACCACATCCGCGAGTGGAAGACCTACGGCCTGAGCCTGGACGAACTCATCAAGCCCGAACCCGGCGCCATCTACCACGTCGAGATCCGCGGCCGCGAGCCCCTCGTGGAAGAGGATTTCTGGGACAGCGACAGCTCGTTCGGCAACTACGAGACCTACGAGGAGCGCAGCGTGGACCTGCTCGCGAGCAACATCGTCCTGATCGCCAAGCGCGGCGACAAGGACACCGAGGTCTTCGTCTATGACGTCCTCAAGGGCAAGCCGGTCTCCGGCGCCCGCGTCAAGCTCTACAGCTTCGCCCAGCAGGAGCTGGCCAAGGGCCAGTCCGACGGCGAAGGCCACGTCTCCTTCCCGGCCCAGGCCGACGGCCGCTTCGTGGTAGCCACGAGCGGCGACCAGTACGCCTACCTCGACCTCAAGAACGAGAAGGCGCTCTCCACCAGTAATTTCGACGTCAGCGGCACCACGCACGAAGGCGGCATCAAGGCCTACATCTTCGGCGAGCGCGGCGTCTGGCGTCCGGGCGACACGCTGCACGTCAGCGTGGTCACCCTCTTCGACGGCGCCCCGCTGCCGGCGGGCCACCCCGTCACCGCGCAGCTGCGCAACCCGGACGGCCAGCTCGTGCAGACCCTCACCGCACGCAGCTCCGACTCCAACCTTTACCACTTCCCGTTCACGACGGATCCGGACGCCCCGTCCGGCCGCTGGCGCGTGGACGTGAACCTGGGCGGGCAGACGCTCAGCAAGACGCTCCGCGTCGAGACCATCAAGCCCAACAAGCTCGACATCCAGATGCATTTCCCGAGCGGCTACATCACCTCCTACGCGAGCGACAACAGCCGCTTCGACCTGTCCGTGGCGTGGCTCTACGGCGCGCCGGGCAGCGACCTCAAGGTCAACGGCGAGGTGGAGATCAGCGCCGCCAGGACCAGCTTCAAGGGCTGGGAGGAATATGACTTCCAGGACGACGCCCGCGCCTTCGAGACCCAGACCCTCTACTACAAGGATTTCAAGACGGGCGACAACGGCCTGGCCGGCATCAACACCGAGATGGACATCAACAAGTCCAGCGCACCGGGCCTGCTGACCGCCGGCTACACCTTCCGCGCCTTCGAGCCGAGCGGCGAATTCAGCACCAGCTACGGCAGCGTCAAGCTCTCCCCGTTCAACAACTACGTCGGCATCAAGACCGAGCTGAAGAAGGACCAGTGGGGTTCGCGCTTCATCCAGGCGGGCACTGACCAGAAGTTCAGCGTCGCCACGGTCGACGCCGACGGCAAGGCCACCAACACCGTCGGCCTGCACGCGGAGATCTACCACGTCGACTGGAGCTGGTGGTGGGACGCTTCCGGCGAGATCGCCGGCTATATGTCCAGCCGCAGCAAGGAACTCCTCTACGAGAAGACCTTCTCGACCAGCAACGGCAAGGGTTCGTTCATCTATGACTTTGCGGACGCCCCCTACGGCCTCTACTACATCCGCGTCACCGATCCGCGCGGCGGCCACGCCACCTCGATGCTCTGCGAGGTCAACCAGGCCAACGCCACCGACGCGTCCGAAGGCTCCACGCAGCTCAATATGCTGATCGACAAGGAGAAATACACCGTCGGCGAGACGGCCCGCATCACGATCCCGTCCGCCGAAGGCGCCACGGCCCTCGTCTCCATCGAGAAGGGCGGCCGCATCCTGAGCACCCGCCGCGTCCAGTGCTTCGCGGGCAGCACGGAGATCCGCATCCCCGTGACCGCGGAGATGACGCCGAACGCCTATGCCAACATCGCGCTGATCCAGCCGCACGGAAACGTCCACAACGACGCCCCGATCCGTCTCTACGGCATCCAGAACATCAACGTGGAGGATCCCGCCTCCCACCTCAACCCGGTGATCGACATCCCGGCCGAGACCAAGCCCGAGTCAAAGCTCAGCTTCAAGGTGAAGGAGGAGAAGGGCCGTGCGATGAGCTACGTCGTCGCCATCGTCGACGAAGGCCTGCTCTCGCTGACCAGCTTCAAGACCCCGGACGCCTGGGCCGCCTTCTACGCCAAGGAAGCCCTGCGCGTGCGTACCTGGGATGAATATGATTCCGTCATCGGTGCCTACGGCGGCCACATCGAGCAGCTGTTCGCGATCGGCGGTGACGACGAGGCCAGCGGCGCGCTCAAGCGCCAGGGCGCCGACCGCTTCAAGCCGGTGGTCGCCTACCTCGGTCCCTTCGACCTCAAGGCCGGCAAGACGGCCACCCACACCGTCGACGTGCCGCAGTACATCGGTTCGCTGCGCGCGATGGTCATCGCCACCAACGGCAAGGCCCAGGGCAGCGCCGCCAAGAACGTCAGCGTGACCCAGCCCGTGATGGTCCAGGCCACGCTCCCGCGCACCCTCAGCATCGGTGAGACCATCCGCATCCCGTCCACGGTCATCGCGCTCAAGGACGGCGTCGGCAAGGTCAAGCTCGACATCAAGACCGACGACCTGCTCAGCGTCAAGGGTCCCTCGACGCTCGAGACCACCCTCAGCAAGGCCGGCCAGCAGGTCGAGTACTTCGAGGTCCAGGTCGGCGACAAGACCGGCATCGCGCACGTGACCGTCACCGCGCAGGCCGGCTCCGACAAGTCCGTCAGCCGCGTGGAGATCGACGTCTTCAACCCCAACCCGGCCGTCACCCGCGTCCAGTCCTTCCTGCTCGAGGCAGGCAACAGCAAGGACGCCACGGCGCAGCTCTTCGGCCTGGCCGGCACCAACAGCCTCAGCGTGGAGCTCTCCTCCATCCCGGCCGTCGACCTGGGCAGACGCCTCAAATACCTGATCGAATACCCTTACGGCTGCGTCGAGCAGACGATTTCCGCCGCCTTCCCGCAGCTCTACCTGGCGCAGGTGATGGAGTGCGACGACAACACCGTGGCGCGCAGCGCCCGCAACGTCACCGCCGCCATCAACCGCCTGCACAGCTTCCGCCGTCCGGACGGATCGCTGAGCTACTGGCCGGGCAGCACCGCCTCTTCCACGTTCGGCTCCGCCTACGCCCTCCACTTCCTGCAGGAAGCGGAGAACCAGGGCTACGCCGTCCCCGCCGACCTCAAGGCCGGCCTGGTCCGCTACCTGACCAACAGCGTGGTCAGCAACAAGCGGGAAGATGAGTTCGTGCGCGCCTACGGCCTCTATGCCCTCGCCACGGCCGGCAAGCCGCAGCGCAGCGCGATGAACCTGCTCCGCGAGCAGGTCAAGAAGATGCCGCGCAGCGCCGTGTGGATGCTCGCCGGCGCCTTCGCCAGCGACGGTAAGAAGCAGGTGGCCACGACCCTGACCAACGGCCTGCCTTACCTGGAGAGCGGCAACACCTCCTACTACGGCTGGTACGGCAGCGAGGACCGCAATATGGCCATCGCCCTCCGCACCTCCATCCTGACCGGCCAGAAGGAGACCGCCTTCGAGCTCGCCGAGAAGGTGGCCGCCCGCCTCAACGACGCCCAGCACTATATGAGCACGCAGGCCACCGCCTGGTCGCTCTACGCCATCAGCGACTACGCCCGCACGGTTGCCGGCGGCGGTGTCATCGCCACCGTCAAGGGCCCCGAGAAGAGCGCTAAGGTGAATACCTCCAAGGCCATCATCCGCCAGGATGTCGCCCTCGCCAAGGACGCCACCGGCGACGTCAAACTGAACATCGCCAACACCGGAAGCGCCCCTGTCCACGCCGTCGTGGCCGTCACCGGCACGCCGAAGGCGGGCAGCGAGAAGGCCAAGGCCGACGGCCTGTCGATGAAGGTCAGCTACGTGGGCATGGACGGCCAGCCCGTCCGCGTCGACACGCTTTCCCGCGGCCGCATCTTCAAGGCCGTGGTGACCATCACCAACACCGGTTCCGCCGCCGTCCGCGACCTCGCGCTGGCGCAGAAGTTCCCGTCCGGCTGGGAGATCCAGAACGACCGCGCCGGCAAGGAGAACTTCAGCTACCCGGCCGGCGTCACCTACCAGGATTTCCGCGACGACCGCGTCTATAGCTTCTTCGACCTGGGCGCCGGCCAGAGCGTCACCATCACCACCGGCCTCACCGCCACCTACCCGGGACGCTTCTACCTCCCGGCCGTGAGCTGCGAGGCGATGTACGACGACAAGATCGCCGCCCTCGTCCCCGGACAGTGGACCGAAGTGAAATAAAAGTGATTGAGGGTCAGCGGAACAATTCTTTCAGGACCCGCAGCGAGCGAACCTCGATGCGGGTTTCTGTATGGTAGCCGAGGTAGCGGAGAAGCTTCTCGGCGATGTCGCCGCGCGTCTCGCCGCTCAGCGGGACGAGCATACAGGTGCCGAAGTCGGACTGGATCAGGGCGCGGAGCTCGGGGAGCCGGTCCTCGGCGAAGGGCATCAGGTCTTCGAGCGAGGGCGAGAAGCCGAGCGCGGTGGCCAGCTCGAGCAGGAAGCGGAGATGGTAGTTGGCGTAGTCGCCCTGCAGGGCGTCGAGCGTCAGGATCGCCCGCTCGCACCATTCGAACAGCCCTTCCTCGCGCACGCCGTCGCGGATCGTCCGGTAGAGCACCTCGCTCATAAAGAGCGTCATCGCGTTCTTGCCGGCGCTGGTGCGCAGTCCGGTCAGCGGATGCCGCGCGGACAGCGCGTGGACGCGCCAGAGGTCGGATCTGGGATTCTCCGCCACCTCCGCGTCCAGGACGTTGAGCGGCTGGAAGAGCGCCATCCCGCCGCCCTTCGGGACGGACGTGATGAAACTGCGGCGCCCCCAGTCGGGACTGAGGGCGTGCAGGACCAGGGAGCGCTCCCCGACCTTGGTGGTGTTCAGGATGATGAGCCGGGTATGGTGGTCCATCAGTACTGCTTGATGCGCTCGGCGGCGAGGGCCTGGCGGAGCGCTTCGTCATAGCGGATGCGGATCTGCACGCCCGCCTCCTGGAAGTAGTAGCGGACCGCGATCTCCTCCTCGATGAAGGGGACGATCTCGTCTTTCTTGAGACGCAGGAAGTCCTCCTTCTCCATATTGAGGGACTTCTCGAGGGCGTCGAGCTCCGCCTGCATCGCCTCGTCCAGGCCGTCGCGCTTCAGTTCTTCCTTGGCGCGGTCGAAATAGGTCTTGGCGGACGAGCGGTAGTCGAACTCCTTGCCCTTGGCGAAGGTGATGAAATCCTCGTAGTCCGCGTCGGACAGGTGGAAGTCCGTCACGGCCGGGATGGATTCGTGCTTGCGCACGAACTCGAGGGCGTACTGCTCGATGACGCCGTAGGCCACGAGCGAATAGGTGAGGCGGCTGTATTCGTGGAAGTCCAGCTTGACGTCCGGCGTGATGCCGCCGCCGTCGCGGACGGTGCGGCCGTGGGCCGTCTTGAACGCGCGGGTCAGCGAATCGGGAATGTGCGCCACGCTGCCGTCCTCCCGCCGCTGGGCGTAGTCGATGGCCTGCACGCAGCGCCCGGAGGGCGTGTAGTACTTGGCGGTGGTCACCTTGAGTTCGCCGCCGTAGGGCAGCGAACGGATGCTCTGCACGAGGCCCTTGCCGAAGGTGCGCTCGCCCATGATGGTGGCGCGGTCCATATCCTGCAGGGCGCCCGCCACGATCTCGGAGGCGGAAGCCGAACCGGAGTCCACGAGCACGATCACAGGCAGCTTGGCGTCCACCGGCGCCTTCTCGGTGCGGAGGGCGTAGCTGGACTGCGGCTCGCGTCCCTGGGCGGACACGACCAGGGAGCCCTTCGGCACCAGCACGGACACGATCTCGGCGGCTTCGTTCATCAGGCCGCCGCCGTTGCCGCGCAGGTCCAGCACGAGGGTCTGCATCCCCTGCTTCCTGAGCTCGGTCACCTTCTGGCGGAACTCGGCCCCGACGCCGTCGGAGAAACCGGTCTGCGAGATGTAGCCGACCTTGTCGTCGAGCATCCCGGCGAACTCGATGTCGCTGAGCTTGATGCGCTCGCGCGTGACGGTGACGTCCACCATCTCGCCCGTGCGCAGTTTCTTGACGTGGAAAGTCACCTGCGTGCCCGGCTCGCCGCGCATCTTCTCGCTGCTCTGCTGCGAGGTCAGGCCGGCGGTGGTCTCACCGTCGATGGCGTAGATCTCGTCGCCGCACTTCAGGTCGTTCTTCGCGGCCGGGGAGTTGGCGTAGGGCTCGCTGATGATCACGGGGCCCTGGACATCGGGCTTGTAGATCACGGCGCCGATGCCTCCATAGGTCTTGTGGATCATCATCTGGAGGTCTTCGTTCTCCTCTTCGGGGATGAAGACGGTGTAGGGATCCAGCTCGGCGAGCATCGCGTCGATGCCGCGCCGCTCGATGCGGTCGACGGGCAGCGAGTCCACGTAGGAGCGGTTCAGCTCCTGGAGGATGGCGGTCTGGATCTCGGTCCATTTGCCGAGCTTGAACCGGGGAGACTGGGCGCCGGCGGTCAGCGACACGCCGAGCAGGGCTATCAGAAGGATTGTACGTTTCATCTTGTCAGTTTATTGGGATCCGATCAGCAGCAGGGCGACACCCGCCGCCATCAGGAGCATGTCCGTCACCTTGTCCCGGATATGGCCTTCCTTGAAGATCAGCACGCCGCCCACGAAGGTGATCAGCACCGAGCAGCGGCGCAGGATCGAGACGACGGAGAGCAAGGCGTCGGGGTCCTTCATCGCGAAGAAGTAGATCATGTCGGCCGCGGTGATCAGCACGGCGATCAGCAGGATCTTCCAGTCCCAGACGAAGTGCTCGAAGTGGTCCCGGTCCGCCAGGTACTTGACCAGCAGGATGGCGGCCAGCAGGAGGGTGATATAGACATTGGTCCAGCTCTGGACGAACAGCGGTTCGAGCTGCTTGAGGATATGCTTGTCATACAGGGCGCTCGCAGCGCCGGAAATCACGGAAATGGCCATGCAGATCATTCCCTTGGCGGAATTCGCCTTGTCCGTCTCGTGGCGCTTGGAGCGGGAGCTCAGGAACAGCGCGACCATCACGACGGCGACGCCCAGCCACTGGAGGAGGTTGAGGCGCTCTCCGAAGAGGATGATGGAGAAGATGACCACGAACATCGGCCGGGAGGCCTTGATCGTGCTGACCGTCGTCAGCGGGAGGACCTGCATCGCGATCAGGCCGGAGACCCAGGAGGTCGACACCAGCACGGCCTTGAGCACCAGGCTGAGGTGCGCCTGCAGGGTGCCCGCGGAGAGGAAAGGACAGAGGAAAAGGGAGGTGAGGGCGGTAGAGCCCACCAGGATCCAGTAGACCCCGTTGCGCTTGAGAGCCTGCTTCTTGACGACATCATAAGAGCCAAGGAGCAGAGCGGAGCAGACGGAGAGCCAAAGCCACATAGTACGTTGAGATTTTGACAAAGTTAACCATAAATTTTGTATTTTTGTCTTCCTCTCCATGAAAGCGGACAAGATTGAAATTCGCGGCGCCCGCGCCCATAACCTGCAGAATGTCGACGTGGATCTCCCGCGCCGGAAATTCGTCGTCATCACGGGCATCAGCGGCAGCGGCAAATCCTCGCTGGCGTTCGACACCCTCTACGCAGAGGGCCAGCGGCGCTATATGAACACGCTTTCCCCTTATGCCAAACACTTTATGGGCATCCTGGAGAAGCCGCAGGTGGAGAGCATCGACGGCCTCAGCCCCATCATCGCCATCGAGCAGAAGACCACGGGCAGCAACCCCCGCTCCACGGTCGGCACCATCACGGAGATCTCCGACTTCCTGCGCCTTTTGTACGCGCGCGCGTCGACGGCCTATTCGCCCGTCACGGGCCGGGAAATGGTCCGCTACACCGACGCGCAGATCGTGGACCTGATCCTGCAGGAGTACGACGGCCGCAAGTGCCTGCTGCTCGCCCCGCTGGTGCGCGGCCGCAAGGGCCACTACCGCGAGCTGTTCGAGTCGCTCCGCAAGAAGGGCTACCTGCAGGTGCGCATCGACGGCGAGATCTGCAGCCTCAACGAAGTGGAGGCGGTGGACCGCTACAAGGGACATTTCATCGAGCTGGTCGTGGACAAGCTCAAGCCCGGCGAGGGCGACGAGTCGCGCATCCGCGCGTCCGTGTCGTCCGCACTCGGCCTGGGCAAGGGTTCGCTCGCGGTGCTCGACTTCGAGAGGGACGCGCTGCGCCATTATTCCAAGCACCTGGTGGACCCGGAGAACGGCATTTCCCTCCAGGAGCCGGCGCCGCACACCTTCTCCTTCAATTCGCCGGAAGGCTACTGCCCGCACTGCAAGGGCCTCGGCACGGTCCCGGACGTCAGTATGGAGACGATCATCCCGGATCCGCGCAAGTCGGTGGCCGACGGCGGCATCGCCCCGCTGGGCCGCATCCGCGACGGGCGCAAATTCGAACTGGTCCGCGCAATCGCGCGCAAACATAATTTCTCCCTCTACGAACCCATCGCCGCGCTGCCCGACGAGGCCGTGACGCTGCTGGTCTACGGCTCCGACGAGTTCTACCGCGTCGGCGACGGCGCGCAGACGGAGATGGTCAACTGGGAGGGTGTCACGGGCGACGTCGAAGACAAGGTCGTCTGCCCGGTCTGCCACGGCACGCGCCTCGGCCCGCACATCCGCTGCTTCCGCATCGACGGCAAGGACATCGCGGAAGTGAGCGCGATGGAGATCAGCGAGCTGTCCGCGTGGCTGCGCGCCCTGCCGGCCAAGCTCGACAAGCGCGCCAACACCATCGCGCGCGACATCCTCAAGGAGCTCACCGACCGCGTCCAGTTCCTGCTGGACGTCGGCCTGGACTACCTCAGCCTCGACCGCCCGACGGCTTCGCTCTCCGGCGGCGAGGGCCAGCGCATCCGCCTGGCCACCCAGATCGGCTCCAAGCTGGTCAACGTCATCTACATCCTGGACGAGCCGAGCATCGGCCTGCACCAGCGGGACAACCGCAAACTGCTCGCTTCGCTGAAGAAGCTGCGCGACGAGGGCAACACCGTCATCGTCGTGGAGCACGACGAAGAGACGATGCGCGCGGCCGACTGGATCGTGGACGTGGGCCCGGGCGCCGGCGAGCACGGCGGCCGCATCTGCTACAGCGGCCCCGCGCGCCCGGTCGTCAACCCCATCACGGTCCCGGCGGGCCGCCGCCACGGCAACGGCCTGACGCTCACCCTGCGCGGCGCGCGGGGCAACAACCTCAAGGACGTCACGGTGGACTTCCCGCTCGGGATGCTGATCGGCGTCAGCGGCGTGAGCGGCTCGGGCAAGTCCACGCTCATCAACGAGACGCTGATGCCCATCCTCAAGGGCAAGTTCTACCACTTCAAGGAGAAACCGCTCCCCTACGGAAGCATCGAGGGGATCGACAATATCGACAAGGTCATCGAGATCGACCAGAGCCCGATCGGGCGCACGCCGCGTTCCAACCCGGCCACGTTCACCGGGGTCTTCAACGACATCCGGGCCCTGTTCGAGGAGACGCCCGACGCCAAGGTCCGCGGCTTCAAGGCGGGCCGCTTCTCGTTCAACGTCCCCGGCGGCCGCTGCGAGGAGTGCAAGGGCGCCGGCATCAAGGTGATCGAGATGAATTTCCTCCCGTCGGTCAACGTCTGCTGCGACGTCTGCGGCGGCAAGCGCTACAAGGAGGACACCCTGGCCGTGAAGTACCGCGGCAAGAACATCAGCGACGTGCTGGAGATGCCCATCTCCGAGGCCTACGAGTTCTTCAAGGCCCATCCCAAGATCGCCCCGAAACTCAAGGCGCTCGTGGACGTGGGCCTGGGCTACGTCCACCTCGGCCAGTCCGCCGTGACGCTGTCCGGCGGCGAGAGCCAGCGGATGAAGCTGGCCGCCGAGCTGGCCCGCAAGGCCACCGGAAGCACGCTCTATATGCTCGACGAGCCGACGACGGGCCTGCATTTCGAAGACATCAAAGTCCTGATGGGTGTGCTGCAGCGCCTGGTGGACCAGGGCAACACGGTCATCGTGATCGAACACAACCTCGACGTACTCAAGTCCGTCGACTATTTGATAGATATGGGTCCTGACGGCGGCGCGGCCGGCGGCAGGATCGTTGCAACGGGCACGCCCGAACAGATCGCCGCCGACCCGGCGTCGGTCACGGGGCCCTTTTTAAGAGATCTCTTATGAGTAAGATTGATGCCGCGCGAGCGGAGTACAAAGAGTGGTGCCAGGCCGTGGGCGTGGACACCCTGGAAAAAGTCAACGAGACCCTCGAGGCCGGCAAGGCCATCGAACTGATCAACCTCTGCGAGGCCCGTCAGGAGCGTCTGTACGCGCAGGCGGCCGACCAGATCTACTGGAAGCGCAACCGCTGCCGCATCGTGATGATGTCGGGGCCTTCTTCCAGCGGCAAGACGAGCTCCTCGCTGCGCATCGCGCAGCAGGCGCGCGTGCTCGGCCTCAAACCCAAGGTGATCGAGCTGGACAACTATTTCGTCAACCGCGAGAACACTCCGATCGACGAGAACGGCGAGCGCGACTACGAAGCGCTGGCCGCGATGGACGTCGCATTCCTCAACCAGCAGCTCAACGACCTGCTGGCCGGCAAGGAGGTCGAGCTCCCGAAGTTCGACTTCAAGGAAGGCCACCGCGTCTTCACCGGCAACACGCTGCGCCTGGAAGACGGCGACATCCTCTTCATGGAAGGCATCCACGCGCTGAACCCGGCCCTGACGCCCGAGATCCCGCGCGACCGCATCTTCAACATCTACATCTCCGCCCTTTCCGCCCTGCCGGGCGGCGAGAAGGACCACGGCTCCACCACGGACAAGCGCCTGCTGCGCCGCATCGTGCGCGACAACCGCACCCGCGGCATCTCCCCGGAGGACAACATCCTCCGCTGGCCCTCCGTGCGCCGCGGCGAGATCCGCAACATCTTCCCCTACGAGGAGAACGCCGACATCGTCTTCAACTCCTCCACGCTCTACGACGTGCCCCTGCTGAAATACTACGCCGAGCCGCTCCTCTGCGGCATCAGCGAGTCCTCGCCGGCCTACCCGAAGGCACAGTCGCTGCTGAGCTTCCTCGTGAAGGTCCGGGCCCTCAGGCCCGCGGAGATCGCGGCCATCCCGCCGACCTCCATCATGCGCGAATTCATCGGCGGCCAGACGCTCTGACGGCCCCGCTGATTGACTATCAGGCATTTACAAAATGGCCTCGGGAGTAATTTCCCGAGCAGCTTTATGAGTGGATGCCCTGTCATTCAGGACCGGACAGCGCAAAAGGTATGCCCGGGAAGACGACTACCGCAACTCCCTGACCAGATCCAGGATAATCTTCAGATTGAACAGGAGGATATAAAGCAGCAAGAAACCGCCAAATCGCCTGCCCGTCGATGCTGGAATCGTCTCCTTGCCCTTCAAGTTTTTCCGATAATAGAAATAGCCGCACACCGCTATCGCAGTTGAGACGACAAAGAGAATCAGTTCAAAAAGCATTTTCAAGTTCGTTTAATCACATAAAGATAATGTTTATTATCGAGTCTGCGGCCGTGGCGGTGTAAGATTTCACAATCTCTTCCGCACGAATCTTACAAGTCCTTGGAGGTCTCGCGGAAAGCTTTTTCCTTTGCGATGACGGAGAGCCATACGGCAAGCTGCCGATGATAATATTTTTTGCAAATGATAACACTTTGGCATATATTTGCGAAAAACATTATCGTAATGGATACTACCCGTCAAACGATTATCCGGATGAGCGAGTCATTATACCAGCGGATCAAACAGAGCGCCAGGCTCCAGGGGCGCTCCGTCAACAGCTATATGGTCTCCATCCTGGAGCGGGACCTGCCGGAGGAGTTCCCGAAACTGGACCCGGCGGACTTTGCCCCGGACGAGACGCTTCGCGCGCTGGGGAAGACGCTCAGCGGCGTCACGACGGCCACGGACCAGCTGGACGAAAAAGCGAAATATATCCTCTCGAAATGACCGTATTCTTCGACACCAACGTACTCCTCGACATCCTGGACGATACGCGGGAGCACCACGAAGCCGCCCTCACCCTTTTGAAGGCGGCGGAGAAGGGCGTTTTCCGGGCCCACGCCACGACGCAGTCCTTCATTGACGCGGCTTATATCCAGACGCAGCAGCGGAAGCGGTCCCTCGATGCCTTCCGGACTTCCGTCGCCCTGCTTTCCGGAATCCTTTCCGTCGAATCCATCCTGGCCAGCGACCTGGCAAAAGCCAACAGGAGCCCGGTCGCCGATTACGAAGATGCCGCGCAGC